>Ga0315277_10002684_pt1 | contig 24631 bp, 19 predicted proteins | sample YL17G05_15_MG_FD_203695 | JGI IMG/M metagenome (GOLD analysis project Ga0315277, IMG submission 203695) | Sediment microbial communities from Yellowstone Lake, YNP, Wyoming, USA - YL17G05_15 | ecosystem: Environmental > Aquatic > Freshwater > Lake > Sediment | place: USA: Wyoming | collected... | reverse complement strand
GGTTGAGATCGAATGGGCGACAAGCCTTGGACGGGTCAGGTTCATGGGAAAGGGCTCCCAAAATATCTATCCCAGCCATGCCAACTGGTTCCAGGCTGGCGTCAGAACCCCCGGCTATCATCACATCTGCATACCCTAAGCGAATGAAATTGGTCGCTGTGCCTATGGCGTCAGCGCCACTGGCACAAAGGCTATTTACACTGCTGTTCGGGCCCCTGGCCCCCAGCATCATTCCCACCTGCATAGATGCTGCACTGGCAGTTGACTTAGTGATGAAGAGAGGGTCGGCTCTTCTCGGACCCATTTTTTGGTATAGCTCCCATCCCCAAACAACATAGCCTTGCTCTGTCATAGTAGAAATGCTGACACCTACTCTATCAGAATTTTCTTGAGCCATATCCAGGCCGGCTGATTGTATTGCTTCTTTGGCAGCCGCAATGGCAAACTGAATGGTCCTTGAAGTTCGGTCAATCGCCTTCAAGTCCATATACTTTGTGGCATCAAAGCCACGCACCTCAGCATCCACCTTCACTCGAAAGTTGCTGGCATCGAAGTGGGTAATAGGACCGATGGCTGACTTTCCTGCGACTAATCCCTCCCAAAACTCTTTTGCACTTAAGCCTAAGGGATTAATGGTACCTATACCGGTAACCACAACTCTCGGTATATTTATCGTGCCCTGGTAATTCATCGAGTTCTTAGAAACTTTAGCTGTGTTCATTATTCTCATTTTCCTGCGAGGGCAAAGAGCCCTATAGAGGTGCCCCCATCAACAATAATAGTTTGTCCTCTTATCATAAAGGCCTCTTCACTGCACAAAAAAGCCACTACATTAGCGACATCTTCGGGAATCACCATTCTTCCCACTGGTGTTACGTAACGACTATCTTTTACCAGCCCCTCTTTGAAATAGAACTTCAATGCCTCTGTCTCCACGGCAGAAGCAGCTACAGCATTAACGCAAATGTTTAGAGGTGCTAGCTCTATTGCCAGGTAACGGGTTAAAGCTTCCAGGGCAGCTTTGGAGACTCCCACAACAGTATAATTGGGCAAGACAAAGCGCGAACCCAGGCTAGAAATGCTGACTATCTTACCACCCCTGCCCTCCATTAGTTTAGCTGCTCTCTGGGCACAGAGCAAAAGGGCTCTGGCGTTGATGTCCATAGTCCATTCCCAGGCCTTAACATCGATATCCGCTACAGGGCGACCTACACCTGAAGCAGCATTGCTAATCAATATATCCAGGTGGCCAAATTTATTGCCAATCATATCAAATATTTCATCTACCTTTGCCGGGTCTCCCACATTGGCTCGGATGACTTCAGCTTTCACCCCCAGAGCCTCTATATCTTTAGCTGTTTGTTCCGCGCTCTCACGGTGGCGAAAAAAGTTGACAATAATATCGGCGCCCTGAGAAGCAAGTTTTAAAGCAATCGCCCGACCAATGCCCCGTCCACTGCCGGTAACTAAAGCCAGCTTCCCTTCAAAGGACATGACTAAACCTTCTCCTTTTGCGCTACCCTATTCTCTACATAAGAGACAAAATCGCCGAAGTTCTGAAACTTCTGGGCTTCCTCGTCAGGGATTTCAATCCCAAAGGTCTCTTCCACTGCCACCAATGCCTGCACTACATCCAGAGAATCAGCCTTAATCTCTTTAAATGTGCTTTGCCGAGTGATAATGCTCTTATCAACACGGGTAATCCTGGCTATGATGTCTCTTATCTGTTCTTCAACAGTCATAATTTACCTCCCTGGTTAAATTTTGCTAATTCCGATTTCAAACTTTCTACAACCCCGGCTTTTACCGCTTCCTTAGCGCTTTCTATAGCATTAGCTATTTGGGGAGCCCGGCTAGCGCCATGCGCTATCTTCACAACCCCATCCACGCCCCACAAAATACCACCACCCTGCTTCTCAGTCTCGCTGGATATTTTGGTTGCCGGGAACAATCTCCTAAACAATAGTTTAGCTAAGGCACGTAGGGGTGGATACTTCTTCAGCTTTCGCTCTGTCCAACCCTGGGCATAACCCCCGATGCTTTCATAAAACTTTAAAAGAACATTGCCCACAAAGCCGTCACAGACGATGACATTGGCCTTACCGTTTAAGATATCACTGCCTTCTATATTGCCGATAAAGTTTAACCCACTATTTTTGAGAAGTGCATGAGCTTCACGCACTGCTTCACTCCCTTTACTTTCCTCACTTCCCGTGCTCAGCAAAGCTATTTTAGGGTCAGCGATGTTAAGGAACTTCTTAGCGTAGACCGAGCCAGCGATGGCAAAAGCCAGAAATTGATGTGGCTTGCAATCTACATTAGCCCCGAGGTCTACCATCACAGTATTCGGTGCGAAGCTACCCAGAGAGCCAACAATTGCCGGACGATACACCCCATCCAACATACCTATAAATTGAATGGCACTTATTGCCACTGCTCCACTGGACCCAGCACTAAATAATGCATCTGCTTCGCCCGATTTTACCATCCTTGCCGCTACGGCAACCGAGCAATTGGGCTTGCGACGAACTACGTCAACCGGCGACTCATTTTCCTTGATAAATTCGCTGGCTTCGACAATATGGATGGACGAACCGTTGGTGAGTTTGTACTTGGTTAATTCCTTTTCCAGAATGGCTGCAGGGCCCACCAAGAAGATTTTTACATCATCCTTCTCAGCAGCCAGCACTGCCCCCTTAACTATTTCCTCAGGAGCATAATCACCACCCATGGCATCCACAGCCACCCTTATTCTGCCATTTTGAGCCATACTTTTATTTCCTATCACCTGATAATTTGATTATCGCCTCTCCCGTAACTATCATTTCGCCTTTTTGATTGCGGCACTCAAAATTGCAATTTGCGTATGATACATCATCCTTCCGCTCAATGCAATCAACTTTACCGTTGATGGTCAGAGTGTCTCCGGGACGTGCCGGCTCTTTGAACTTTGCTCGCAGCTTACCTTCGGACAGCCAGCTTTGGCCAAAAGCCGAAGTCATCATCTCCGATACATAAGCCAAGCTGAGCATACCATGAGCAATAGTGCCACCCAAGGGAGTCTTAGCGGCAAAAGACTCGTCTACATGGATGGGATTAAAATCGCCCGATGCCTCAGCATAAAGATTAATCTTCTCCTGGGTGATATGTTTCACCACCGGATTAAGAGCTTTCCCTTGTTGAATCTCTGTGAGCATTTCTTCCTCAGGCGGGCAATGCTATAGTTGCCCTCCCCGACTGCACCTTCTCTTTGCCTTTGTCAAAAACCTCGAGCTCCAGGATTAACATACTCATTTTGCCCCGAGCTATCTTTTGTGCCACTCCTATGTGACACTCAATAGTGGCGCCAATGGGCACCGGCTTGAAAAACTCTAAGTCTTGTGAAGCATGTATAGCGATAGTTCCAGGTGGCAGGGGAACAGATTTTGTCATAGCAGCTATGGCACAGGCCGTAATGGCCAAGGGGGGAACAAATTCAGCACCTGCGCTATCCACAGCCTTGAGATATTTGGAGACGAAGGAGGCACTCAGTTCATAAGTGGCAGGAGGGAATTTGTAACCGGGTGTTAGTTCCTCATAGCTTATAGTTTTGTCAGGCATTTGACCCGTTCCCGATACATCGGTATACTATGTACCCCACATTATACACTGCCCCTGATTATTGTCAACATCTTGTACTCGTTCATATGATTGGTGACACCTCTTTTTCGTCATTGCGAGGAGCGATGCCGAAGCTGCGAGCGAAGCGTGGCAGGACGAAGCAATCTCTAAGCGAGCCCAATTTATTAGGTGATTGTATTTGATGAATCAAGCTCAAAATCAACCTGCCCCACACAGGATACCCTGAATTAATGGGAGACGTAAGTAAAGAAAAGGCTATTGAGCAAAGGTGGTGAGCTGCATCGGACTTTTATCTGGTTTACTGAGAAGTGGGCTCGGCAGGATTCGAACCTGCGACCAACCGGTTATGAGCCGGCCGCTCTGCCCCTGAGCTACAAGCCCATTCTTTTTGCCATGAAAGGTTTCAGTTTTCATGGCAACCAAATTTGTGTGGAGCGGGAGACGGGATTCGAACCCGCGACACCCTGCTTGGAGGGCAGGAACTCTACCACTGAGTTACTCCCGCGAGACTGAACCTATTTTACCTCAAATCTTACAGTTGGTAAACAAGAAGAGGGTTTTGCACCGTCAGGTCAGCCCCAACAGCGATGCCTAGGTAGCAGGTATTCAAAGCTAGATTGTTCACAAGGCAAAGCTGGTTGTTCACATATTGGCATAGGGGTGTCCCCCAGGGACATTGGTGCTACCTATAACTAACCACGAAGATGTTGGCTCGTAGAAAATCCAGTTAGCGTTACGATTGCGCTGATGCTCTGCGCTACTGTTTTCCTTATTAAAAAATAGCCCCTACTCATTTCTGAGCAGGGGCTATTTTTTATGACTCCTAGATTCTATTTATATACTATTGATCTAGATATTATTAAGACCCGGTTACAATGATATCATCTATATACCAGCCGTCACTGTGCCAAGTATATCCATATAGACGCCAAGAGATGTTGATTGTTTGTCCCACGTAAGCGCTCAAATCTATATTTACTGTTGTAGGGCCAATTGTTTCAGTTGGACTGGCTACGAAAGAGGTGGCTGTCCAGGTTGTGCCACCATCGGTTGATACCTCCACTGCATATGTATATGGCAAAGCGGTATCGTAAAGATGCAAAAAATGTTTAAAGGATAGGTTTAGTGTGCTGGTGGCAGTGGTGGCGTTGATGGCAGGTGTTGATACACGATAATCGTAAGAAGCCATACTATCTGGTCCATAATCAATATACAATTCCGGTGCAACTCCACCTGCCGAATTACTATTGTCAACAAAAATGTCAGACTCGTTTGTAGTCCATCCAGCTGGGAGCACATATTCTTCTATGCCAGTGAAATCTTCTGCAAATATAGTACCCGCCAAAAGCACCATTGTGAAGCTTTCAGTCAGGTCAGAACCGGAAAAGGTAAAGTCACCTGTAAGGTCAGCATAGCCGATCTTGGTTGCCTCGTAATAGTACGTACCACCTAACAGGTAAATGGTGGCTTGACCAGAGGCATTTGTAGTAACAGCGGTTATCAACTCTGTACGGGCTGCATCACTGTATACGTCGATATCAACGCCTAACAAATCGTTTGTCTCGTTAAAGGTCACACCATGAAGAGGAGTCATTGTGAAGCTTTCAGTGATGTCGGAATCGGAAACCGTAAAATCGCCTTCATACTCATAGTATCCGCTCTTGTCTGCGTAGTAGTAGTAATCATACTCAAGCAGGTCGATGGTCGCTTGCCCAGTGGTATTCGTGTAAACAACGTCAATAAAATTCCAATCCCAGTCGTAGATAGTAATTGCGACATCTGAAAGACCGTTCGTCTCATTAAAGGTTACCGTATAAGCAAGATAAGGATACATTGTGAAGCTTACAGTCAAGGGAGCACCGGAAACGGTAAAGTAGTCTTCAAGGTAATTATATCCTTCCCTAGTTGCGTAGTAGTAGTACTCATCCCCCTCTAGCAGGTCGATGGTCGCTTGCCCAGTTGTATTCGTTGTAACAGAGTCTATATAATCCCATGAACCACCGTTGCATTTGTATATATCCATATAGACATCTGACAAATTGTCTCCCACATTGTTTGTCACATTAAAGGTTACGGCATAAAAAAGAGGCATGTGGAAGTTTACAGTCAAGTTATGACCGTGGACTGAAACGTCGCCCATAAAGTCAACATAGCCAGTCTTGGTTGCCGTGTACCAGTACACATAACCATCTTCCAGGACAATGGTTGCGTTGCCAGAAGTATCGGTAGTAAGAGCAGAGCCTTTCGGAATTGTACGGTCCCAATCACTGTATAACTGGATAGAGACGCCCGATAGATTGTTTGTCTCATGAAAGGTTACAGTGAATTTACACTCATATGTAGCATTAGTAACACCAAGTGATGTCCCCTTTCTGTCGAACAGTTCTACCTGGACGTTATAATGACCTTGTACAGTACCGGGATAACCATAAGAAATATCACGAATTATTTCTTGACTATAGCCTTTGACTACTTTACCAAGGGGAGAGAGATTTTCATCAGTTACAGGACCCCAACCAGAACGTTCAAATGTTACGTTATAGGAAAAAGCTTGATTTAGATTCACCAAATGCAACTGAAAATGGAGTTCATCTCCAACAAGATTAAAGTTAACTAATTCACTGGCAGGCTGCGGCTTACCCCGAGCCTCCACATCTGCTCCAGGATACGCAACGCCTGCAATACTGATAATAAGACCAAGTACAAGTGCAATTACAATTCTAATTCCCTTTTTGTTGTTCAAGGTAAAACCTCCTTTACTTAAAATAACATTGATTTCAATGTTATTCCTCCTAATCGTAGAAATCGAAAGACTTTTGCGATTCTACCTCCTTCCTTAAGAAACCATAAAACCGACCATCTTTCAGGTCGGTTTCACTATTGGCTCGTCGCCACCCAAGTGACCAATTTACGAGTGGCGGTTCAACGCCCCATGTTAGAAGCCATAAGATTGTACGGCATCTCACCAGGGGCGTCAAGATGACTTATCTTCACTTTACTTCACTATTTGCCGATGCGTTAGAATTGAAGGGTGGCTAAATAGTCCAGACCATCTTTCTGTGCCTTCTATGCAGTTTGAAGTTCACCGGACAAGCCTTGATTGATAGACAAGGCTTTGAAGCTAGATTGTTCACAAGGCAAAGCTATATGTTCACAAGGCAAGGGGGTGTCCTCTAGGAACACTGATGCTATCTAAGCCTGGCCACGAAGATGTTGGCTCGTTGAAAAATCCAGTTAGCCTCAAAATCTGGAATGTAGATACTCAACGATAGAGCCTTTTTTATAGGGAGTTACAGTCCTTTCCTTCTCTACTCTCCTTTCCTTGTTATCCCTGCTAAATCTCCTATTACGTTAATTAGTGATTGCCCTGTGGGAATAACTATCTTGGAATTATTCGCCAGAGCTGCCTGTGCCACTTCCAGTTGCTTTAGAACCTGGGCTTCGTCCTTGAAGTATTTTTGAGCTGCCGTGTTCACCAACCTTATAGCTTCAGCCTCACCTTCTGCTACCAATATCTTAGACTGTCTCTCACCGTCTGCCTTCTTAATTGCAGCCCTTCTCACACCATCCGCCTCTGTCTCGGTAGCAGTGGCAAAGTCTATAGCCGCTATCTTTTTGTTGTTAGCCACAACTACGTTGTTCATAGCCTCTTGAACACTGCCGGGAGGGTTAATTTCTTTCAACTCAGTTCTTACTATTTCAATTCCCCAGCTTCGCGTTTCTTTTGTAAGTTGTTCGTAGAGGGACTGGTTTATCTTGCCTCTCTCGCTGTTCGCTTCCATCAGGTTCATTGTCCCGATGATGTTTCTCAAGGTGGTTCTGGCAAGGGCAACAATCTGAACTTTGTAGTTGTAGACATTATACTCGGAAGCTTTGACGCTCTCTTCATCTATCTTGACCTTGAAGTAGACCTGGGCGTCTACATTGGCGTTGAGGGCATCCTTCGTAATTATCTCCTGTCCACCTGCATCAACCATCATCTCTGTAATGTTCACTCTAATCAGCTTCTCAATACCGAATGGCATGATTAAAATCAGTCCAGGATTGGCGAACCTCTTGTACTTGCCAAACCTCTCCACCAAACCTCTGGCTATAGGTCTCACAGTTCTAATCGAGCTAAAGAGTGCTATGAACGCAAGTATTCCAAATACTGTCCAGAACACTGTCCAACCTACTGACATTGATAAACCTCCTTGTAACTATTTTCTTTTTGCCTTTATTTCGCTGCTTTTGTTATCTTCTTATTGTCCTGACTATGTCTCTTTCATGCTACCTCCTTTAATCGAAGTATCCCTTTAGTGTTGCTTTCACTTTCCTCTGATTTCTTGCCACTCTCTTTTCCTGAGACAAACGAATATTAGTGGGATAATCCCCCCGGTGAAATACAAAATTGAAATATATGGAATGATAGCCAACCAAAAAAAAGTCGCAAAATAAGAGAGCAAAGCGCTTGAAATCAGGCATACTATCCAAAATTTTCTCTTAAGGCAAAAGACTCCACCAGTAATAGTAAATATAGTTGAAAAAATCATGAGTAGGTTAAAAGCAAGGTCATAGTCGTAATAGGCCTGAGTACGAATACCATAAACAAAAAATCCCATCGTTGTCACACCAAAAATTACCATCAGAATACCCGCTGCTTTTCTCATTTTATCCCTTCCCAGACTTGATACTAACTGCTGCAACCCCATTATCGGGGATGTTGGTATCAGCAACAGAAATGTTAAGGCCAGGTAGGCCAAATAGAATTAACCCTGCCGATAGGATTGTAAGGACCATTACAACAGTCAGCCCCTTCACCTTCACCCCTCTCGATTGAATTATACCACCAGCCAACCTTATAGTGAAGACATGAACAAATAGAGCAAAGGGAAGCACTGCACCATGATGAATTAGAACTGCGAGACGCTACCGTTCTTAATGTTTGTTATATATCTCTAGGCCTTTGTCTTTGTGGTCTTGAACTAAAGATCATTAGTTAGTCAAAATAGGAGAAGTTGTTCCAATACGCTGACCAATCAAGCTCATTCCCCTTATTTCTGTACACCCAACTTCTATTATCTTCATTAGGATATAGGAAGACATTGAAGCAATTACAGTCATTCTTCTTTGAGACCATAATACCATCATCAATCCAATGTTTGATGTTTAGTGAAGGTATGACAAAGAAATTGTAGCTTTTACCCATAAATTGTCGTCTGCCAAGAGTGTAGCAGACAAAGATATAATAGGTATTTTCTGAATACACCATCTTCTTAGCTAACAGGTCAAACCAGAAATAGCTGGTTTTTTGGAACTTGGATGTCTTTACCTGAATCTGATAGAAATTGCTACCTTTCACCGCCACGAGGTCAATGCCCTTATCCTTAATTGGCAAGTATATGTTCATAGACTTCCTCTTTTGCAGGAAGTCCATTACTGCCATTTCACCAAGGTGACCTATCCCCGACATATATCCATGACCTTTATAAGCGGTAATCAGTATCAGCACAAGCATGCAAAGCTTGTAAGCTTATTATAGTTATATCTGAACAGTAGATCAATTCTGAAAGGAGTAGTATCTACCTCCCACGATTGTCTATCCATGCCATCGGTGTTAGAATTACATAAAAATAGCTATGAAAAACACAAGAGAATTAAGAGCAATAGACTTTTTCTGCGGTGCTGGCGGTCTGACTTACGGTTTGGCGTCAGCCGGAATAAAGGTATTAGCTGGCATCGATATTGACAAGGAATGCAAAGATACCTATGAGAAAAACAATCGTGGTTCTAAATTCATAAGAGCCGATGTGAGGAAGTTAACCCCTCAGAAACTTGAGAGGCGGTTAAAAATCAAACCGAATGATGATTGCATGCTTTTTGCGGGTTGCAGCCCTTGTCAGTACTGGACTCAAATACATACGCAAAAAGGGAAATCTTTAGAGACCAAATATTTATTAGGAGACTTCTTGAAACTAATCAAGTACTTTAAGCCTGGGTATGTAATAGTCGAAAATGTCGAAGGTATCCTCTCTCACAAGGATGAGAGTAAACTGACAGAATTACTAGATTTTTTAGACAGAAATAAATACGCTTATGATTACGATAAGATAAACGCTATGTATTACGGTATCCCACAAAGAAGAAGGCGTTTCTTGCTCGTTGCTTCAAGAATCGGTAAAGGAATCAAATTGCCTCAGGCAGACAAAGAACATATCTTGAAAGTACGTGATGTTCTAGGTGCTGATAAAGGTTTCCCGTCTATTGGAGCCGGGCACGTTGATAACACTGACTTTTTGCACACTACTGCCGATTTGTCAGATAAGAACATAAAGAGGTTAAAGTTGACTCCGCACGATGGGGGTACAAGGTTAAATTGGAAAGATAATCCAGAATTACAGATAAATGCTTACAAAGGCAAGGATAAGACTTTTTCGGATACTTATGGCAGAATGTTTTGGGATATTCCGTCACCTACAATAACCACGAAATTTCATAGTATTTCAAACGGCAGGTTTGCTCATCCAACTGAAGACAGAGGAATCTCTTTAAGAGAAGGTGCTACTCTACAATCATTTCCTCGGACCTATATTTTTAAAGGAAATGGAATAGGTTCAATAGCCAGACAAATCGGTAATGCTGTTCCGCCCAAACTTGCAGGAAGAGTTGGCATAGTGATTATATCTCATCATCAGAGATCGGAATGTAATGGTAGGAGGCAATGAAGATGCCAGATATTGACCAAGTGTTGAGGGATAATCTGACTGATGAACAATATCTTGCTGCAAAAGACACCACATCAGAGGTTTTGTGTTTAGCTTGTGCTGGTTCTGGGAAATCAAGAACTCTGGCATTTAGGATAGCACGATTAGTTGCTGAAGGAGAAGACCCGAAAGGCATAGTAGCTTTTACTTTTACGGTGAAAGCTGCCGATGCAATTAAACGAAGAGTTGCGGAAGCTTTAATAACATGCGGTATTAATCCCTCCATTTTGGGTGCAATGTATATTGGTACTATTCATTCATACTGTAATTTTTTACTTGGAGAAGTCGATGCCAAATATAGACAATTTGAGGTATTAGACCAAAATAAATTTTGGCTATTTCTAATTTCGAGATATGGTCAACTTGGCTTGAAAAGGTTAAGAGAACATAAGGGCGTAAAGTATTTTGAATGTATTCAAAATGTTGCTCAAGCATGGAATACTTTGAATGATGAGATGCTTAGTATTGATGAAGTTAATAGACAAGACCCGATACTGGGCAACGTCCTACACAATCTAATGGAGAGTTTACTAGGCGAAGAGTATTTTGACTTCTCACTAATGATAAGGCTTGTTGTCGATAAATTACGAAATAACGACGCTGATATTTGTAATACAATTCAATATATCAAACATCTTATGGTTGATGAATACCAAGATATTAATCCAGTACAAGAAGAATTAATCAGAGGTATTCATAGCAGGATGGGGGATTTATTCGTGGTAGGAGATGATGACCAAGCCATTTATGCGTGGAGAGGTGCCGATGTCAACAATATCCTTGAGTTTGAAACACGATACCCTGATTGTGCTAGCTATACGGTAACCTGTAATTTTCGAAGTGTTCCACCGATAGTGAGTTGTTCGTCGGACTTTGTTGCCCGACAGCTTGGACCGTCAAGAATACCCAAAACCCCAAACTACGACGCAAAAAACGAGAATAGACCTCGGCAAGTCGCAAATTTATGGTTTCCTACTAGGCAAGCAGAAGGTGAATGGGTTGCTCAAAGAATAGAACACCTTTTAGGTAAGTCTTTTGAAGAGAATGATCCCAATATTGGCACTAGAGGACTATGTAAGAGCGATTTTGCCATCTTAATGGCATCAACAAACAGAACAGAACAAGACGAAAGTTATCACCATTCGGCTTACACAGAAGCCTTAGATACCATCGGGGTTCGGTACATGATTGAAGCGCAAGGCAGCATATTCAATTCACATTTAGCAACTACTTTACGATCAACTTTTGAACTATTACGTAATCCAGTGATAGACAGACCAACTTTAACTCAACATTTCAACAATGAAGTATTAACCACGTTCCCGAATGCGAACTTTGCAAAACTCGCTGCAGTTATTACCAGATGGCAAAGACTGATACATCAGCCTGTCAGCGTTGGACGAAGGAAGATAGCTCCCCAACAATTACTTTACGAATTGTTTGATGCGTTTAATGTCAAAGATACTCAATTCGATGATGTAGAAATGCGAATATTAGGGACGTTTAGCAAAATCATGGAGGATGTGGAGGCTGTTTATTTCAGCATCGACTCCACTGAGCGTTTTCGAGATGTGTTGAATTATCTTAACGTATTAGCCGAGCAAAGCTATGACTTAGTTTCAGATGAAGTGCTCCAGAGACCTGATGCCGTATTTGTATCTACAATACACAAAGCAAAAGGGTTAGAGTTTCCAGTCGTATTTTTGGTAGACGTAGAGCAGAATCGCATGCCGGGAAGAAATCGTACGTACGATGGTTGGATTCCGACCGCTTTATTAGCCAATGCTATCAGTAGGGGTCGGTATTGTAATGATTTGAACGGAGATGCACGGCTATTTTACACTGCTATTACTAGAGCAGAAAGATATTTGTATATATCTGGAGGCGAAGTATTGCCTGGAGCTAGGTCAACAAGACAAAGGTCTATCTTTTCTCAGTCTTTGCATCATGCTGAAATCACTAACAACCCAAATGATTTACCTCAAGGAATCTCTAGCGTGCCCCCTGATAGAGTTGTGCAAAGAATTGACGAGACAATTATGCCTACTTCCTATTCAGAAATAAAATATTATCTGACCTGTCCTAAGAACTATCAATTTAGGAAGCAGTACGGTTTCAAGATGCCAGTACCTGACTTATACGGTTTTGGTCAGACAACGCATGCTTCTATTAGTAAGTTGCATCAGGTATTCACATCAGCTATTCCGTCACAGGATGAAGCTGAGACAATAACTAGGGAAACATTCAATCTAAAACATGTACCGAGAAGCAACGACCCTAGGAACTCGCCTGGACCATTTGAGAATGCCTTAAATAAAGCAGTTGAGGTCGTAAAAAATTACGTAAATGATTATGGACGTGATTTCTCCAATGAGAGGCGAATCGAGGTAAGGTTTGAAATACCTGCCGAAAAAGCGATAATTAATGGCTCCATAGATTTGCTTATAAGAGAGGATGGTTCGGGAAATATTATAGAATCCAAAGTAATTGACTTTAAGACTTTGAATGAACCGGAAGAAGAAGAAAAACTGGATTGGACAGACTTATCTATACAAGTTCAATTATATGCAAAAGCAGCTAATGAAGTTCTGGGAGAAAATGCAAAAACAGGAGCGGTACATTTACTTAGGGATAATCTAAGGGTGGATGTTCCAATTAGCGATGAGGCTATTGATGCAGCTGTGAAAAATATTGAATGGGCTGTGGACGGAATAATCAACAATGAATATCCGATGAGACCCCATCCGAATAAATGCGATGAATGTGATTTTAAATTGATTTGCTCTAAGCAACCTGAGCGTTTCAAAAAAACTGATGAACCTCCGGCAATCTATCTACCTTCACATGTGTCCAGTATTCCTTTGAAAGTAAAAGCGTTCAGTGAATTTCATGGTTAGCTTATTATATGGCTGATATTTACGAACCAGAAAAGAGAAGCGAGATAATGTCTCATATTTCCGATAGAGACAGCAGAATAGAAATCTCTGTCCGGAAAGCTCTTTTTTCCACAGGACTCCGATATAGAAAAAATGTCAAATCTTTGCCCGGTAAACCGGATATTGTCCTTCCCAAATACAAGACTATTATATTCATTCATGGGTGTTTTTGGCATGGGCATGCAGAGTGTAAGGCTTCCAAACTGCCGGATTCCCGAAGAGGTTTTTGGGAAAATAAGATAAAGGACAATATTGAACGAGATAAACGAAATATACAACTGCTCGAACGCAACGAATGGAAGGTTATCATTCTTTGGCAATGTGAGCTTAATAACGAATCAAAGCGTCATGATAGACTTATTAGACTTATCAGTGAGATTAAAGGTGCATAATATAACGCTGGCAAAAACAAAGGGACAGCTTTAACGGCTGTCCCTCTTCGTTTAATCCCTTCCCTCTTCCCTTGAAAATATTTAGTAAATGGAAGCAAATTTACCTTACCAGGAGGTATTCTGAAGCTAAACAACGCTCTGCAAAACACTTTTGAAGGGTTATTTCTTGGATAGGGGATGTGCCATGAGCTTAGTTTCAGCAGCGCGGCTTTACGTTATCTCTTACCCAGCCCACTATCTTATCGAGAGAGGTGCCCGGTAAAAATATCTCTTTGATTCCCAGTTTCTTAAGTTTAGGAATGTCTTCCTCAGGAATGATGCCTCCACCGATGACCATTATGTCATCTGCCTTGTTGGCTTTGAGCAACTCGAGCACCCGCTTAAATAGGTACATATGGGCCCCGGAGAGAGCGCTCAGCCCGATCAGGTCAACATCTTCTTGTAACGCCGCAGCGACAATTTGCTCCGGTGTCTGATGCAAGCCAGTATATACCACCTCAAACCCGGCATCCCGGTAAGCTCTGGCTATAACCCTGGCTCCCCGGTCATGCCCGTCCAAGCCAGGCTTGGCCACCAAAATCCGTATCTTTCTTCCTGAGTTCACCATATTGCCTTTACCTTCCAGTGATAAGAATTTGGGATTTTAATAAAATCCCGGGTCTCGATATTCCCCGAAAACATCTCTCCAGACATCGCAGATTTCCTGCTCGGTAGTGTATTCTTTTACTGCCTCTATCACATAGGGCATCAAGTTTTTGTCCGTCCTGGAAGCAGCGCGCAGGTCCTTCAAGATTTGAACCACCCTGCGGTTATCCCTCTCTTTTTTTACTTTCTGCAACCTGGCAATCTGCTTTTCTTCGACCGCCTCATCTATCTTTAATATCTCGGGAGGAGCTTTTTCTTCAACAACATATTTATTCACCCCCACCATGACCTTCTCCCCTTTATCTATTTGCCGCTGGTAATGATAGGCAGCATCGGCAATCTCCATTTGGGGAAAACCTTTATCAATAGCAGCAAGCATGCCTCCCATATTGTCTATCTTATTGATGTATTCCCAAGCCTTTTCCTCCATCAGTTTGGTCAAAGACTCTACAAAATAAGAGCCTGCCAGAGGGTCTATGGTGTTGGTGACACCTATTTCATCGGCGAGGATTTGCTGGGTGCGCAGAGCAATGGTAGCAGCAAATTCAGAGGGCAAAGCCAGTGTCTCATCCAGAGCATTGGTATGCAGAGACTGTGTCCCACCCATGACCGCAGCCAGTGCTTCAGTGGTAGTCCTGACAATATTATTGTAGGGCTGTTGAGCGGTTAGAGAGCAACCTGCTGTTTGAGTATGGAACCGCATCCACCAGGAGCGAGGATTCCTAGCCTTGAACCTGTATCTCATAATTTCAGCCCACATCCTTCTCGCTGCCCGGAACTTGGCAACCTCTTCAAAGAAATCGAGATGAGAATTAAAGAAGAAGGATAGACGAGGGGCAAAGGAATCAACATCCAGCTTCTTTCTTTCCATGACATTCTGGACATAGGCTATCCCGTCAGCCAGAGTGAAAGCCAATTCCTGGATAGCAGTGGAGCCCGCCTCTCGAATGTGATAGCCGCTAATGCTTATAGGATTCCACAGGGGAACATGCTGGGTACCGAACTCGATGGTATCGCTTATCAGCCTGATTGATGGCTCGGGCGGGAGCATAAATGTCTTCTGGGCAATAAATTCCTTGAGCATATCGTTTTGAATTGTGCCCCCGATTTTGTCCCAGCTTATCCCTGCTTTATCGGCGACAACCAGATACATTGCCCAAAGTACAGAGGCGGGGGGATTAATAGTCATGGAAGTAGTGACACTGTCCAGAGGAACCGCATGAGTCAGAATCTCGAAATCTCTGAGGGTATCAATGGCTACGCCACATCTTCCACACTCACCCCTGGCTCGGGGCGAATCGCTATCATATCCCATCAAAGTGGGGAAGTCGAAGGCAGTGCTCAGCCCCGTCTCTCCTTCCTTAAGCAAGTGGTGCCATCTTTTGTTAGTATCCTCGGCACTGCCCATCCCGGAGAACATGCGAAAAGTCCATTCTTTCCCGCGATACATTGTGGGTTGGCACCCTCTGGTAAAAGGAAAAATGCCGGGATAGCCGATATCTTTGGAAAAATCCAGGTCCTTGATATCTTCCGGGGTATAAATTTCCTTTATCTCGAGGTCGGAAACGGTGGAAAATCTTTTTCCCTTCTCATCCTTTTGCCTTCGGGCTTTTCCTACTTCTTTTTCCCATCCCTTCTTGCCCTCCTCCACTTCTTGCAAGGTTTTCTCTGTAAACATAATCAGCCCCTTTACTTTACACCCAATACCTGGCGGGCAATTGTCCACCTCTGCATTTCCGAGGTTCCTTCGTAAATCTCAGTTATTCTCTGGTCACGGTAGTAGCGTTCCACAGCAAAGTCTTTAGTATAGCCATAGCCACCGAATATCTGAACGGCTTTGTGGCAAACCCTGTGAGCTGCCTCGGAGGCAAAAAGCTTGGCCATTGCCGCTTCTTTAGGAGGAGCATGCCCTTCTTTCTTGGTTAACCAGGCAGCCCTGTAAATCAGCAACCGGGCTGCGTCTATTTCCGTAGCCATATCAGCAATCATCCATTGGATTGCCTGCAGGCGAGCGATTTCAGCACCAAATTGTTTCCTTTCCTTAGCATAGGCCACGGCGGCATCATAAGCGGCTTGAGCAATACCCAGTGCTTGAGCAGCTATGCTGACCCTGCTGGCGTCTATGCCTTCTAGAGCTATTCTGAAGCCTTTCCCTTCCTCCCCCAACATGTTAGCCACAGGTATTTTACAATCATCGAAGATAAGCTCCGCTACCGAAGCAGGGTGTAAGCCCATTTTTCTCTCTATTTTGCCCACAGAGAAGCCCTTAGTACCTTTATCCACGACAAAGGCACTGAGGCCACGATAGCCCAGCGATTTGTCTTTCGTAGCAAAGGTGGTTACAAAATCAGCTTCAGCACCATTACTTATGAAAATCTTCTGGCCATTCAGAACATAATAATCGCCCTGCCGTGCGTATTTTGTCTCCATAGCCGCGACATCACTGCCAGCCATGGCCTCAGTTAAGGCAAAAGCCACTATCGCCCCATTAATTACGCGGGGGATGTAGCGCTTTTTCAGCTGTTCAGTGCCATGCATGACGACGGGGTACATACCCAGGCCAAGGCTAACGAGATACACAACGCCTATACCAGCACAGGCACGGGAAATCTCCTCAGTGGCTATGGCAAAAGTCACTTCGTCCCCATTTCCTCCATATTCTTCAGGAAAATGCACGCTATGCAAACCGGCGTCAGCCATCTTTTTGACAACATCGTGGGGGAACTTCTCTGTCTCATCCCACTCAGCAGCGTGGGGCGCGATTTCCCCGGCACAAAAATCCCGCACCATGGCTTGGAACATTTTTTGTTCTTCGGTAAGTTCAAAATCCATTTCTCGCTCCTCTCCAGGCTATTTTAAAACCTTTTTGTTAAAGAGTAATCAACAACCATTGATTATCTACAGCGTCTCTGAACTTTTGTTGGCTGTAAAGGCTGATTTTACTACCCAGCCCAACCACGGTCAATCTTTTTCCTGTACCCCAACTACAGATGATTCCAATCATAAGCTAGTTCAGATAGATGGGTGACACATTATATGTTTGTAACATTGGGTAATAACCTTCCGTGTCATTGCGAGCCGAAGGCGTGGCAATCTCATTGCGAACCTGGAGCCTGCTACAGTTGGACTGATGAATCTCGCTTAGAGATTGCTTCGTCCTGCCACGCTTCGCTCGCAGCTTCGGCATCGCTCCTCGCAATGACAAAAAAAAGAAGTGTCACTAATCATATGAACGAGTACAAATCATTGACGGACGGAGCTTTTTGTACTAGATTTACGTCTGTAGTATGCATATTTTAGTAAACAAAAGCGAGGGCGCCTGGACCTGGCTTGAGTGCCCTAACCTTGTGCCTATTCAAGAGGGAGAGATATGGATTTAATCTGGATTTGTATAATCGTGGGGCTTGTGGGGGCAGCTGCAGTGGCATACTTTGTGCGGTATGTTTTAAGGCAAGACCAAGGCTCGGAGAAGATCAGGGAGATTTCTAGCGCTATTAAAGAAGGGGGACTTGCTTTTATTCACAGAGAATATCGCACATTGGGCATCGTGGTAGCGATAATAGCCATCATCCTAGGTTTCGTACCCGGGTTGGGCTGGAAGGTGAGCGTGGCTTTCGTATTTGGTGCCCTGTGTTCCATGAGTGCCGGCTATGCTGGCATAAATATGGCACTCAGGTCCAACGGCAGGACTACGGCTGCGGCACAAAAGAGCCTGAATCAGGCGCTAAGGGTTTCTTTCCGAGGCGGGGCAGTTATGGGGTTAACTGTGGTCAGCATTGGTATCATAGGCTTGTCTGTCCTTTATTTGGCCTGGCATAACGACCCACATTTCTTGGCTGTAATCCCAGCTTATGGGACTGGAGCCTCACTGGTGGCTCTTTTTGCCAGGGTAGGCGGTGGGATTTTCACCAAAGGGGCTGATGCCGGTTCTGACCTGGTGGGCAAGGTGGAGGCAGGGATACCGGAGGATGACCCTAGAAACGCTGCCGTCATCGCTGATTTCGTGGGTGACAATGTCGGGGATGTCTGCGGCATGGGTGCCGACCTTTTTGAGTCTTATGTGGAAACCGTCGTTGCTGCCATGACACTTTGCATCGTCGGTGTTGTAGTAGCACCTGAATTTATAGCACCATGGGTAACAAGATTGTTCCCCACGCTCTCAGCCGAGGCAGCTCTACAATCCAGCTGGTGGCTACCAATGTTAATCATGGCTGGAGGTATTGTAGCCTCAGTAATCGGCTGTTTTGTGGTCAGAGTAGGTGAGAAGCCGGAAATGACTGCTCTCCTGGGAGCACTGCGTCGTGGCACGCTTGGTGCTTCAATATTATCCGCCGTATTTGCCTTTTTAGTGATTTATTTCTTAAATGCTAGTTTGGGTATTTTCTGGGCAGTTCTGGCTGGCCTTGTAGCTGGGGTGCTTATAGGTGAGAGCACAAATTATTTTACCTCTTATGCTTTCAAGCCAACGCAAGAAATTTCACAAGCTTCTACTATCGGTGGTGGCGCTACCATCGTGCGTGGTCTTGCTGTGGGACTGATGAGCACATGGCCACCGGTTATCCTTGTCGCCATAGCCACTATCATAGCCTTCAAGTTTGCTGGTTTCTACGGGGTAGCTATCGCTGCTGTCAGCATGCTCTCTACCTTAGGCGTGACTTTAGCTACCGATGCCTATGGACCTGTGGCCGATAATGCTGGCGGCATTACTACAATGGCAGGGTTGCCAGCGGAGGTACGGGAAAAAACTGACGCATTAGATTCATTGGGCAACACCACTGCCGCAACAGGGAAAGGTTTTGCCATTGGCGCCGCTGTCCTAAATGCGCTAGGCTTAATTCTTGCTTATGGCCTGGCGGCAGGATTGGTAACAGTGTCAGGGGGAGAGCTTGTGCTCCCACCGGAGCTAAGCTTACTCTCGACGCCGGTCCTGGTTGGCGTAATAATAGGTGCCCTGGTACCAGCTATCTTTATTGCCCTAACAATGAAGTCCGTAGGTGTAACCACAGGACTTATCGTGGACGAGGTCCGGCGACAATGGCGTGAGATACCAGGCTTAAGGGAGGGCAAGGCAAGAGCCAAATACGGCGAGTGCGTGGATATCTGCACCACAGCAGCGTTAAAGCAGATGCTAGCTCCTTCAATAATGACCATAGTTGCGCCCATTGTTGTAGGAATGATACTGGGCAAATATGCTCTTGGCGGCTTCCTTGTCAGTGCTCTCGCTACTGGCTTTATCCTCGCCGTCACCTTAAATAATGCCGGCGGCGCCTGGGACAACGCCAAAAAATGGATTGAGTCTGGTCAATTTGGAGGAAAAGGGTCAGAAGCTCATAAGGCAGCGGTGATAGGAGATACCACTGGTGATCCCATGAAAGACACTGCTGGCCCGTCCTTAAATATAATGCTCAAGCTAATGTCGGTGATTTCACTGATGCTGGCACCGGTATTAATGCACTTTGGTGGTCTGATTTAACGAGCTTAACGGGGCAGGCACTATATTACTAAACCTCGAAGTGCCTGCCCCGTTAGGTTAGCCGCCTGCTAAAGCCGGTCCTTGGTCGTGCAGGTACGGAGGTGGATACCCAGACTCATCAAGTCAAACCGAAAATTCATGCCACTCTCTTCTCCTGAGACCTACAAATATTGCTGAGATAATCCCCCCAGGGATGAAAAACAAACCTAAACCATATGGAAGGATCCACATCCATAATAAAATCACAAAACAAGGGAACAAAAGGCTTGAAATGAAGCATACTATCCAATATTTTCTCCTAAGGCAAAAGACCCCACCAGTAATAATAAATACAGTTGAAAAAATCATGAGTAGGTTAAAAGCAAGGCCATAGTAGGGTTGAATACCATAAACAAAAAAGCCTATCGTTGCCATACCCAAAATTATCATGAGAATACCAGCTGCTTTTCTCATTCTAACCTCCCTTTAGTTATAACCAAATCTGCCTAGATGGACTACTCGTTAAGTACTCCAGTCACTACAATAATAATTGTAGCAGTTGCAGAAGCATTATTGGCTTCACTGCTGGCTACTTCATAATGCATTTTGGTGGTCTGATTTAACCGAGAAAGACAGTAAATCCTAGCGATTTAGCAGGATTCCCTTGTCTCCCCATAGGATGTTGCCCTCGGCATCCACTCGCTGAGCATAAGATGCGGTTGCGCCAAGCATAAACTCGCCAATTATGAATCTATTGGCGACCCAAGAGATGAGAACCCCTCCAGAACCATCTTCTGAGATTGAATACAAGTGCAAGCCCCGGAGATTCAGCCTGGTTCCATCAGATCCCCACATTTTTCTCCCCGCAGCGTCTATCCTCTGCGCTTTCTCAGCACCGACGCTGATAGCTCCACCAAAACCATCGCTCACAACGTGATGATAAGTGCCTTCCCAAACCTGAATAGCATCCTCGGCCCACAATTTATGGCCATTAGCATCTATCCTTTGGGCACAGATGCCTCGCTCATCCACGAAAAAGATGATGGCGCCGCCTGCGTCATCAGCTACTATTTTAGGCTCGTAGGGCACCGATGGCCCGATACGAAGGGGCACACCGTCGGGCCCCCACAATATACTGCCTTCGGTGTCTATCCTTTGAGCGTATATATCCGAATCAGTATAGGCAATGCCGTGCTCACCCGGTACTTGCCGCTCGAAGGCGATTATGGCTCCACCTGAGCCATCGCTTACCAATCGGGCTTCTCCGCCTAGGCTACCACATACTTCCACACCACCCGTTTGCCATAATGTGTTCCCTCCGGAACCTACCCTCTGAGCGGAAATATTGCCTACGCCGTAGCGAACGACGATGACGCCGCCTGAGTCATCACTGGCGATGTCAGACAAATAAGAGTCGCCCATGTTTAATGACACTCCGTCTCCGCCCCAAGGAAGATTGCCTTCAGCATCTATCTTCAGGACTGACATGTTCATGTCGCCGTCGGTATAGGCAATGATGACTCCTCCCGACCTATCAGATACTGCGTCTTTTACTGCCTCTCCGGCACCCAGTATATCCCTTCGCCATCGAACACTCCCTGCAGAATCAATTTTGGCAACATGAATCTGTGAGTCCGATGGTTCTCCTTTCGGTCGTGGAAGGGCCTCCCGCCAGCTAAGAATCGCACCTCCCGAGCTATCACTTACTGCATGTAAGACCCCACCATAGCCGCTGCCGACCAATATCCCCTCTTCTCCCCAGCGAAAATCCCCCTCGGGGCCTATTCTTTGAACATAAAGGTCGCGCTTGTGCAAACCTTTGCAGACCTCATAAATGACTACAGCACCACCCGAACTGTCGCTAGTTGCAGAAGGGCAGTCGGCAACAAGAGAGGGCACAATGAACAAGTAGACACAAGCCACAGTAAGCAAGACTGCTACAACCAATGCTGGGATAATGACTGCGATGATAACCTTTCGCCGCATTGTTTCCTCCTCAGAAGCGCCACCATAACTTAATTATATAACGGAGCAGGCACTGTTGCTGAACCTTGAAGTGCCTGCCCCGTTCAGTATATTGGCTCTAGACCATAATGCTAACCGTGACGACTGGCCATATGCCTGGATGGTCCCATTCGAGCCATGATGTGCCTGTGCACATCCATAAACCTAGTGCGGAACGGAATGCCTCTATCATCCTTGTAATTGGCGTAGGGAATCATTTATATCATCTACCCAAAACGTACCTGTACTCCAAGTTGCCAAAAAAAGTTGCCCTTTGTAACCAACGCCAGACCCCATTGTCGCTCCCCCTTTGTATGCCTTCAGATAACCATATTCATCATAAACAAAAATGTTGTAGGTGCCAGCCACCCAATTAATGTTCGTGAAATAAAAGTGGTACCAGCGGTTAGCTAATAAACTACTACCAAAAGTGTGGTATGCCCCATCATAATACTGTAATTGTTCCGCAGAGGTTATTCTAACTTGGAGAGTCTTATTACCATTTCCGTTTATAAACCAAGGTTGTGCCGCGTCATCTTTCCTCACCCAAAAATCTATGGAGGAAGGCTGCAACAGGTCATAATAAGCGCGCACATAGCTTGTACTGTAGACTCGAGCACTTCTTGTCCCTGTGTGTTTTTGGTCAATATCAATCTCCGCTACCGAACCTGAGGAAGCAGTTACCCACCATTCCACCTCACCTCCCCATGCGCTCAGGCTGGTTGTGTCATTACCCCACTCAAAGTCCTCGACTGCAGGCCCGTCACCATTAGGGTCTACGTCCTTGATAATGACGGCCTCGAGAAACTGTCCAACCTTGGCAATCAGCTGATACCAGTCAAGTAACAAGTAATCACAGCCAGAGTATGAATCGGTGCATATTACCACATGCGCATGCATTATAGATCCATCCCAGTAATTATCGTAGTAACCCTTGATGGCAATGAAATGCCACACCGTGCAGGGCCAGGGGGAACCAGTATGATATTGAGGCCCCGATCCCGGTAGTGCCTCCACGCCTTTAAAACCTACAAGAAGGCCATTTGATGCTAGCCCGATCGGCCAACCATTATTTATGGCATCCTGTATTACCTCGTAATCATCAGGAATACCATCGTAATCTTTATCCTCATTGGTCACATTCCCGTCATAGACATAGCTGAAATTATCGTAACCATAATGCAGGGCCATTTCAACGAATCCGGGGCCATATTTATAGGCATATGTAGTGCCGAGAATAGCTGTGTCCATATAATCATAAAGGCGGTCATACATGTTCGCGTTTGGTGACGGTAAGTATTGGTAGTCGGGGATCCCATTTCCATCTCTGTCTACTTGAGTTCTGTAGTACTCTCCGATGGACGTCCCAGAGCAAGGGCCACACCTGTACCGATTAGAATCGTTATAGTGATACATCACCAGCGAGTTGGTTGCGGCAGAGACAGGGGTTACATTCGCCAACAATAGGGTTGACATCAATACAACAGTTAAGATTATTGCTAGTATCTTTTTCACGTTTTCCTCCTCCTAAGATAATTTGTTACACGCAGTCTAAATAAAAAAGATTTTCCCTGGCGACTCATGAGCTATCTATGACGTTCACGACTTCCACCTCCTCTTCCGGCTGGCTCTTGCCGTTTTCCGGGCTAAGTTGAACTCCCGCAGAGAATCCTTAAGAAGATTGAAAATGAGAATAGTTTACATAAGAATAACAATTCTTCACAAAAAAGTCAATACCTCGAATGGATATTATTTGTCGAGAACTTAGTCCCAGACCTTATCAGGACTACAGTCCACAAGATATATTTTGTGGCATCTCTGCGAGGAAGCGTTATCCGAGTGTGTCAACTAAAGCTTTCTTTGAGAAAGCCTAAGCACCAATGTTACAATAAAGAATCATGCCCGATGCCATATTTATCAAAGGTGCCAGAGAGCACAACCTTAAGGATATAGACGTCGTTATCCCCAAGAACAAACTGGTGGTTATCACCGGTGTTTCTGGCTCAGGAAAAAGCTCTTTGGCTTTCGATACCATATATGCCGAGGGGCAGCGCCGCTATGTAGAGTCTCTTTCTGCCTATGCCCGCCAGTTCCTGGGGCAGATGGAGAAACCGGACGTTGATTACATTGAAGGACTCAGCCCGGCCATATCCATTGACCAGAAAGGGCCGCCTCATAATCCGAGGTCTATCGTGGGCACGGCGACGGAAATTTATGACTATTTGCGCCTTCTTTTTGCTCGCATCGGGCATCCCCATTGCCCTGAATGCGGAAGGGAAATCTCGCGTCAGACAGTGCAGCAAATTGTGGATGCCGTCAAAGAAATACCTCAGGGTAGCCGCATCATGATTCTGACACCGTTGGTCAGGGACCGCAAAGGTGAGCATCAAACGATATTTAAGGATTTACAAAAGGCCGGGTTTGTCAGGGTTCGAGTTGACGGGCAGATTTATGACCTCTCCGAGGAATTTCAGCTAGATAAGAATAAGAAGCACACCATAGAGGTAGTAGTTGATAGACTTCAGATAGAGCAAAACGAAAATGCCACCCGCCTTGCCGACTCCATTGAGACAGCATTAAAACTGGGGTCGGGCGTGGTGCTGGTCAAAGTCCTGGACGGGGAGGAGTTGCTTTTCTCGGAGCACTTTGCCTGTGTCTATTGCGGCATAAGCCTGGAGGAAATTGCTCCCAGAACATTTAGCTTTAACAGTCCCTATGGAGCCTGCCCTGCTTGCACGGGACTGGGCTGTAAATTGGAAATTGACCCTAATTTAGTCATCCCTGACAAGGGATTGAGCCTGGCTGAGGGAGCTATTCAGCCCTGGATAAGAAATGGGC
>Ga0315277_10002683_pt1 | contig 24634 bp, 14 predicted proteins | sample YL17G05_15_MG_FD_203695 | JGI IMG/M metagenome (GOLD analysis project Ga0315277, IMG submission 203695) | Sediment microbial communities from Yellowstone Lake, YNP, Wyoming, USA - YL17G05_15 | ecosystem: Environmental > Aquatic > Freshwater > Lake > Sediment | place: USA: Wyoming | collected... | reverse complement strand
CTGAACAGCGTCCGCCCGGCCGCCAGCGCACCGGTCAACGTGGCCACCCCCAGCCCCCAGCGGGTGGACTGCCAGTGGTCCTGCACCACCAGGCCGAGCGTCGCGCCGAGCACGCCGGAAATGGCGAAGCGGTTGATACCCTGCCAGGCCGCGGCGACCCACAAGGCGTGAAGCGTGAAACGTGAAACGTGAGGGGAGGTCGCTTCAGCGGGGGTCTCCTGTCCGCAATCAGCCAGCGGACGCCCCGCTTCAGCGGGGATCTCCTGTCCGCAATTAGCCAGCGGACGCCCCGCTTCAGCGGGGGTCTCCCGCAGGCTGTTCCCCTCGGCCGCTCCCTCAGCAGCCGGCTCACCGGCACCAATCCGGGCGGCGCGCGTCTCCGGCAACCACAGCAGCGCCACCAGGCCCCCCACGGCGGTCAGCCCGGCGGCGACCCACATCGTCGTGGCGTACCCTACCCCGTCCGTCAGCACTCCGCCGGCGAACGCACCCAGCCCCGCCCCCAGGAAGAACCAGGTCTGGTACAGCCCCATCCAGCGGCCGCGGTCCTCGACCGTCGTCACGTCCAGCACCACCGTCGCCCCACCGATCCAGATGCCCGACCAGGCCAGCCCCCACAGCAGCCGCCCGGCCAGCAGCGGCCAGAAGCCACGTGTGGCGGCGTACAGGGCCGTCGAGAGCGCGCCGGCGAACAGCGCCGGGACGAACAGCCAACGCCGGGGCCAGCGGTCGTAGGCCAGCCCGGCCGGCCCGTTGAGGAAGATCCGCACCGCCCGGTTGACGCTCAGGATGACGCCCACGCTGCCGAGCGTGATGCCTGCCTCCGCCGTGTGCGTGGGCAGCACCGTGTACATAGTCGAGTCCCCCATCAGGGAGAAGGCAGTGCCCAGGCCGAGCGGGAGGAGGACGCGGGCGGGGGAGATGGGGGCGTTGGGTTTCATCATAGGTTCGGGCCGTGGTGCGTGTTTCGTGTTGCGTGTTCCGTGCAATTGAGGTCAGTATACACCGCGCCTGGCTACTTGCCAAGTGGGGGGGAAAGACCGCGGATGGGGAAATACCGATGGCTCTTCCGGCGTGCGTTTTTCCATCTGACTGGCGATGGCGTCACTGTGCCAGGTATGATCCTGCATGGTACACCACCGAGACGGAGATACGAGCGTAGGAGAAGAGCCCAGCCCGCCCTGCACGCTCGCAGCCCCCGTCCTGCACACTCGCAGCCCCCGTCCTACACGCTCGCAGCCCCCGCCCCGCACGCTCGCAGCCCCCGTCCCCGGGGGCATCTTGTGTAGGGCATGATCCTGCAGTGAGTCAATTCGTGTCGTTGACTTCTGCGCAAGATTGCAGTACACTATCAGTGGAGAGGAATCACCTTATGAATCTGCATATTCGACCTGTTCGCAACACTGACGTTGAAGACCTGGTTCGATTATCGTTATTAGCATGGGCCCCAGTTTTTAGTTCATTTGAGCAAGTACTGGGACACAATATCTATACATTGATCTGGCCGGATTGGAGAACCAGTCAGAGAGATGGAATCGAAACGGTCTGTAAAGAGGGTGGGAAAACCATTGTCTGGGTTGCCGAATTAGATGGAATGGTTGTTGGATTTCTGGCATATCAGTTGAATATCCAGGACAAGACTGGAGAAGTTCAATTGCTCGCGGTCCATCCTGAATATCAGAACCTTGGCATAGGCACGGAGTTGAACGTCTTTGCGCTCAAGCAGATGAAAGAAAGTGGGATGATAATGGCAAGGGTTGAAACAGGTGGAGATCCATCTCACGCGCCCGCCAGAAGGTCATACGAGAAAGCCGGGTACACTGGTTTGCCTCTAGTTCGGTACTATAAGGATTTGTAGATAAGGGTTACAGGCACACGAAAGGAGCCAACATGAATATCGTGCTATGGGTACTGCAGATAGTGCTCGCTCTGAAATTCGCCTCGACTGCGTACACGCACGGCTTGCGCAGGGACCAGGCGAAAATGCAGCGAGGGGAGCAGAGGTTCGGCGCAATGGCACGGCCCCTGTTGACCGTTATCGCCCTGTGCACGTTGCTGGGCGGGGCCGGCCTTGTCCTGCCAGGCGCGCTCAAGATCCTGACCTGGCTAACGCCCCTGGCGGCAGCGCTGCTGGCCCTGATGATGCTGGGAGCCATCAAGTTTCACGTCAGCTGCTGCGAGAAGCCCAAAATCGCGGCTGATCTCGTTCTTTTCGCTTTAGCCGCGTTCGTCGCCTATGGGCGTTGGGTGATTGCTCCGTTGTGAGCGCAACTACTATGCATGTAGTTTTACGCTCCGGAGCGGCCCAACCATGCTGCCGAGCATGATCCTGCACGGCACGCCACCGAGACGGTGGCTGCGAGCCTCGTGTGAGAACGGGGGATTGCGGGTTGCGGGGCGGCTCTTGCATGGGCCGCGCCGGCCTGAAAGAGCCGGCGCTGGGAAACCCCCAATATCGGGAGGTCCCGCCCAGCGCCGCCTGTTCCACGGCGCGACCCATGAGTACAGCCGCCACTCCTGAAAGAGCCGGCGCTGGGAAACCCCCAATATCGGGAGGTCCCGCCCAGCGCCGCCTGTTTCACGGCGGCGCGGCCCATGAGGACAGTTGCTACCAGCAAACTTGCCTGGCGCAGCAGTGACCCCACCCCCACCTGCAGGTGGGGGTTTCCTACGACGTCCCGTACAAGCCCCCTGCGCCAGTAGGGGGTTCCGTGACCACCTACCCAGGCCTGCCTCTGAGCCTTCACCCCCCAGAAACGCCGCATGCCCAGGGTTGGCCACGCCGTGTCAGGCTGTGCTCCTACGAGCGAAAAACCAGCCTCGTGCGAGTCCACACTGTCCTTCCCGGGGTCGTTGGGCCAGGACCCCAATCACCAAGGGAGCGCCGTGCAGTTCCGCAGGTGCTTGCGGTTCCACGCAGCCACGTCACGTATCTGCAAGAGCAGGCCCGTCATCCTGAACGGAATCACCGGTGGAGTCTATGGCGCGCAGGAGCGAACGTTGGTGCTGGTCGGCTGGCTGGCCTGGCAGGTGGCGGGCAGGGTGATGGCCCATCTCTCGGATGCTATCTCCGAGGAGGCGCAGGCAGGGACGTTGGAGCAAGTGTGCCTGAGCCCGGTTCCACTGGCCGCCGTCGTCGCTGCGCGCAGCGTGGCCTACCTCCTGACCGCCGGGGCGGAAGGGGTCGTGGCAGCGGTGGTGCTGGTCTTCTTCGCCGGCCCTCTTCCGTTTGGCGCGGGGTTGCTGGCGGTGTTCTGCATGAGCCTGGTGGGTGCGTATGGGCTGGGATTCCTCTTTGCCGGGCTGGCGATGGTGTTCAAGCGCGCGTCGTCGCTGACCAACCTGGTATTCAGCCTGATGATCTTCTTCACCGGGGCGTTCGTGGGGTTGGAGAGGCTGGGCTGGGCCTTCACGGCGACCCGCTTCCTCTTTCCACTGACGTGGGGCATCTCGCTCATGCGGGCGATGCTGGCCGGCGACACCAGTCTTCTCTCGCTCTGGAGGAGCGAGGCATTGATCGGCCTGTCCCTACATTCGGCGGTGTACCTGGCAGCGGGCCTGGGAGTCTTCGCCTGGGGATACCACACCGCGCGCCGGAAGGGGACGCTGGGGCACTATTAGGGGCTTTGCTCCTGTGTCCCAGTTTTGCCTGGTGTCTCTTTCTAGCCCTCTGTATACGTTCTACTTGCACGTTCTTCTGCTCATAGCAGGCAAAGCTCGTCTGTTTAATCTGCTTTCCACTGGGAACAAGTCCCAATAGGGCTGCCAGCATGCCGAATTGACTTCTTCACAGATTTGCATTATACTTGGATTTGCCTGAACAATGCCATAGAAATGTTCTGTGCCTGCAACAGTCCGAGGCGGTAATCAGAGCGACAAAATCGCCCTGGCGTCAGACATCACAGCACACAAAGGCCTGCCCATCGAAAAGCCGGGGACGGGCCTTTATTGTTCACAGGACCTGAACATAGGCAAACACCCCAACCTTGACCTTATCGCATCATAGGAGAGAGCAATGACGACGATATCTCTGCAAAACTTCATCCAAAGTCTACGAGAGCAAGTCGCCCAGGGTGAAACTGAACTGGCGCTCGACCGACTGCAGAACTACCTGAGCGCTTGTGTTCCTGCCCTGCGAAACGAGGTTATCCTGCTCACGACACGCTACAACCGTCTCCGCCGCGAGGAACGCAAGGGCGTCATCTCCCGTGACACGGCCCAGGCTGAGCAGAACAGGCTGGTCAATGCACTGCTGGAGCTTCTCGAAGAGGTCTCCAGCCGGATAAGCACGGAGATGGCACCTGTGCTATCCCCCGCCCCTGCTGCAGAGAAACTCGCTATTCCTGATGAGGTCGGCCTGGAAAAGATCCTGGGCGTCAACAACCTCAAGCAGATCTCGTGGATCGAACAGGGGTTACAGGTAGCCAGGTGTATCTGCCGCATTCTTACCCCTGGTGGCTTAGGCACCGGTTTTCTGATCGCTCCAGGCTTGTTGATGACCAACCATCACGTCATCCCTGATGCAACTACGGCTTCCCAGTCCGTAGCGGAGTTCAACTACCAGCATGACTTTGGAGGCAACCTGCTACCCACTTGCCGCTACAGATTGGATAGTGGGCAGTTTCATTCCAATCCGACTCTGGACTATACCATTGTCAGCCTATTAGCCGACCCCAACAAGCCTGGCCTGGACAGTTGGGGCCAAGTCTTTCTGAACCCGCATGCTGACCCTATGCCAGGGGAGCACGTCATCATCATCCAGCATCCCAATGGTGGGCTTAAGCAGATCGTTCTGACGGCCAACCAGGTCGTCGGTCTGTGGGAGTATCGGCTGCAATACACGACGGACACGATGCCTGGCTCTAGCGGATCGCCTGTCTTCAACGACCTGTGGCAGGTGATCGCCATTCACCACGCCGGGGGCGAACTCCAGGTAAATGCCAAGGGTGACAAACGGTTTGTCAACGAGGGTGTCTTGATGTCCACGATAAGACAAGATGCTGGCAATCCATGGCCTGGATAGGCTCTTCTTGACTGAGGCGCACCTTTGAACAAGAATGGTGCAGCACAGTGACCCACGGTGATACTGATGCCGATCATACCTCACATCGTAGGAGGAAGCGATGACGACGACATCTCTACAGGAGTTTAGCCAAAGTCTCCGGGAGCAGATTGTGCAGGGCGAAATCGAACCGGCGCTCGACCGCTTGCGGAACTACCTGAATGCCAGTGTCCCCACCCTGCGAAATGAGGTTATACTGTTTACGATACGTTACAACCGGCTCCGCGATGAGGAACGCAAGTGCGTTATCCCCCGAGACGAGGCCCAGGTTGAGCAGAACAGGCTGGTCAGTGCACTACTGGAGCTTCTCGATGACGTCCCGAGAAAATTAACCTCCACACTAGAAGATAGAGGTGACAGACTGCGGGAACAAGGGGACTCTCAACAAGCACTTTCTCTCTATCTTCAGGCTGTTGAAGTAGCTGAACAAGAGGCTTCTGATGACAAAATACCGATAGCTCGTCTATATCGGAAGATCGGGCGAGCGCATCGGGACCATGGCGATTCGAACCAAGCACTTAGTTGTTATGAGAAAGGCCTAGTCAGCCTTAAGACTGAGTCTTCAGGTCCAACACGCGATATTGAAGAGGCGCGATTGCTTGTAGAACGGGCAGCGATCTACATTGAACAGAACAAGAAAGAGAAAGCGCGAGTTGATGCGGGACGTGCCCGCTGTCTATTGGAGGGTGATGGGGCTACGTCTGAGTTAGCAGACGCTATTCAAGAACTTGCCATCATCGACCGCGAGTTGGGCGAGCGGGATAAATTCCTTAAACAGATGCAAAAAGCAAGGGATATATACGAGCGGGTGGCGGATACCCAAGGCAAGATAAGGGTGCTAGGTAATTGGGCTATTGATGCGCTACATTGGGGAGACCATGAAGAGGCCATTGAGAGTTTCGGGGAAATGCTCGACATGCCCGAAGTATTGGCAAGTCCCCAAACCCTTGCAAACATTAGCCTCAATTTGGCAATCGCCTATACCGATGCAGGCCGCTTGGAAGAGGCAGGCGACTATGCAAGGAAAAGTCTGGAAGGGTATCGTAAGATTGAAGGTAGAGAGGGAGAGGGACAATTGATGTCCTATGCTGCTCTGGCTGAAGTGCTAAAAGAGGAGGCTGTCTTGGCTGCTCAGACAGGTAACTGCGAAACAGCCAGGAACCGCATGCAAGAAGCCCGCCGTGTGGTGAATGAAGCCTTGGGGCTTGTAGACAGGGCAAAGTTGGGCGGGGCTTCGGTGGTTAGTTCTCAGTTCGATTTATATCGTATTATGGCTGAAGCTTACACAGTGGTTGGCGAGTATGAAAAGTCCAAAGAGCTGCTATTAACAGCCCAGGAACTCGGACAGCGACAAGACATTGGGATTGAGCCACAAACCCTGGCACAGGGCGATGTTGTCTGGGCAAAGCTTGCCGAGATCAGCGAAGGCTATCAGCAAGCCTATCAGCGTCTCAACCAAGCCAGGGATGTCTTTGTTGAGCAAGGGTATTGGAAGGATGTTGTGCGTGTAGACATTCTCCGAGCGAAGATCCTTGCCAAAAGGCGAGAGTTTAGAGAAGCCAAAGATGTGCTGGAAAAGGCCCGCGATTTGGCTGAGATGAGGAAACGCACGCGCGATATGGATCAGATCGCGAGACTACTGGACGATTGCCAACTCCAGTAACTGCTCAGGCTGCTGTCTCTGGCAGCAGGTCCGCTGCGAGGAGCTTGCCTGAACCGTTACCTTCACACCGGGAAGCAATGACCGTTGTCCCCGAAGAGGACTGGCTTTCGCTTCAGCGTCAGCTCACCGAGGCGCGCGAGAATCTGCGTCTCATAGAAGAACGCCAGGCACAGTATGTGCTCAGCACCGATATGCCATTCCAACCTGTCAAAGAAAAGCGCCGCTTGCTTGATAGGATTGCCGAATTGGAGCAGCAGTTGGCTGAGCCAACTGTCCCCGGCGGGCCTAACCTGCACGGAGATGGACATGGAGAGCATGCCTGAGCAGTTGCCAACTTCATAGATTTCTGGCAGGGGAGGAGGTTGTGATGAGTCCGCAAGAGGAGATGCGATCAAATGCCATGCGGTGGGTCTGGGTGAGCTTGACAATAGCTGTGCTATGCCTGGCCTGCTTGATCGCATCCGCAAGAACACAGGTTACATCAGCAATGAATACAACGTGGGTATCCGTCGGCCCCTATGGAGGCCAGGTCTATACACTGGTGATTGATGACTCGAATTCTTCTGTGATATATGCTGGCACAGACAACGGTGTGTTCAAGACTACAGATAGTGGTCTCAACTGGCAGCAGGTTGGTCTTCCGCGCAAGCAGATTGTGTCCATAAGCATTGACTACACTGCTCCCTCTAGAAAGATATACGCTGCAGGCGCATGGAGTACAGTTCATCGCAGTTCGAACAATGGAGAGACATGGGAGGACATCAGTGCTGGCATATCCCAGGAGTATATCTGGACCATAGCCACCGATCCCTCCCAAGCAGAACACCTTTGGTTAGGAACAAATGGCGGGGTCTACAAGTGGAATGGTAGTAATGGCCGGTGGGAACCGACGGCTCCTATTTCATCCACCCGGGCTCTGGTCATCCAAGGAGGCGTTGTTTTTGCAGGCACAGAGGATGGGGTCTTCAAAAGCCCTGATAATGGTGGGAGTTGGGTCTCGATCAACGGGGACCTACCGCAAGGGTATCAGCAGCGATGTATCTCAAGCCTGCTAGCAGATCCCGGTAACCCTCAGATTATCTACATAGGCACCTGGTATGGTGGGGCCTACAAAACAATGGATGGTGGGCAGCATTGGTATAGTATGAACACAGGGCTGCCCTCGTTTACAGAGATCAAGGCCCTGGCCCGTCATGCAACAAATCCCAACATTCTCTTTGCTGCTTCCGAGGGATTCTTCGCTGATAGTATTGATGACAGTGGGGTTTTCAAATCAACGAATGGGGGCGGTAGTTGGACCTATACGTCAGGTGGTATGATAAACAGGTATGCTCGCTCTCTAGCTGTGCATCCTACAGGAGGAAACATAGTCTATGTCGGGACGCTCGGAGGTGGCATGTTCCGGAGCACTGATGGAGGGACAACGTGGCAACAAAGAGTGCAAGGATTGGCAGCCCTGGGAGTTAACGATCTCCTCAACGTAGATGGCACTCTTTATACTGTCACTGACCTCGAGGGTGTATACAGAAGTACAAACACCGGGCAAACTTGGGAGCCACTTAATATCGGATTGCCACCTACAACTCTGTATGCACATAGCATAACACAAGATGAGCAAGACAACATTTTTTTGGGAATAGAGCGCTGGGGAGTGTTACGTTTGGATTCGGGTGGTTGGGTGACTGTTACTAACTCGCTTACTCAAACTAATGTCAGAGCAATAGTTGCGGTTTCAGGGACACTGATGATCTTGGCGGCAGCACCCGATCAGGGGGATAATTATCAGATTCTTGTGAGTACTGATATGGGCAGTACCTGGACGATACAACACGATGGACTCCCGAATCCTGTGCAAGTCAGATCGTTCTCCGTGCGACGTTCAGGAAGCTCACTGGCAATTCTCGCAGCAACTGCGCAGGGGATCTATCGGACTGCTCTTTCGCCGATTTCCTGGGCAGAAGCAAATTCAGGCTTGTTAACAAGTGATATCTACGATGTGGCTGTTGATCCTGGCAATCCGAATATCCTGTACGCAGCTGCTTGTCCTTACGTGTATAAGAGTGAAAATGGCGGCGTCTCATGGGAGCGGCGCACGAACGGGCTGAGTTATTCTTGTCTACGGACTGTGACTGTAGACCCGCTAAACCCCAGTAGCGTATACGTCGGCGGCGACAACGGCGTACATCAAAGTAATGATGGTGGCTCATTTTGGTCCCAGGTGGGAGCCGACAGTTTGGGCTACCAAGATGTCAAAGCCCTAATGGCATTGCCAGACCAAACCCTGTTTGCGGGGACGTCAGCAGGAATCTGGAAAACGAGGGTATTGGAGCCTTTGCCAACCTCTACAGCTAGCCCATGGCCATCTTGGACCATTCTGGCCTATTTGAATGGAGACAATGACCTTGACCGATATGTCTTTGATGCTTTCAACAACCTGGAATTGGCTGCTTACAACCCGAACATAAGGATCATTGCATTGTGGGATCAGCGAAATCCTTTGGGTGGGGATACGCGAGTATATCTTGTTCAAGCGGACAGCAACCCATCCTCTATTGCCAGTTATGTACTTGGTGTGAACTATTGGAACTACGGTGAGCTTGATATGGGTGCCCCTGGCACTCTGATCGGCTTTGTGAACGGTACACGAGCGTGGTATCCTGCTGATCATTATTTGTTGACCATCGTTGATCATGGCGGTGGATGGTCAGCAAAATCTGTTTGTGATGAAATCGGGGAATACTGTTCTGCTGCGAGGACACGCTGGTTCTTGGGAGGCAGCGGTCTGAGCTGGGATGAGACCAATGACCGTCACTATCTTGCCACATCTGACATGAGTCGGGTTTTTCGGGAAGTTTTTTGGGCGGGAGGGCCTATAGATGTGATTGTCTACGACGCATGCTTGATGGGGATGTTTGAAGAGGCTTATCCGCTCCGCGGTAGGGCAGACTATTGGGTGGCATCGGAGAACCAGTCATGGGCGATTTTTCCGTATGATACCTATCTGCAGGAGATAGGACCGGAGACATCCGCAAGGGATCTTGTGATCCGGATAGTTGATGAATATCATAATTCTCTTCCGGGCTACCCACACACGATGTCAGCAATCGATCTCAGGCAGGTGGATACGGTAAAGGTGGCGCTAAATGATCTGGCTGCTGCTCTGATTGCTGGCCTACCAGACGCTCACTCGGCGATTAGTAACACATTTGCTGCTGCCCAGAAATTCGATTACGATAACGATTTGAAGATATCAGGCATGGAGGGATACGTGGACCTGGTAGACTTTGCTGAAACGCTCATATCCTACTCACCCGGGGCCGGTATCGAAAGTGCAGCCCAAACTCTCCTAGAAGCGATCAACGACCCTTCACAACCGTTGATTGTTCGAGAGAGGCATCAAAGCGATATTGCCTGGCCAAGTGGAGAATATCTGGACCTGGATGAGGCCAGTGGGATATCAATATATTTGCCTCTTGGAGAGACTGATGCAGATCTATCTTACTACATTGCGAGTCAGTTGGACCTCGCTGCCGATACACTCTGGGATGATTTTATCCTTGATTATGTAGACCAGTTTCCACCTCAATCTGGCGGTAGAGGAAGTGACCGTGGGAATAGTTTTATCCCTCTTCCTGTCAATCGGTATGTTTACTTGCCTTTGGTAATGCGCAATGGAAGTGTACACTAGTTTCGTTCAGAACGCTTCTGACGCATTGCAGAATCTGATCGCATTAGTCTTCCAGGAGGCACTGCCGCCGGTCCGGAGTAGTCTACCCTGGTCATCCTGGCAGGTTTTGCAGGGCAGGCCCGCCTGTCTCAATCCTCGGACGCGCTGTCATCGGATTCGGGGATCGGATTGAACGGATCGGCAGTGACTGTGCCATTAGAGCCACTTGCGCCACTAGTGCCACTAGTAGGGAGGCCCCCCTTCCCCTCTCTGCGCGGGAAGGCTTATCATCAAGCCGTGCCGCATGTTGCGTATTGTGTGTTCCGTGTTCTGTGACCGCAGAATCAAGACAAGTATCACAAATCTCTGCGTTTCTCTCCGTCTCTGCGCCTCTGCGTTGAACCGTCTCGACCGAGGCACTCTACCGCCCCGCCAGCCACGAGGCCACCAGCGTCAGCATCTGGCCGCTGAAGCCCAGGCGCTCGGGATCTATGCGCTCGGGCGTGTCGGTGGGCAGGTACAGGTCCTGCTCCGCCCCATCCCACATCAGTTTGGCCGTCGGAATACCGGCAGCGTTAAAGAGGACGTGCCAGCCCTCGCCGGTGGCGGTCCGGCGGAAGGCGCGCCGGGGCATCTGGGCAGAGCCCGCCTCCAGCATATAGACCAGCGGCAGGTCGTGCTGCGGCGTGCCATAGTACATCAGGCTGTAGCCCTGGCCATTGCCGATGCTGTCGAGGGCGATCACGGCCACGGTCTGCGTCAGCGGTACGGACGGTTGGGCCATATAGTGCGCCACGCCCGCGCTGCCCAACTCGTCCGCGCCCCAGGCGGCGAACAGCACACTGCGGGCCGGGCGGTAGTTGGTCGCCTGCCACACGCGCGCCAACTCCAGGAGCGCCCCCACGCCGGACGCGTTCCGGTTGGCGCCTGGAAAATAGAACCCATCCGGCAACCCGCCCGCATGGTCGTAATGCGCGCCGACGATGAGCAGTTCGTCCGCCAAGTCGGGATCGCTCCCCGGCAGCAGGCCCAGCACGTTGGCGGTGAGGGTGGTGGTGAGCGGCAGGCGCACGAGCGTCTGCTGCACCTGCGCATCCAGCACCAGCGCAGGAGGCGCAAACGACAGGTCCCGGTACTGCAAGCCGAGCCGCTCCAGTAGAGCCTGGAAAGCGGCCTCGCCGATCTCAAACACCGGGATGGTGGCCTCCGTCCCGGCGATGGGTCGGACGTGGCTGGCCTGCAACTGCTCCGCCGTCCGCTCGGTGGCCACGATCAGCCCGCCGGCGCCGTGTGCCTGGAGTTCCCTGGCGCGCTCGAGCCAGGCGTACCCATCCGCATCATCCACGTCCCACTCGAGGACGACCGCACCGCCCAAACGCAATCCCTCCAGGTCCTGGGTGTGCACCCACACCAGGTCTGCCTGGACAACGCCCTCCCCGGCGCTCTCCACAAAGTCCTGGCGGTAGACAAAGTCCTGGAGTAGCGTGCCGTCGCCGCTCAGGAGGGTGAGAGCCGGGACCTGGATGAGATGGGTGTAGGAGATGGGGAAGCGTTGCAGGTAACCGGCCGGGCTGGCCTCGGTGGCCGTCAATGGGTCGCCCAGCGGCTGCAAGCCCAGCGCGGCAAACTGCTCGGCGATGTAGGCCGCGGCCAGGTCCGCGCCGGGCGCGCCGGCCTCCCGCCCGCCGAACTCAGGGCTGGCCAGGACAGCCACGTGGGCCAGTGCGCGCCCGGCGTCGAACTGCTGCGCCAATGGGATCACGTCATCCGGCACCCCGGCCGTGCGCGCATAGTCCAGCCAGGCCGCCGCGAAGGATTCCGATTCCTCGCCCAGTGCAGCCTGCAAGCCGGCAGCCACGTCTGCCGAAGCGACCGACTGAGCGAGGAGCCGTCTCAAGCCCGCCAGGCCGTGCCGTTCGACGACGAAGGAGACCAGCGACCAGGACTGGGCCTGCAGCAATGGGACCTGTTTGGCCGGCACGTCCTCCCAGGACGGCAGGCCGTACAACGGGAACTCTTCGTGGCGGCGCACGGCATCCTGCACGAGCGGAGCATACCGCCCGGCCACCCAATAGTCACCCAGGGGCAGCGCGCGACCGGCCTCGAAAGCGGCGATCCCCTCGCGCAGCCAGGCCACCTGTACCCCCTGGGCCGCCAGCACCTGGCGGGCCAGTTCCCGCGCGATGGTGCTGGTGAGATCGCGCGGCGTGTCTGCCCGCAGCCACAGCCGGATGGCCTCGCCCGGCGCGCTCCAACTGGTCACCCCATCGGGCAGGGTCAGGGAGACCGCGTGGCGGAACAGGTCGCCGGAGTCATAGACCTTGATCTGCTGGGGCAAGGGCGGAGCCGCGGCCAGGTCAGCCGTCACCTGGGCGTAGGCCCCCTCCGCCAGGTCGAGCACGCGCCCGGCCCAGGCGACGTCGTGGCCCTGAACCTTGAGCGTGAAATGCTCGCCGGCCAGTTCGTTCCACACCACGCCGGCGTAGCGCCAGCGGCCGTTGTCCCGCACGAAGCGGGCGTCGTAGACGACCCGGCTGGGTTGTGCGCCGGTGATGGCGGATGAGTACATCCGGGCGGATTCAGCCCTGAGCGTGACGAGCGCCTCCCTTGCACCGGGCGACCAGCCGGCGACTTGCCCGCTGACGGAGTAGGTGACGACGGAGTGGCCGGCCAGGCCGGCGAACCAGGTGCGTTCCTCGGCGTTCAGGGCCGGGTCGGCAGTAGACAGCGTGGAGAGGAAACTGTCCTGATCCCCCTGGCGCACCGCCTCGACGCGGGTGTCTATGGTAGCCTGAATTCCCGCGGCGTCGGCGCGCAGCGGGTCGAGCCAACCCGCACGCCAGGCGGACTCGAATTGGGCCGCCGACAGCCCCAGTGCTTCCTGGAAGGCACCCTCTTCGCCCGTCCTCCCCCCACCCCAGGCCGCGCACAGCGCACGCAGTCCCGCGCTGCCGTAGCGCGCGAGCAGGTATTCCGTGGCGCTCCAGGCCTGCCCGCGTAGCACCAGGGCTTCCGGCTCCGGCAGGCCATCCGGCGCAGGGAAGTCGAGTAGCCGGGTGGGCACGTCGGTGACCGCCAGGAGCGGCAGGTATTCCCGCGCGGCATCGCGCTCATAGTGGAGCGCCAAGCCCTCCCGCAGCCAGGCGCCCGCGCCGGGCGGCAGGCCCATCTGGTTGAGCGCCAGGCTGGCCAGGGCGGGGGTGACCGGCTGGCCCCAGGCGATCTCGGCCAACCCGACGGGTCGCGCCGGCCTGAAAGAGCCGGCGCTGGGAACCCCCGCTGACGAGGCCAGCCAGCGGACGTCGCGACTGGCGGCCGGGCGGGCGATGGCGCGCAGCGTGGCAGCATTGGGGTAATAGATGACGCACGTCCCGCTCACCGGCGCCAGCCCCAGGTCCGTAGCGAGGGTGAAGTACGAGCGCTGGGTGGTGGAGAGGAGTTCACCCACCTGCACGGGCACGTCGGCGAAGCGGGAGACGGTGACGCCGGCGTCACCCGTGAGCGTGTCCAGGTCGTAGCCCGCAAAGGCCCACACGCCGTCCCGCTGCACGAAGCGCACGTCGTAGGAGACGGCCGGTTCTCGGCGCGTGGCGTCCGCCCAGCGGGTTCTCAGGCGTAGCGTGACGTCCGCCTGGCCGTCGCCGATGCGGATACGGCCCGGCTCAATCGTCACGTCCGCCAGTTCGCGCGACCACAGGTTGTCGAACCAGGCGACCTGGGCCGCGCGTAGGGCGGGGTCGGTGGGGTCGAGCCCGGCCAGGAAAGCCTCCCGGTCGTGGGTGGCGATGCTGGCCTGCAGCCGCCCGACCGCCCGCTCCACCTCCACCTGCCCCTCCGCCAGCGCGGCCAGGGCGTGGGTGGCAATCACGCCGGCGGCCTTCAAATTCTCCGGGCGGACGTTCTCCACCCCATCGGCCGGGGTGTGGTAAACAGGATCGGGCTGGTATATCAAGAGGGCGGCTGGAATACTAGCCTCGAGGAAGGGGACGTGATCGCTGCCTCCAGTGGAGGTGAGGGTGGCCGTGAAGCCATAGGCCTGGGCGCTGGTCTGCAGTTGGGCGGCGGCCGCTCCCTCTCCATCCACCTGCAGGTCCGGGCCCACACCGACCATGTCCAGGGCGAGCATGCCGACCGTGCGGGTGAATGGAAGCGGGGGGTTCTGCACGTAATACTGGGAACCCAGGAGCCGGTGCTCTTCGCCGTCCCAGGCCGCAAAGAGCACGCTGCGGGCGGGGCGGTACCCTTGGGCCTGCCACAGCCGGGCGATTTCCAGCACCACGGCGACGCCGGAAGCGTCGTCGTTGGCTCCAGGCATGATGGCCCCATCCGGTTCGCGGCCCAGGTGATCGTAGTGGGCGCCGATGACGACGACCTGGTCGCGCTGCTCAGGATCGGAGCCGGGCAGGAGCGCCAGGACGTTGCAGGTTTCGACTTCCTCCCGCTCCTCGGTCGTCACGCGCATGCGCACGGTGGTCGAGAGAGGTGTGGCGGAAAAGCGCAGGCTCAGGTCGTCCAGCGTGTAGTCCGTGCCGGCCAGCAGGTCCTGAGCGACGGCGGCGGAGATCAGGTAGGCCGGGATGGTCTGGTCCACCCAGGCGGTCTCCCGGTAGGCCCCCCGTATGAACTGCTGGTCTCCCCTATCCCGCTCCAGCAGCAGCAATCCGCCCACCTGGTGCTCAATGGCCTGGCGATAGACCTCGACGTCGCGCGTGTAGCGGCACAGGATGATCTGGCCGGCCAGGTCGAGCCCGGCGTAGTCGTCGTGCGTGCATCCGTTTAGCCAGACCACCGGCCCCTCGCCGGCCCCCGCACCCAGGTAGCCGCCGGTCAGCGCGCGGTAGTCCGTGCGGTAGGCGTAGGTGCGGGTCAGCGTCACTCCCGGCGGAGGCACGATCGCCAGTACGGGGGTCTGAGTGATCCGCCCGTAGGGCAGAGTGAAAGTCTGAAAGTAGGAGCGGGTGAGTACAGCCGTGTTGTCGAGGCTGCCCGGCTGCAGGCCGTACTCGGCGAAGCGGGCGGCGATGTACGCGCTGGCGGCTCGTCCGCCGGGGGTGCCGGGCTGGCGGCCCTCCGCTTCGTCGCCGGCCAGGTAGGCCACGTGCTCGAGCGCGCGCTCTTCGTCAAAGGCGCGGGCCAGCGCCGTGGTGTTGGTAGCCGGTACCGGCGGCCCCACGACGACGCGGACGGGTATACCCGGCGTCTCCCCCGTCGCCAGCGTTGGCCCGGCGCCGGTGGAGGTCGGTGCGGTGGCCGGTGACGCCTGAAATGGCAGGGAAGGGGTTGGCCCGGCGGCCTCCTGAGGCGCGGCGGGCCGGAGCAGGGTCCACAGGTAGACCAGGATGCCGGCCTGGAGCACAGCCAGGACGACGATCAACGAGAGCAGGAGACGACGGCTCGAGAAAATGCTACGGCGTGGCTCGCTCATGGCACATCGCGTCAGGGCGACCAGGTCCCCAGCCCGGCGAACCCCTCTCTCACCGTCAGTTGCTCCAACGTCCCAGAGGCAAGTTCGTAGGTCCACAGGTTGGCGTAGGGCAGTTCCGTTCCCGTGCGCTGGCGCAGCGGCCCCATGGTGAACAGCAGGCGCTGGCCATCTGGCGACCAGGCCGGCCAGCCCAGCCAGCCCTCGTCCCGCACCACGGTGGTGAGTTCGCCCGTCTGCAGGGTGACGACGTACAGGCCGGTCGAGTACCCCTGCCGGATACTGCTGGCCACGGCCACGGCGATGCGCGTGCCGTCGGGTGACCAGGCTACCTCCACCGGCTGCAAGGGCAGTTGGGCGACCTGGCGTGGCTCCTGGTCGCGCTCCAGGACGAGGAGCGTGCGCGATTGATAGTCACCCACCACGACTTGACTCCCGTCCGGCGACCAGTCCGCGGCCAGCGCCCCGTCGAAAAGTGCGACCATTTCCTCGCCGCCATCCCCCTGGCTGGACAGCACGTGCACACTCATCTCGGCGTCGGGCGACCCGGCCACGAGGAGCCAGGCCTCCGCGGTGGGGGACCAGGCCAGGTCGTAGACCGTCCAGGGCAGCGGGACACTCCGTTCGATCTCGCCGCCGTCGGCCCGCACGACGTACAACGTGCTGGTGGGTTCATCCTTCTCGACCGGCTCTCCCCTGGCCGCAAAGGCCAGCCGCGTCCCGTCGGGAGACCAGGCCGGCGCGATTTCCAGCACGGTGGTGATGGCGACGCTGGCCCGGACGTGCTCCGTCCCGCCGGCTTGCGACACCCACACCCCGCTGTCGGTGACCTGCTCCTGGAAGGGATCCCCGGTGGTACCCACGTAGGCCACGCGCTGGCCGTCGGGGGACCAGGACAGGTAGAGGGAGAAGGCCAGGCCGGGTTCAGACACCCGCTGCACGTTCGATCCATCCACATCCATCACGTAGAGGGCCAGGCCCCCCTCCTCGTCCGAGAGGAACGCGATGCGCGGCTCAGCGCGAGCGGCGGCCATCCCCGCCAGTTCGCCCGCGCCGCGCTCCACCGCCCCACCCGCACGCGCCACCGTCAGATAGATGGCCAGGCTGCCGGTCAGCACTACACTGGCCGTGAGGATCGCCGCAACAACCACGAGCGGCCTGTTGTTGCCATTCACAATTCCCGCCTCACGTTTTACGTTTCCCACTGGCGGCCTATTGTACCCCAGCCAGCCTGGCGGTGCAAGCCTGCATGTTGCTGGGGTGGGAGGGCATTTGGATCACGAAAGACGCGAAACCTCGCGAAAGAACACGAAAGAAGAGGCCTACCGCAGCACCCACAGGCTGAAGGCCATGACGATCATCCCCGCAATGACGCCCAGGATGGATAGATGCTCTTCGCAGAAGGAACAGGCGACCGGGATCAGTTCGTCCAGTGAGATAAAGACCATGATGCCGGCGACTGCCGCGAGCACCAGGCCCAACAGCGTTGCGTTCAGAAACGGCAACAAGACCGCTGCCGCCAGTACCGCCCCCACGGGCTCCGCGATACCGGACAGGGCGGACCACAGGAGCGCTTTACCCCGGCTGCCGGTGGCCGCATAGACCGGCGCCGACACGGCGATCCCCTCCGGGATGTTGTGCAGCATGATGGCAATGGCAATGGCGATACCCAGGGCGGGGTCCTGCACTGCGCCCACGAACGTGGTGATGCCTTCAGGGAAATTGTGGACGCCGATGCCCAGCGCCACCAGCAAGCCCGTCTTGAGCAGCCGGCCTGTGGGCACCTCGCCCTCCCAGCCATCCCGATGACGGCGCCTATGCCGGCCACGCCCCTCCCCTGGCTCAGGCAGCGGGCATGCTCGCGCCTCGGTCCTGGCGTCGTGGCGCTCACCCATGTGGATGTGCGGAATAAGCATGTCAATCAGGAACATGACCCCCATCCCGCCAAAGAACGCCAGATAGGCCAGGGCAAAGCCGGTTTCCTGGACTCCTCCCGGCAGCAACTCGCCGAACGAGACCAGGATCATCACCCCGGCCGAGAAACCCAGCATCAGCGACATAAAGCGCGGGCTGGGCCGGCGTACAACGGTGCTCAGCAGGCCGCCCAACGTCGTGGACAAGCCAGCCAGGGTCGAGAGCAACAACGCAAAGCCGACTGCATTACTCATCCTGTCTCCCCCTCGTCTGATTTTGGATGTTGGTCGAGTTTTATTGATAATGATTCGCAATTACAATTATATACGTTTCGCGCAACCTGTCAAGTTCATGAGACATTGGCAGGGCTGAACGCCCTGCCAACTGACATTCTGTCACAATTCTGGATGGCCCACCTGGTGAACGGTTTTCTGGATGAAATCGAGGCACTTTAGGCGGTGAGCCAGGCGCTGCACGGATTGAAAGTGCGCATGGCAGTCACCTGGGTGATGGACAGCGGATTGGATGATGTAGCCGTGTGGCGCACCATTGGAGAGCAGCAAGAACACCTGGTCTGTCGGCTCAGCCATACGGAACGGCTGGTGGAGTATCAGGACGACTTGGGGCAGTGGGTAGCGGGCGACATTCAGAGCGCCCAACGGCGAGTGCGCTTGCTGGGCACAGCTCAGACCGAGATGGTGGTGTGTCGGGGACGACAGAGGAAGGCCAAGCGGCAGCCGGTGACCGCAGAGATCCGGGCTTGCCCCATCCGCCTGACCTATCCGAGCAACGTGCGGCGGGAAGGGCCAGGGGAGACGGTACAGAAAGAGGTGTGGCTGGTGCAAGTACGCCTGCCGGATGTCCATCTGAAACCCTGGCTGTTGCTGACGGATGGGCCGGTTACCAATGCCGAGAGTGCCGTGCGCATCTTTCGCTTGTATCGTCAGCCTTGGGGAGTGGAAGACAGCTCAAGTTCATCAAAGACACGCTGGGTGGGAGGAAGTGCAGTTGCTGGACCTGCATGGGATTCGCACTCTCCTGGCGTTGGGACGGATCACTGCCGGTTTCCTGTACGAGCTGGGGGTGGCCTTGCAGTGGGAAGAGGTTCAACTCCTGGCACGCCTGGGCGGCTGGACACCGCATGAAGACCGCAAGCCAGGCAAAACCACGCTCACCTGCGGCCTACGTCGCCTGTTGGACATGCTGGCTACCCGCTCCTACCTGGACCGCTACGTCGCCGAACACGGTGACCTACCGCCGCGTATTGCCGCTCTTCTCAGCCAGCCAGCGCCAGAAGAGTTATGACCGAATCTCAGATACGCATTGACTTCCACCCTGATCGGTGGTATACTATTTATACCAAAACGTGAAAGCCACGTAGCTTTCTTTGCCGTCGTCGCGCGATTCAGGAGGTGATAGGGCGCAAGATGTACAGCCTTGTTCTGCCCGAGCAGTATTTCGGGCGGGGAGGGCTGTTTTTTTTTGCCGATCGCGCGGCTCTCGAGTGCAAGACGACGTCTGCTGCTCCTCAGAGGTGGCGGGTGTTTGTTGTGCATCAGCAGGGCGGGATTCTTTCTCCAACAAGGAAGGAGGTTTCCGATGAAGCGCATGCTAGTGTTGATGGTATTGTTGGCGCTTTTGGTCCAGCCTGGGTTAGCTTCCACCCAGGCATTGCCTGCCCCGGAGTTCATGGATCCAGTTGCCAGGGAGGTCGTGGCGGCCGATGATCCGGTGGCGCCGGATCCCGGCGTGGCGAAAACGTTCGCACAGGAGCAACCTGAACCGCAGGGGGGCGGCATGCCGGGTTGGCCGATCCCAGAGCGCCCCATTCCCTACCACGAGCCGGGGCATCTGTCTAGAGCTGCCAGCTACAGCACCCGGGTGAAGCAGATCAACGCCGAAGGAGCGGAAGAGACGGTCGCGCTGACCGGGCTGGACGCCCTGCTGGCGGATGGTGTGATTGACGACCCGCTGGCGGGGAATCACCGCTTGATCGACAAGGACAACATCCTGATGGGTACGTATCCGTCTGGCAGTCCAGCCAATTTCCGCCTGCGAACGCTTGACTCGGCCACGCTCAGCGAAATCCCCGGCAGCCAGGTGTCGTTCGGCGCCTATCGCTCTTACGATGTCACCGCGGGCGACCTCAGCGGGGACGGAGTGGATGAGCAGATCGCGGCCTGGATTGGCTACCAAAACCGCATCTATATGTCCATCGGCGAGATGCCGGGTTCGCTCGGCAGAACCACTTCCGCCCCTGCGGCCGTGGCCCACGGCGATGGGCAGATCGACCTCGTGGTGCGCGGCTACGACAGCGCCCTCTGGCACTGCCAGGACACCGGCAGCGGTTGTGAGGGGCACTGGGATAACCGTGCCGGGGGCCTGCTGCTCTCCGGGCCGGCCATCGTTTCCCGGGGAGAGCACGAGTTCGACGTGTTCGCGCTCGGTTTCGATGACGAGGTACCGCCCCACGTTCCAGTTGTCTACCGCAGCCATTGGAAATATGAAGCGTGGTGGTCATACCCAACCCCGGATAACCCCGACAATCATTGGGAGCTCGTGGACGTCCCGGGTGACTGGCCGCCTTTGGAATGGGTGGGACCGCTGCCTGAACTGCCCGCTCCGGCCGCCGTGGCCCGTGACGACCAGCTCGACCTGTTCCGGCTGGGCCCGGACAACACCCTGCGCTGGCGGCACTTTGATGGGGCGGAGTGGGGAGCGTGGCAGAACCTGGACGGCATGCTCGCCTCCGGGCCGGGGGCGGTCTTGATGGAGCCGGACGAGGTGTGGGTCTTTGCCCGCGGCGTGGACGAGGCGCTGTGGACCCTCACCTATAGGAACGGTGATTGGGAACGGCGGCCTGACGGCAGTTACAACTGGCAGCGGGTGGAACTGCAAGGCATGCCGGAAGGGGTGACGATCGCGTCCGCGCCCACGGCGGTCACGCGTGGCAGTGAGATTGCGGTCTACGTGCGCGGCTCCGACGATCAGTTGTGGCGGGTCGAATACGACGGGAGCAGTTGGGGTAACTGGAGCGGCGGCGACACGGAGAACAAATCCACGGCAGGAAAACTGGGCGGGGCGCTGCAGTTTGACGGGGTGGATGATCACGTGGAGACGGAGGCGGCCCTCACCGGCACGGGTCCATTCGCGGTGGGCGCCTGGGTCAAGACGACCGCTACCAGGGACCAGGTCATCATCCAGCAGCGAAGTTCGTCAGTGTATGACGGCGAGTACCAGTTACGGCTCCAGCCCGATGGGACGGTGCAGTGGTGGACCTACGGCGACTCTCAGTTCGGCTTCCAGGTCACGTCGTCTGGCACGGTGAATGATGGGAACTGGCATTACGTCGCCGCGGTCCGCGAGGCCGACGGGACCGGATCGATCTACATTGACGGCAGCTCCGACAGATCCGAGTCCGCGCCGCCGCGCACGCTGGTCAGCACCCACGTGTACATCGGCGCGGACATGCGCGACAATCAGAACTATTTCGAGGGCTCGATCGACGAGGTCGCTATCTTTGACCGGGCTCTAAGCGCCCCAGAAATCACCAGTATTTACAACTCAGGATGGGATGCACTGAGCGGCAAGGTGCTGGGGCTGCACATGGAGGAAAACCCGGCCATCCAGGGCACAACCCTTGCCGATGCCTCAGGGCAGGGAACCCGCGCGACGCTGTACACGGATGGCATCCTGGCCTCTCGCGTCGGCGCGGCGGTGTTGCCGACCACTTATGATACCTATTTGTTTGCCCAGGAGCCGGGAGGCAGCCTGCAGCAGGGCTTCATCGGCGCCGGAGCCGACGGGGCTAGCTGGACCCGAAAGTGGAGCTGGCTGGAGACGCGTTGGCTGGACGCCACCTACGATACGGGATTGGTGGGTTACCTGGATGCTTCGGCCAATGGATGGGATCAGATCAACGATATCGACGTTGAGACAGGCCACTTGTGGGGGGACGGGCGCGAGCAGATAGTGTTGGCATATCGGGCGTCCGCAACGGAAGTGGGTGTCGCGGTGTACGACGTCCGGGATGGCTTTGTGCCTGTGCAACGGGGAAGCTCTGAAACCAGAACGGGCACACATCCCAAGATCGCGCTGGGCAATTTTGACACCGATGCGCAAGGCGAGATCGCCCTGGCATACGTGAATACGGACGCGAAGGTAAAGGTCTTCCAGGATATTGACTTTTCTGGCCGCAGCGTTGGTTGGAACAAGCCAGGCGGGTACCAGACCTGGGTGTACGGTATGGGCGACCTCATCTCTTCGATCCAGCTAGACGCTGGGTGGTCGGTCAAGGTCTATGACGACTGGGGGGCCAGCGGAGCATTCTGGTGTTATAAACCCAGTAGCGACAACCTGCACAATCTGCACAACGATGGGTGGGGTGACAAGATTTCCTATATCGAGGTCTTTGATAACCCGAGCTGTACGACGAGTGCCGATGTAATATCGGTCGCACCAACTGGGCAAGAGGTACTGGCAGCAGAAACGCCGGCAAACGCGCACGTTGTCGTGGAGATACTCGACGTGGACCGCGCAACGGGACAGCTTTCGATGAAGGCAAAGGAAGCATTGGAAATTGCCCCTCCCTGGGGTCCGTCTATTCCAGGCTCCCCCTATTGGTGGGCTTACCGTGGTTCTGGTCACGACCGTACCCTGAACATCGCTTCTGGTGATTTTGCGGACGATGGGACAGATGGAGCGGGCAATCCGATCGTGAACGACGAGATCGCGGTCAGTTGGGATTCCCGGGGGGTCATGTGGGCGCTTCCACCGATCGTTTCGTGTGGAAATCTTTACGGAGCTTATGGAGCCCAAGTCTACGTACTCGACGTAGACGGCGCAAATATTCAAGAGCGGTGGGGCAAGGATACAGGGCATGGTTTCCTGTTTGGGGACTACTTTTGCGACCCTGAGGGCCATGATTACGAGGGCAGTGCGGCAATCCAACTGGCGGCCGGCGATGTGGATGGCGACGGATGGGATGAGATCGTTCAGACCTGGCCCACCAGCCTCAACGCGCACAACTGGCCTCACCTCCGGCGCGAGTTGCAGGTGATCGATATGACTTCTGCGTTGACCACCACATCCCTCATAGAAGGCTATAGCAGTTGGTCCTGGAATGATGCGTTGGCTGTGGGCGATCTTGACCGGGACTTGAAGGACGAGATCGTGGCGTTTGAAGCCGCAAACGACAATCCTGCCAGCAAAATAGTGGTCTATGAAGTCTATGGACTTGGACCGGGTGAGACCCGATATCTGGATGAGGTGACCGATCAGCCTTTCGATCCCCATGGATACCCTCCGGTCCTGGACACGGGCGACTTTACGGGCGAGAGCGTGCGCGTCGGCCGGCCGACCTACCGGGTCCAGGAGCGGGTCGACTCGGTCCTCGCGGTGCTCAACATGCCGCCCAAACACTGGGACATGATCAAGAAGCCTGATGGAACCTACGAGACCATTCAGATCCTCACTGAAGAGTGTTGGACCTCGCCGAAAGATCCAAAGTGTACGCACTCCTTGCACGGAACCATAGAAGGTGCAAGTTCGGCAACAACGGTTGGAACCCAGAGAGACTGGGCAATCAGCAAGGGGACGGAGTGGAAATTCTCGAATACGGTGTTGCTCGAGGGGAGCCTGGAGCGGTCCTATGGCGCGGGTTTTAGCAGGACCGAAAAAACAATCACCACGACTACCTTCACAAGAGACACCACCGCCGGCTACGACGATGCGATCATCTACTATGGCAACCCCTACAAGGTGTGGGAATACCCGATTCTTGGCGATAGCACGGGAGAACCGGCTGGCTACATCACCGTGATCTTTCCCGATGTGAACAAAAGCAACTATCCAGATGAGAGAGCAGGGGCCGTGTGCGATGAAGGCTGGTATGCGCCCCGTCACCAGCCCTACAACGTCTGGTCGTATGATCCGGTGGGCGACGTATGGTTTCCGGATTATCTGGGCGAGAACGAGATTCTGGGAATGACGTACGAAGGAACGGAAAGTGAATTCAAAGTGTATTTTGAGAACCTTACAGGGATAAGGAGGACCAGCTCTCAGTGGCACGGCATCAGCCGCGATACGGGAGTTGGCTTCGAGTTCAGCGGCTCTGGCGGCCTCAATCTGGGGGTGGTCTCGTTCAGCAAGAATTTCGAAAACAGGTTCAAGGCCTACACGAAAAGCAATTACAACTGGGAAGACCATGTCACCGATGAATTGGAAGCCAGCAATGCGACGTACTTTAGCGCCTACTTTGCCAGCACACCACCCGCTGACCATTTCTCAACAAAAGCCTTCGCCTACTGGTCCAAGGCCGGCCCCTTGGTGATCGACTTTCAAACCGCGCCAGGTGCGGGCACTACCTGGCAAAAGTATGACAAACCTGACCCTGCCTTTATCCTGCCCTGGTACGGATTCCCGGACCCGGATGACCTGCCGTACCCGGATCCGAACAACCAAGGAGCACCGCCATGCGGCGTGGAAAAGCAGCATTTCTCCCGTGACGTGGTGGTTGACCCACCGTTTGCCAGCGTGGGCGAACCGGTGACCATCTCGGCCACGGTGCGCAACTTTAGCAGAGTAGCAGCCAACAACGTGGTAGTCAGGTTCTACCGGGGTGATCCTGCCAACAATGACGGTATCGGTGAAGACACCATCTTGTACCTGGGCCGGGACACAGGGCCAGAGACTGTTTCGATCACCTCGACCGTCGCTGGCGCTGGCGAGCAGAAAATCTACGCCGTCATCGACCCCGATGACGCCATCGTGGAGGAGATGCCCTCTGTGCTAACATGGGTGAGACAACTCTGCTCTGGAAATTAGTGTAGAATATAGAGAGCAGAGGAGGCCATAGGATGACACTTCACGACTCACTAACCGACATTGCTGACCCTGAAGTTGTGC
>Ga0315277_10002681_pt1 | contig 24636 bp, 20 predicted proteins | sample YL17G05_15_MG_FD_203695 | JGI IMG/M metagenome (GOLD analysis project Ga0315277, IMG submission 203695) | Sediment microbial communities from Yellowstone Lake, YNP, Wyoming, USA - YL17G05_15 | ecosystem: Environmental > Aquatic > Freshwater > Lake > Sediment | place: USA: Wyoming | collected... | reverse complement strand
AAATTTCTTGTCTTTCCCTTTTGAGCTTACAAAGTTCAATATTCAAAGATTCTATTTCTTCATTTTTAATTAAAACTAAACTTTGCAAAACTCGACAATGTTTTGTAGTCTCGGACAATTTTGCACCTGTATAGTCCAGTCTGACTAGCAAGTCCGATACGGTACGTTCCATAAGTTGTCTTTTGAAGGTTCTTGTTGAGGGGTGCAAAGGTTCATTAGAAGAACCATAAGCACCACAAACATAATTATTAGTATTAAGGTTACGAGCATTAATTGAACTGTTAGAGCCGGCGGCGCTTGCATTAATAGACATATTTTGAATTTTTGTGGAATACCTCTTATTTATATACTTTGGGGTCCAAAGTGCAAAACGCCCTTTTCGCATGTTACAATGCTGACGCGTTACACGTATACTACCCATACAAGTTTACGCGTTTACAAATACACACGCGGTATAACGCGTTTTAAGATTGGCCGACAAGTAACAAATATGATGTAAAACTCATGGGGTCCACAGTGCAAAACTCTGCTATAAAATCCCTTCTTTTCTTGTACAATTTAATTTAAAATCAATGTCAAATCTACCTTCACCTATTGATGATTTATTAGGAAGTGAATTGGCCTATATTAAACGCGGTTTATCTCAATTAGAACTTATCCTATCCTGCAAAGACACTAGAATTTCTGAACTAGACCAGCAACTAATTTTGGCTAACTTTGAAACTGGGGTTTTAAAAAAACAAGTTACTGATTTAGAAAGCACAATCAAAGAATTACAATTAAAACTAGCAAAAACTGAAAAAGTAACAATTGCAGACTTAGAAGCTCAGGATAGATTTGATAAATTTTTTAATGATTTTCAGTAATTTATTCTTCTAATAAAAAACTGTCATCACTATCGTAATTTGTCCAAGCTATTCGGGGGAAAGATGGTATCGCATCACTATAATCCGCATCATCTTCAAATATTGAATTCATAAACAAATTATCAATATTAAATCCATTTCCAAATACTCGTTCATTCATCAACATTAGTACACCTGAAAAATCTATACTTGAACGCCGTTGATTGAAAAAATGGGAAATCAATGTACTACACGCTTCATTAGCTGTTTCAATGTCCCACCGATGACCGCTACAATAAGCTTGCCAATAATCGGCAAAGAAATCACTATTCCTTCTTCTATTAATAATAACAGGAAATTGTAAATGATCAATTAAACATTTTGTAATATAAAATTTATGTATGATTTTCCATAATTCAAAAGGTAATAATTTAAGAATATAAACGGGTACATCTTCAAACAACATTCTCCCTATTAGTACCCACATATATTTTTTCTTTATGTCCAGAACAAACACAACTACCGGTTGCAAACTGAAAAACTCCATTATATTCGCAGCTCGACATACTCAACATTTCACTAGTTAGAAACAAAACCAAAGATACAAAATTAGTAACATACAATACCGTTTCATTTATCATATATTAATGCGCATACTTTAAGCTCCGAATCAGCACACAACACGCGATCATCGCGACGTGACGTTACACACATACCGTGACTCTTCACTATAAAAAGCACATCTTTAATCTTATATCTTTTCCAACAAATTTTTAAAAATGTCTCTTATCCTTACACCTGCTCAATTTATCAAACAATCAAATGTACGAATTGCCAATTTTGACGTCAAGAAATCAATTGCAAAGTTTGAGGAAAATGGGAAAAACTTTTTAGCGCTTGGATCTTTTAAAGCTGACAAAGCAACAATTAAAACTATGTTGAAAGGTGAATTGACTACTGATGGAATTTCAAGCACTGAATTCAATCGTATTCCTTCCTATTCAATTGGTATCCGTCTTGACAGTGAAGAAGACTTGGAAGCTTTTGAAGGGTTCACTAATCACCTTTCAACTATCCTTTCCGATTCTGGTAATGAAGATTGGGATTTGACCAACTTTGTTAAAGATGACAAGTTGTACATTAAACTCAAAGTTGTCGACAAGAAACGATTTGCAATTCTTTCCAACGTCAAGCTTGATCCAAAAAAGCTTGGAGACAGTGGTATTTACAGAGGTCAAAAAGTATCTGTATTTGGGGAACTTGGCGTTTATTGTCATTTGGTAGACAAGAAAGCTGGAATTACTTTTAATGCTCGAAAAATTGTGTTTGAAGAGGAATCTATCGAATAATATATGAGTAATAAAGTATATGGATGTATCAGAACAAAATCTTCATGCTTATTATGCTTCACAAGCAGTTTACGGATCTTTAAAACATCACAACCTTTTAACTGATGCAGGTTATGAACAAGATCCTTTACTTTCATCAGCCTATGCTAGAACTTATTATAGACCGGGCAAAGCTATTGTTTCTTATAAAGGAACTAATGTTTTAGACCCAAAAGATTTAAAAGCCGACGTAGCTATCGCCCTCGGTCGACATAGAAGCAATGAAGAGTTTCGAAAAGCTAGTAAAATTGCAAAACAAGCAAAACAAAAATATCAAAATATAATTACAACAGGCCATTCCTTGGGCGGAACAAAAGCTATTGAATCTGCTAATGATACAAATAGTGAAGCGATTGCCTTCAATCCAGGAACAGGTTTAACAGGTTTAAAAACTGATAAACACAAAGTTTACATCAATACGCAAGACATAATTGCATCAAGAGTAAAAGGTTCAAACATTACAAAAGTAAAAGGAACCAGATTTACGCCTTTAAAAAGTCATTCCATAAACACATTTGAAGAAACCTTTTTACCCGCACGCCGCCGCTATAATCATGTTTACAAAAAACGAAAATAACAAAATGTATGCTCTGTATAATATGGGAAAAGGAAACAACAGTAATATTTCACAAACAAAAGGGAACAATACAGATTCGTATGAAAATTTTTCTATTGGTCTAACAACACCAAGTTTCCTATCAGTCTCTAATTCTCCAATTACGTCAGGAGTAATTAATATAGACTATAATAATACACCTCTTCCAATTTATGCAGGCGGAACAGGTCTTACGGCTGTTGGCGCAAAAGGCCAAATCCTTTCAATTATTTCTTCAGATCCAGAACAACTAGGTTGGGTTAGTGTAGAAGGTACTGGCACTGTTACATCTGTATCTGTCAGCGTCCCTGATTTTTTGCAAGTCTCGCAATCACCAATAACATCATCAGGATCAATTGATATATCTTTATCAGCATCAGCATTACCTACAACATCTGGAGGCACTGGATTAACATCAATTGGGTATCCATCGCAAATCTTATCTGTAAATACTGAAGGCACCGGTTTGGAATACACAACACAACTTCAATCAGTATCGTCTGTATCCTTAGCCACAACCACCCCCTTTATATCTGTATCTTCAACACCGGTAACGTCTGTTGGAATTCTTTCTGTGGACTGTACAACAATCCCAGTATCTTATGGAGGAACAGGTCTAGACACTTTGGGTTCTGCCTCTCAAATCCTTACAGTTAATTCTTTGGGTACAGGTCTTGAATACACAACTCCAAAACAATACGTATCATCGGTCTCTCTTGAATCATCTACACCTTTCCTAACTGTATCTACAACCCCAATAACTTTATCTGGAGCTCTTGCAATCGACTGTTCAACAATTCCAATCTCTCACGGAGGAACAGGCCTTGATCAACTAGGGATTCCTAATCAGGTCCTTTCTGTGACTATGGACGGTACAGCTTTGGAGTACACAACCTTACCACCGCCAACTCAACCTTTAACACTATCTACCAGCACTTCTTTTATTGAATTAACACCTGCAAACCTTAACGAAGTATCTATCAACTGTTCCACAATCCCAATCTCCCATGGTGGAACAGGTCTTGTAAATGCAGGTCAAGATAGGCAGCTTCTAGCATCCAATGGAACATCTCTTTACTGGACAGACCCTATATCCACAGACAATTTTCTAACAGCTGTACAAACAATAGCACCACTTACTTATACAGATGGGAAATTATCAATAACATCTTTTACAGGTACTGGTAGTAAAGTGGTGTATGACACATCACCGGTCTTAACTACACCAATTCTCGGCGATGCCATATGCACAACTATTGCTTTGAATGGGCAGGAACGCGGTTCTGTACGTTTAGCTGCAAAGTCAGGAAGTTATAGTTTTATTTTTCCAGAAACCATTGGCCGACCTACTGATCTTCTTACATCTGAAGGCGCATTTAGACCAACATCCTGGTCACCATCCACAGGTACTGGTAGTATACTTAAAGCATCTCCGCCCACTCAACCTGAACAAGTAGGTCAGGTTCTTTCAGTAATTTCCAGTAATCCTGTTGAATTGGGTTGGGTTGATGGAACTGGTTTGGGAACTGTCCAATCTATTTCAATGACAGTCCCTGATTTTCTCACAGTTTCCACTTCTAATATTACACTATCGGGTTCTTTTGATATTGGATTATCATCACAACCTCTGCCTATCACGTCTGGCGGAACTGGTTTAATCAGTACTGGATTTGCAAAACAAGTACTGCGTGTAAACGAGCAAGGAAATAATCTAGAGTACTATACACCTGAAGAAGGCACTGTCAAATCAGTTACTCTTAGTACCAATACACCTTTTATATCTGTTTCAAGAGACTCGGTAACATCTGTAGGAACTCTTTCAATTGACTGCTCCACAATCCCAATCTCCTATGGCGGCACAGGGCTCGAAACTCTTGGTCTTCCTTCCCAGATCCTAACAGTAAATTCTACAGGAACTGCTTTAGAATATTCAGCTCTACCTGAATCAGTAACTTCAGTCTCAATATCTTCAAGCACCCCTTTTCTAGATGTATCCACGAATACAATAACCTCAACAGGAACATTAACAATTGACTGTTCTACAATCCCAATCTCACATGGCGGTACAGGACTGGCAGCTACTGGACAGGCATCGCAAATCCTAACAGTCAATTCTCTTGGAACAGGTTTGGAGTATACAACGCCGCAATTTTTGACCTCCGTGCAACTATCTACAACAACCCCATTCCTGTCTGTAGTTAGTACTGAATCAGCCTCATCAAAAATCCTTTCTATTGATTGTGGTATAATCCCAATTTCCAATGGAGGTACAGGTTTAACAACAATTGGCCAGCAAGGTCAAATTCTAACATCCGACGGTACTTTTTGTAATTGGTCCGACCCACCATCACTTGAAAATTTCCTTACTACAATCAATGTTTTATCGCCATTATCATACAACGGTAATATTCTTTCCATTAATTCTTTGAACGGCAGTGGTCAAGTAGTTTGCGACAATTCACCACAATTGTTGAACCCAACTTTTGTCGATCCAATTACAAACAACATAACTCTTTTTGGAACACAGTCAGGGGCTGTAACAATCACATCTGTTTCGGGTTCTTATAATTTTATTCTGCCGTCAAGTTTGGGTGAACGTTCACAAATTTTAATGTCGCAAGGAATCTTTAATCCGCTACAATGGACATCAACCATCGGTACTGGCGATATTCTATGCGCGCAAAACCCAATCCTTGGAGGTCAGGTTATTTTAAACAATGGTACTGTTGTTTGTAAATCCACGTTTATTGAATCAAAAGGAATTGTCACTATTACTAATGATACAATTTTGACCATGGACCAATTTATCAGTTTTATAATTGTTGATTCCTTCGACCCAATTACCATTACTATTCCAACTCTTGGCGAGTTGCATACATATATTGGGGACTTGACAATTGGTAATCGTTTGACTGCCCTAATCCATAACAAGTGCCCTGATTTAACAATCTTAACCACTGAGGGAATATCTTTAATCGATGGTCGGGCTACAACTTTTATTCCTGTACAAAACTTTACTTATATAATGAGTAATGCAACCGAAGGACTTTTATTAATAAAGTAAACGTATTAACAAAACCTCTTTTTGATTTCCTCAGGTACATCATTAAAAACATGACCGCACAAAACACCATCTTGTTGAGTTTGTAAAGTTAATAAAACATCAGCAATATTTCTTCTGTATACTTCAGGTTCAGGTTCAGGGATACCGGTTTTTGAAGGATAACATTTTTGGGTTGCTTCGCGCAACATTTCATCCATATCAAAATCACCTTCTAGTGATAACTGTTTCCAGATATACGACAAGAAAGGCAGATCATGACGTGAAACGCCCCACGACTGACAAATATACAAAGTGGGAAAGAATGCACGATGTCCACGTTCACTGTATTTTCTAATAACCGAAGTATACGGTAAATCAGTGTTTGGTTTACAAATTTCATAAAGCATTGTATCTTTTTCAACTACAAGGTGAGTTTTAAACGAGTAACAATCCTGGTACTTTGCAACAACTTCGGCCTTCAAGTCGCGTTTCTCGGTAAAAGGTTTTTTCAACAACGCTTCGGCTTTTTGAATACCTTCAGTCATGTAATCTGTCATGTCATAACAAGTATAAAAGTTATAAACTAGCCATTCCCGAATCCATCGCCATTCTTCTTCAGTAAGAATTGAATCGTGATTCCAATGAATCATAAGTTGCGGTGTAAAATCCATGTCGGGATGTAAATCCAGGACATCGTAAAAATAAATATTTTGTTGCTGAAACGTAAACAGCTTATGAGGTACCGGATTAACATTATTTATAAACCAGGAGTGAGATTTTTTATGGTTAGCATCCACAAGCGGCGCAAACCCTAATTCATTAAATCGTTTAACAATATCATTTTCTTCATTTGTAGCTGGTGTAGAAACAAAAATAGTAAAGGTAGGAATCATAAATATTTTCTTCTTACCTGTCTCTTTTTAAAGTAAAATTTAAATTCATACATTTTTACGCTAATGCAGTCGCGACAGTGATAATGTCCTTTACGGTAGGAGTACCTGCGGGGTCCTTGTGGTAGGCCCATATAAAAACTCCATTATTTCTATTTTCTTTTAAGGCTCTACTACACCAATTAACTACATCGCGAAGGGTAATTTTATATCCGCCCCAAGCCATATCACCAATCTCAAAACCCAACAGTAATGGCCCCTTGTAGTACATCCTATAACATTCTAAAGCACCTATAGGATCATAGTCGGGTCCTGCGTCGTACGCCATAATATTGATCCAATCAACATTATCCCCTTGGTTAGTCATGGCATGTATATTCATACCTTGGTAATTATCGCCATTACCAGTTTTACCATACGCACCTGTACTTGTTCCTGCAAAAGTGAGAAACGTACCTTTTGGCATTAAAGGTTTTAATGCAGCAATTGCATTCGTGAGCTGATAATCGTGAGCCTCGCCAGCCTCCCAATCCAAATCAATACCAACACACCCCAAGTCTAACATAAGAGCCACACAATTTGCAGGTTTGAAAACAACATTATGATCGCTCCAGTAACTACCACCACCTACACTCAACATTACTTTAATCCCCTTCTTTTTCAGAATTTGTATTGCCGCACAAACAACCGCAAAGTCTTGCGAAAAGTTTAGACCCGTTCCCTGCCATGATTTTTGGCCAGCCACATAAGCACACGCAGGTTGGGCAAAGGAAATGTTCACAATGGTAGTCGGGGCGGATATTCCAGAAAGACTCATTTGTAGAGGATCGTTCGTCCACGCAGGGGCCCATGATTCGTAGTAAACACAAACTCTCTGCATACTATTAATCACACACTTTTTTAATCTTTATTCACATCCCCAATAAACAAATAATTAGTAAAATTTTTCATCATTCTTAACTTTTTAGGTTTTTGAAAGTTGATATAAAGAAAAGAATGATCAGCTTCTGTTGCATGTTTATACAACTCTAACCAATCATCACTTCTTAAACCCATCGCGTATTCTTCATAAATAACCTGAACTTCTCTTTCATTACCAATTTCAAAAACAATTAAACATGTCCAATTTGTTCGTATTGTTTTCGGGATTTCCTTGTACCCTTGGCTCACCATTAAAAAACTTGCACTATAATGTCGATGCCTTGTATTTACACCTTTAAAATAACTTCCGCGACTACCAGAAAAAAGACTACTACCCACAAGATCATCAAATATAATTAAAATTCTATTTGCCAAATACTTTGGTTGATTATGTTTCTTTAAAGCCTTTATCAAAGTCATTTGTTCTTCCATTATTTCCATAAACTTTGCATCATCGTACTTGTCAAAAAAATGTTCTTCAGGAATTTTTCCAGTAAAATTTTCACGTTGATTTACTAATCCTTCCAATTCATGTTCAAGTGGTGCTGGTTGAACAATAGCATCCTTTTCTCTTCTCACAGACATTTCCTTTATCCACTTTTTTAGAGGTAAATTTTCAATAGTTAATTTTTGTATTTTAACCCAATCCCATTTCTCGTCGCTCTCAATGGTTGGCGAAAATACAAGAATTGTATGAAAATAGTTTTTGTAGAAATGCAACAAATTACAAATTGTAGTTGTTTTCCCTGCACCTTTTGGGGCAATTAGACCCATCGTAAATTCATGAATTAGTAATTGATCATACTCTGGTAAAGGGTGTTTATACTTTGTAGGCACAGGAATAGGTTTAACAAGTAAAGCTTTGTCTTTCATATAATAATCCTCATACTTTATTAAAAGTTATAAGTTTCTTTAAAGCGGTGCAGAATAGTAGTATAACTGCCAACAGTAGAAGTAAATTTGCTCAAAGCATTTTTTCCTTGTTGAGTTTCCGGTACATGTTCAATAAGTGGTAATCCTAATTTGATTTCGCAATCGTACAACGCCTTCACCGAAACATCAGCGCTAACATAAAACGCAAGAGCTGACTGTAACATTCTTTGTCTTGAAGTCAACAATTGAGCATAATTTTCCCAAAGTTGTGGAAATTCCAGATCAGTCGGTTCAGGTTTCTTTTCAGACATTTGGGCCATTTACAAAATTAAACGTCACTATTTATATTTTTTGGAAAAAACATACATTTTTAACTTTTTAACATTATTTCATTTTTCGGCCGGTAAACATCATTTGGTACATTCGAGACATGTATCCATCAACTTCATTACGAACACGATCGCGTGTAAATGAATCAGACCAATTCTTTTGAGCATGATCTTCTGCTTCGCGTTGAATTTGTTTCTTTGGTTTCTTGTCACTGGAAATAACAGCTTCTTCCTTTTTTACACCGGCAACATACTGTTTAAACCAAGCAGGTGCCCCTTCATCATTTTTTGACTTTTTGTGTACTGGCGCGGGCGGTACTATTTCTTCAACAGCACGATCAATTTCCTCATCCAAACTTTCTGCAGGGCTGGGTAATTGCTGTTCTTGTTGTTGTTGTTGTTGTTTCTTTGCTAATCTTTTTTCTTTAGCAGCATCTTTCTTGGCCTGAGCAAGTTTTTGTTTTTCCTCAGCAGCCGCAATAAGTAATTTTTCCTGCTCGGCCGCTGCAACCTTTGCAATTTCAATCTCTTCTCTCTTGCGCTTTCGGGACTCCTGGGCTTTTGCCAAAGCGGCAAGTTGTTTTTCGGTAGGAGCCTTTTTTTCCTTGACGGAGGTTGCTTCAATCGTAGGTTCAGGATCAACAACTTCCACATCACTCTTCTTGACCTTTCCCTTTTTAGGAACTGGTTTAGCCATATCGAGTACATCGGCAGAATATAAAGTCATCTTTTTTTTCTGTTAAATCACTTGGCCATTTTATTATATACTTGCAAAATCATACATTATGAATCTTGTCTACTATTAGCAAAAAGTTCGTTTTGTAGGTTTAGTATTAAAGCATGAATAATACCAGAATAAGGCGAATTAGTTAAGGCTAATGTTTCGCTAATAATTAACAATAAAAAAGTAAATGATTGAGATAGAATTAAAGTAGAAACTATGGTATCCATTTATATATACGGCACACATTATTTTTCAAAAGGAGCTAGTTTTAACTTTTTACCGCCCTTCACAGTTCTTGTACCAGCATCCATTGATCTCTTTTTTTCACTCCGTTCGCCAATTTTTAATTTTATCTGAACATCTCTTTTTGGAATTTTAGATAATGGGGCGAGTTTTAATCTTTTGTCCTTTGCAACTTTTTTCGTTGTCTTTAAAGAACGTTTCATTGGAATTCTTGACTGATCATTACTCGTATAAAAGTCTTCAATTAAACGTTCGTTCCTGGTCCGCTTTTCAGGTCTTATTGGTTTAGGACCTCCCTGTTCCCTTAAACTGCGTACTTCTTTGATTGGTTTCAAAGTTGGTGTATAAGATTTTTTGTACCTAAAAGAATTAGCTGAAGAAGTTGGCGGAGTTTGAAGATTTCCGCGAGCCTTTTCCAAGTATTGCGAAGCCCTTGCTTTCTGCAACTCTCTTCTTATAACCCCTTTTGCTCTTTCGTTCATAACTTGTTTCCTTAATTCATCCATTGCATTTGTACTCGCCGCCAAAGTCTGAGTGATTTGATCGTATGTAGGCGCCGTGTACTCATAAGTTGCCGGGTACTGTTCTACAGGTGTAGAATACGGCACGGCTGTCCCATAATTAGCAACACTCTCATCATCTTCCAAACCTCCTTCAGACCCTATTAAAGAAGGAAGGTACTCTTCCATATGATGTTCAGGTATCAACGAGGCTGTTTGAATACCCGTTCCAGTTGACATTTGTGGAGGGTTTTCAACCATCATTTCTAATGGCGCCGTGCCCATCTTATGTCCTGTTTGCAGTGGGGTCCTGGCGCCTAACGTTAACCCAGTTTTTATCACACCACCTCTTGTTCCTTGTCTTTTCATGTACGGCGCTGTTTCAGCAGAACGCATTGCAAAATCACTAGGGTTCAATGTCGATCCTGTAGCATCAATTTGGTAAGGTGTCATTACCGATTTGAATTCAGCATGTCCGGCATGACCGCGACCGCCTAGCGGAATCCCTCCACCAACAGAAGGTTTATCTTTTTCCCGGGCTCTAGCAATATCGGTCGCTGTACTTTTCCAGGGGCCTTTCTGTACAACCAGACCCCAAAATGGTTTAAGTGAAGCTGGTACCATTTTTATTAGTCACATACATTATTTCATACGTTTATTGGGTTTATGAGGACCAGGTAATAATCCTCTTTTACGAATTGCATCGCCTATTAAATCAGCCAATTTTATTCCTTGAGGATTTGGCGGTTCAGTTCCTTCAGCAATTGCTCTTGTGTAAGGGTACGCGCCACCCCTGGGTACTTGACCTTGCTTTGGTTCGTACTCGCCTGGTAAAGGTAAAAAATTTTCACCTGTTCGTTTTGCATTGTATACAGTTGCCACTTTGTTTAAAAACGAATATTGTGGTGTTGAACCAAGAACCGGTTCATCGTATTTATCAGGCGGGCGCATATCTTGAAAAATGTATCCATTTCGAACTTTAAACTTTCTCCGACCACCCCAGTTACTATCAATAGTTCTTGGTCCAAGACCACCGGAATCAAAACTTTTTTCAGTTCCGTCCTGCACATTACTACCCAACCTACTTTCCTTGTTTCCTCGAAAATACGGATCATACCGGATTGGTAAATCTGGCATAGAATGTTTAAATTTTGGGGTTAATAAAACATCACCAACAGACCCAACTACTCCAGGTCTAATACTACTGTTAGCCCAACGATTCATTGGTTTTATTGCATCGATAGAAAGAGATAATGCAGCCATCTTACAATACTACCCATACTTTATTAATATTTGCGAATACGTTTCATATTTGAATCAACGGAAGACGAAGTTGTATGAATTTCACTGTTTGCCAATACACCCAATTTAATTGAAAATGAAAGTCCGTTCAATCGAAGTGGGGTTTGAGTTGTTGTATTACCCAAAGTCAAAAACAAATCAAACTGATTAAGTGTTCCCAAATTTTCTAAATCAAACCATTTTTGAGGATCGGGATCTTGCCAAAAAATAACTGACCCACTGGTTGTGTTTACAGGTATACGCGCCATTTGAGGCCCGGCATTACCGCCACCCAAATTAATGGAGCCTTGTGGTAAATATACATTAGTCAAGTTTCCAATAGCCAGCGAGTTCACATAAATATAATTTGGGCCAGAAACCAAAACAGCATTGGGAGATCTTAAAGTATTAAAAGTGGACAAAGTTTCACCGCCAGGGAACCCCATAAATAATCTGATATTTTTGTTCCCTGAATTGGTATCAAGTCCAAAAGTAAATGAGAATTGAGTTACACCAACTTTTAAGCAAGTAAACGTTAATTTTTGAGTGATTGACGAGTAACTCACAATGTAATTGCTACTAGCAGCATTCAAAGCAGATTGTAAAGCGGTTGCCAATGCGTCCCCACCAGCATAATTTCCAGGCGTTAGTTTTGGATAGTATACACCCCCACTACTTTCCGTTAAAGTCCAGCGAGCCAAATTTGAACTGGAATTATCGGTATTTTCATCATTAAATACATACCACGAGAACGGAATTTGAGCTTCAATAATTTTTATAGCAGCTACATTAGTTAACGGAGTTTTACCGCCCAATAAAAAAACAGGCCAGTCAGTAGGTGCCGACCCTGATTCCCCGGATTTAGTTGTATCCAAGGAATCAAGCTCTACTTCATAATATTTCAAGGAATCACTCAAACCGTACCCATAATTATTACCACCCATTTATATACTACACATATATTATTGAATCAATTCCAAGACATTGTTTTCACGCAACACAATCATGGCATCGTAATAAGTGTATACTTCAAAAGCATTAGTAGAACTTTGTGCTGATTTAAAGTTGGCTAAAAGTGAAATATCGCTTTGTTCCTCGGCGTTTAAACCTGAAATTTCAACACCATTAGAAGTTTCTAAATCTGTACACATTGCAAAACAAGCTGACCCCGAAGTTCCACAAAACGAGTTTGTAGAAGATTCAATTTCACCTGAAAATCGTGCAACCCCGTTGTCACCGTATCTCTTCATTGTAAAAGTATAATCGTATTCTTGAACAGCGCCACCACTAGTAGCTTGAACAGCCCAGCGACTTGTGTTGCATGAACTAGATAAACGGTAATCACCCACAATATTTAAAGCCTTGCTTAACTCTACATATGCCTCAGCACCACCATTCGAAGTTGAACCTCCAACATTAATTGAACACTGAACAGGTGCTGCAGGAAAGTATCTTCCACCAATCCGGAACTGGTAATTTTGAAGAGATGATTGGCCGTTGGAAGCCGAATCAAAAACGGTTGCGCCAGAATCATAAGATATATTGGCCTGTTGTCTTCTTTGAACCGCAAAAATAGCTTTAACACTTCTTGATCGTTCCTGTACTAGTAAATTAACATTGCTGCCACCCGAAGAAAATAGAAACGTATGCCAAGAAGCAAACTTTAATGGCACGCCGCCTTCCCTGAGTCCTTGTAGAAACATACTGTCGTAACTAGCATCAAATTCCAAAATTTCAGGAATCAAATTTACATTTGCGACTCCATAAGTAGCTGATGATGTGGCAGTCCCAGAAACTGCAGTTTGGTAAATACATCCGGCGGCACTCTCCAAACTCAATTCAATAGCCAATTGCGATGCCATGAATTTTGTAGGAATTAATTTATCCTGTGTAAAGAGTCCCAGCGCAAAATTGATTTGGTACCTACGTGTAACACCTGTAGTACCATTACCAGTAACACCGGCAGGAGTTTCGGAATTTTGAGGGACATTATAAAACAATTTACCACCGGTAAAGTTGGCGGCAGTCGTTGCAGTATTAGTGGAAATACCTTGAATGTATTTCTGGCGAACATTACAAATCCCAAAAGTACCAGCAACAGTGCCCACGACGACGCTTGCTTCTTCGGAACTGCCATCAACAACAATCCCACCAATTCCCTCTGCAAGAGAAGTCTGGTCCATACTCATATGTTGATTAGTAGCGGTCCATTCAGTCAGTGATCTGACAATAACATTGTAATTAATAATATCTTCAAGCGGAGTAGATCCGTATAAAAGACGAACACGACTGAAAATCGATTGAATATTGTTTTGAAATCGGACTGCTTGAGTAGTCAGACCTCCACTACCAAATAAAGTGACATCAAATTCAAGGGTTGTATTCAAAGGATTAACGTAACCTTGAGCAGGAAACTCTACTCTAATAACTTGTCCTGGACTAAAAACAGCACCATTCTTTGGAGGGATACGCGGAGTAATTTTTACAGCTTTATTTGCTTGACTGGGGAACGAGTAACGCGCGTTCCAGGGAACAACGACTTCTTCACTTGCGGGGTACCACTTGAAATGTGCAGACATCTTACACTACCATTCACACACAAAATGACTACGATTTGGGGCGGCCCCGCATTCTTTACCTAAAACATTTAATCTAGGATGGATACTCTTTGCCCCGAACTCGCTGAACTTTTGCTTGGTCCCGGAATGAAACCGGTCCGCTGGGATGACGACGATGTGCCTGTTTTTGATTCCAGTCAAATAGAGTTGTATGGATTACCGGAATACTATGGCGTGTACAAGTACAGAGTCATTGCATTACGAGAGACCGAGAGTCCAATGGTTAGTGATTGGAAGATGCAGATGGAACGACCAATGGTAAGTGACTACTAACAAGTTTTTATTAAGTTATAGAGACCTATTCACAGGTACAACCGGGTAGAAAGGTTTACGAGTATCCTTGCGCAACTTATTGCGTGTAGAGGAAAAGTCCCCAAAGACTTAATTGAGGAAATTAAAAAAGTGGGGTACTCGCGCAACCCCGATTTAATTTGGAATGAAATACGTGGGATTTTAAAGAATAGAAAAGGCCGGAAATATTATAATCGGATTCCTTCTATTCTTGAAATTCTCGGGTTCCAAAAAGTCGGTGAGTAGAAAGTATATACTTTTTTTAATAGTTATTAGGAGTTGATAAGAATAGTTTAGTTCGTGAAATAATTGATGATTTCAGGATTATAAGTGGCCGTTTCAACGAGCGAAAACAAATACTTGGTCGAGTTTATTTCCCGTCATTACGGTTCATTGCTTTTAAATTGTTGGAAATGCACGGTGTGAAGTTTGGGTATAAAGTCCCGTTTGCAAGGACTCCCAGGAAACTTAAAGCAATGGAACTGACTTGGATGTTGTTGCTTTAAATAAATATTTTTATTTACTGTATACATGGATACGTATTGATTGTAACTACAACGTTTTCAAAAGAATTTGGTAGAAGTGCTCCATCATTTTGGAACATTTGACATTGAATAGTTTCATTATCATCCAAATAAGTTGACGCTGAAACTGAAACTGCATCTAATGCCGCAACATCCTGTGTCATTAGGGCGGTTGTATTATTTAAAACAATTCGTATAGCTGAAAGTCCAAGGAAATTGGAATATTTTTTCGCAGTAAAAGATACTGTTACTAACAAAGTTTGACTTGAATTATTTCTGAATCCGGTTCCCTGGTTAACCCAATTTAAAGTACCATTTCCTTTTTGACGAAGCGTCGTGATATTGTTTACATTTGTCCAAGTTGCATTTGATACAACCGTACCTGATGACGTGTTGTAAACTGTGCCTGAACCTCCAATTCTTGAAACCAAGACGTTTGAAGAGTTTGTGCAAATCGTCATTGAGGTAGATATTGTTGCAGGTGTAAGTGTAACTGTGGCACCAAGAGTACCGATAAAATTATGGCTGATTGCAGTATATGATAGTCCTAGTACTGCACCTTGAATTCTATTGATATAGTCTGTCCCGCTTTGTGAAAAGTCAATGTACCCAAGCGATGATTGACCGGCGCCAGTTCCGTTCAACGAGATGTTTGCGTACCCGCCAGCATCAAGACCTATACATACACCTGAACCGCGATTGACTCCATCGACTAAACCGTACGCGCGGAACGAACCAAACATGTCGGTGTCGCCAGTGATTGTGTTGGTGCCAGTACCTAGAAGTGTAAAGTTGTTGGCCGGAGTAGCGTTGGCAAATCCCCATGTACTTGATATTGAGGTGGAAGTTGTATTGTAATTGAAATTCAAGTACATCCCTTGGCCTGTTGCATTAGCACGCCCGAAAAGAATAGCTGTTGATTGAGCCGTAGCAAGCGCGGGGGTAAAGAAAGTTGCGATTGCGCCCGCAGTAGTAGCATTGTTTGTAACGCTCAAAACACCATTATTAAAACTTGTGTTTGTACCAATAACTGTTGTTGTTAACCCTGTAAGTGTAATTATTCCACCTTGAGTCGCCGTCAGGAAATTTGATGGTACTTGATTTGTACCAGAAAATCCAAGACCTACCATAGAATTGGCAATTGTTGTTGTGTCGGTAGTATATGATAACTGGGCTGAAAGGCCGAGAGCACTAGATCTGCCTAATTGCATGTACACGAATTGACCCGTGACAAGACCTGATTGGTACATTGCTGCAAGTGCTGCCGTGCATTGTACAATTGCACTATTGTTGATTCTAAATGTGCTGGCGAAATTAGACGATGTCGTAGTGTTGCTTACGGTTAGACAAGTTGTTGCCGTTGAATTTTGATTAATCGCCATTCTATTGCTTGTAACGCCGGCAACGGCCGTTATGGTGACTGCTCCTGCCTGAGTACTAGAAATAAAATTTGAAGGTGCCGATGTCGCAGAAGAGAAACCAAGTCCCACTGTAGAAGAACCAAGTGTGGCGTCTGAAGTATACGTCAATTGTCCTGAAAGACCAACACCTAATGATTTGCCAAAATTGATATATGACAATTGAGTTGTGCCCATACTTGGTTGAAATAAAGACATCATTGGGGAAGTAGCTTGAGCTGTTGAACTTGAAGTGATTGCGAGTACGGGAACAGAATTGGCAGTTGTAGCTGTGTTTGAAAGATTGATTACAGTTGTCGAGTCTGAAGCTGTAGTGAACAGAAAAGGCGCTACTGGTCCCGCGCCAGAACCGGATATATGGGAGTCCCAAGTACCTGCGGCATTCGGGTTTGTAAGTAAATATAAATTCGCGAGTTGACCTGTTTGGATTGATGCTACAGGTACAGCCGCTGCATCATTTATAGTTACTGTTTGACCGCTGTTATTGTTCACAATATAATTCCATCCAATTAGTAAAGTTGTAGCGTTTGGTAATGTAATTGTAACTCCTGGTCCGCCACGAACAAGAATTGTTTTGGGAGAGTTTACAGTTAAAGTTGTGTTTGTGTTTACCGCCAAAGAACCCGTATTGATGTTTTGAGTGCATGAAAGGTTACCAGTAATAGTAGTGGTGCCTGTTATTACGTTTGTGCCATTACCAAGGAGTGAAATGTTGTTTCCAGGAACCGCGTTTGCAAATCCCCAAGTACTTGAGATTGAAGCCGCGGTAGTGTTGTATGCAAAGTTTAGGTATGCTGCTGAACTATTGGAATTGATAACCCCAAAAAGAATGGCCATTGAGTTGCCGGAAGCAAGATTAGGAGCAAGGAAAGTTGCAACAGTTGCCGTGGCTGTGGATAAATTAATTACATCCAAAACTCCAGAATTAATTAAAGTGTTTGTTGCAGCTGCCGAAAAATTGCCAGTTACACTAGTTGCGCCTGTAATTGCGTTTGTGCCATTACCAAGAAGAGAAATGTTGTTTGCAGGGACTGCGTTTGCAAATCCCCAAGTACTTGATATTGAAGTCGCGGTGGTGTTGTATGCAAAGTTGAGGTAAGCTGCTGAACTTGGGGAATTGGCAACCCCGAAAAGAAGGAGCATTGAGTTGCCGGAAGCAAGATTAGGAGCAAGGAAAGTTGCAACAGTTGCCGTGGCTGTGGATAAATTAATTACATCCAAAACTCCAGAATTAAATAAAGTGTTTGTTGCAGCGGCCGAAAACTTGCCAGTTACACTAGTTGCGCCTGTAATTGCGTTTGTGCCATTACCAAGAAGAGAAATGTTGTTTGCAGGGACTGCGTTTGCAAACCCCCAAGTGCTTGATATTGAAGTCGCGGTGGTGTTGTATGTAAAGTTTAGGTATGCTGCTGAACTATTGGAATTGATAACCCCAAAAAGAATGGCCGTTGAGTTGCCGGAAGCAAGATTAGGGGCTAGAAAAGTTGCATTAGATGCGGAAACTGTGGATAAATTGACTACATCCAAAACCCCAGAATTAAATATAGCGTTTGTTCCAGTCACCGTTGCATCAGAATTAATGTATGTCATTGTACCAGCCAAAGTAACAATTCCTGCTTGAGTTGCAGAAATGAAATTTGCACCGTTCGGCGTAGTGGCCGAAGTGAATCCTAAAGCTACTGTTGAATCACCTAGCGTCGCTCCTGATGTATATGTGAGTTGACCTGCAAGACCAGTTCCTGCTGCTTTTCCAAAATTAAGATAAGTATATTGGCCTACACCAAGATTGGGTACATTAAATTGCGCAATAGGTGCAGTTGCTTGGTTTAAGGAGTTTGAATACACGTCGAGTAGGGTTGTTGTGTTTGCGGATATACCTACCAGGCTGGCGAGGGTCAGGATTGTTGTTGAGGGTGAAAAGGTTGGTACTATTATCGGTGCCGTAAGAGTGTTTCCGCCCGCCGTGTTAACGGACCATGTACCTGCTACAGTTGCATTTGTGAGTAAGTACAAATTAGCATTTTGACCAGCTGCAATTGTTGCAAGTAGGGTTGCTGGTGAAGTATTGATAGTAATTGTTTGACTGCTGTTGTTTGTGATAATGTAGTTCCAGCCAACTGTCAGAGTTGTCGCATCTGGTAATGTAATTATAATACTTGTACCGGCAATAACAAAAATTGCTTTTGGGGAATTCACTGTTAATACTGTACTTGTGCTCACTTGCAAAGTTCCCCAGTTGATGTTTTGACTAGATGAAATGTTTCCAGTGACACTTGTGTTTCCTGTGATAGTATTGGTGCCGTCTCCAAGAAGCGTAATTTTGTTTGCAGGTACAGAGCTAGCAAACCCCCATGTACTGGAAATTAGGGTCGCCGTAGAATTGTAAGCAAAATTCAAGTATGCTCCTGAACTCGCCGTATTAGCAACTCCGAATAAAATAGCAGTAGATTGACCAGAAGCAAGACTAGGTGTATATAAAGTTGCTACGGCCGAGTTTGTTGATGTATTGTTTACAACACTTAAAGTGCCAGCGCTAAAACTTGTTGTTGTTGCTGTAATTGTTGCTTGACCATTCATTAAAGTAATACCGTTTACAGTTGCTTGACCATTCATCGTAGTAGGACCGTTCAATGATGTACTGTTTCCTAGTAATGTAATTGCCCCAAAAATTCCTCCCAAACCTGACCGTAAAGTGATCCCTCCAGCCGCATAAATATCGATGATACCAGTAGTAAGTGTCCATGCACCAGTTACACCCGTAACAGTAGTGGCTGCCAACACTACGGCCGAAATTGGGAAAGCTAGCTGAGCGCCAATGTATATTATAGGCGCTGCAAGCGTAACAGCGGTTCCGTATAAATTTACGAATCCAACTATTGTTCCAATATTAATAGCGCCCGCAATCCCGGTTGTCATAAAAATTGAGCCTAAGCTTGTACTGATAGTAATTGCTCCCAAACTTGTATTTATATTCAGAGCTCCAATACCAGTACTCAAAGACAGTATGCCTGCCAAAGTTGAGATGGAAGTGCTTCCAGCACCCGTCGACATACTCATAAAACCGCCACCAGTAGAAAGAGAGAAAAAACCGCCAGACGTGCCTAAAGTCACACCTAAGTCCGTTAAAAGTAGTGTACCGCCCTGTCCTGAGCTCATTGTTACTCCAACTGAATTAAAAAGTAGTGAACCGCCCGTGGCGTTCAGTGTTACGCCCGCTGAATTAAAAAGTAGTGAACCGCCCGTTGCTGACATTGATATTGTCCCTGTAGATCCCGCGGTTGTAAGTGTAGTTGCACCTTGGCCATTGTTGACTTGAAAAATTCCAGTTGCGCCTATTGAATTATATGTGAAGTTACCTATACCATTCAAACCCGAGATTTTAATGACGTTACTAGAAGTTGTTCCAAGAACCAACTCGAAAGCTGCAGGACTTATTTTGATGAAACCTCGACCTTCGTTTGGGATCAAAGATGATTCAATACCGAAATTAAAAGTTGGTGTACCAGTATATCCAGTTCCTACTATTTGCGCGGGATTTGAAAGCGAGCTTGGAACATTGTTTTGGTAAGAAAGTGCAGTTCCTGCTGAATTAACGGCAAGAATTTGTTGAGGTGAACCAATATTAGAAAGTCCAGTACCCCCAGATGCAATTGGTACAGGATTTGCAGCTGTAAAATTGTTGACTGTAAGATTATTAATGTTTGCATTATCTAAAGTTATGTTGGCAAATGTAGTGTTTCCCAACACAGTCAAATCTCCTTTAATAAGTTGATTTCTTTCAACTATAATACTGTCAGCAACAACTTCAAAAGCATTGGTAAGTGATTTTGCCACAAGATGTGAAGAATTAGTTGTAAAGCTCATACGATGTAGCGCATACTTTATTCTATGTGATACATTGGACAATACACTATTTTTTGAGTTTCAATCCCAATTTGTTTTGGATGCGGCGTTGGAACCATAAAGACATAACTGACTACAGCCCAAGAAGGACGTTGTGAAATAATTATTTCAACGTTTCTACCAGTATAGTAAGTAATCCAGTATCCACGGAAATCAAAGTTTGTTGGTTTAGATATTTTAGTTGTAAGAATTGTATTTTTGAGTAATTGATGAACTTTGTGTTTATGGTAGCACCATGAAATGTTGCGACGATGTTTTAAAATAATTTGAATAATTTCGTTTGGCAAGGAAGGCATAGAAAAAGGAAATATGGTTTTTTTGAGCTTTTTATATACGTACAGTTACACGAAAACACGCGACGTGATTGAGCGCGATATGCATATAGCGTGATATCTGCATATAAAAAGGGTGAATTGTACGCTACAGATAATAGTTATGGCAATCACTTTTATTACTAATGTCCTACCTCTTGGTGAAGGTGCTGCTGCAATTCCTCATATTGTTAATGTTCGACCGATTTTGTCCGGCCGCGGTGGGAACAGTTTAGATATTTTATTTGCAGGCCTGGCTCCTGCTATTATTGATGCCGTTGTAAACGCTGTACGATCTTTTAATCCTACCTGGTCAAGATTAAGAGTTATCGAATCTGTACGGGGAAAACTTATTGCAAACAATGAAATTAACGGCTCTACAACCGGGTTCACGGCTGGGTTCAGCGATCTTGAAGAAATTAATTCTGATGCGTTGGCGGATATTTTTCTTCAAATTCAGCAAAGCAATTTGGATATTTTGATCACTGATATTGAATGGTCCTTTTTAATCAGTCCAAACAGTATTGTTGCAGGTGGCGCTCAAAGAATTAAACCTCCATCCTGGGCTCCTGCCGTAAAATTGAGAAATACTTGGTTGGGCTGGGGTGTTAACTGTGCCGCTTACGCTTTAAATTACTTGATGAATTATGTCAAGAGAGATTACAGTCGTTCATTGGCACGCGCTACTGAGGATGCGCAATTGTTACAACAAAAATTGGGTTGGGGTGAATTTATTGCAATTGCGGATATAAAGGATTTTGTTGACCTTTATGATGATTACCGTGTTACCGTTATACATCCTTCAATTCTTCAAACTTCGCCTACTTGGATTTTTACTGGGAAGAGATGGACTGCTGATTTTACAATTAACCGAAGATGTCCTGAAAAAGCTTTATATCTTGTTTATGATATTGAACAGCGACATTTTGCAGCAACTAAAAGTCCTGCCGAATTGATTAACCGTTACAAGCACACGAAAGCTTATTCATGGTGTTATAGTTGCGATGTTGGATATTACACCGTAACTGGTCATGTTTGTCCCGATCAACCTCGCGCGAAAAAATTTGTCAAAATGCCTCCATGTGTGAAATGTGGAGTGTTGCCAATATTTGGAAAACTTCATTCGTGTCCTCTTATTACTTGTAGAATGTGTAGCGGTATTTACAAGAAGGAAGATGGTTTCAATCATCGATGTATTGTCTACAAAGAGCCCCGCTCAGAAAAGAGAAATACTTTTTGCACCGAAAAGGATAAAGCTGACGGATCTCTTTTTTCCCTTTGGGTATATGATTTTGAAAGTCGATTGGAAATTGTGGAAACTAATCGAGATATAATTACTGGATTTAACACTAATGGGATTCATTATGCTGATGAAGCTGTTTGTATTTACGAAAAAAAGATTAGCAAGCATGAAGTCAATCTTGTTGCTTTCAAAAATGTTTTTACAAATGAAGAACATTGTTATTACGGAAATGGGTCTCTGGAAGAATTTATTGTTTTTATGTTACAGTACAATGATGGAAAAAATATTTGTATTGCTCACAATGCATCAGGTTATGATACGCGTCTTTTATTTTCAAAATTGAAACTCATGAATCAAAAAGTTTCTTTGGCGCCTATTATGCGGGGTGGAAAGTTTATGCAATTGAAAGTCAACAAAGGTTTAATTTTTAGGGATTCCTTGTTGCACGTAAAAGGAAGTTTAAAAAGTCTTGCTAAAGATTTTTGCGATGGATTGCTTGTTAAAGGTACCACGTAATTAATCAGGCAGTTTTTAACAATTACATTTAGGATACTTTCCACATCTTTACAACAGCATTGAAAATTACGGAACCGTTGGAAAGATTCCTGAAAAAAAGTATTTTGATTTATCTTTTTCAGTAAGATCTCAAAAGGAAATGGATGAATTTAATACTTGGTATGAAACTTGGAATGGTCGTCAAGATTGGAATTTTGACGACGAGTTGAGCAAGTATTGCAGGAATGATGTTGACGTGCTTCAAAAAATTGTTAAAGGGTATCATGATATTGCTGTTGCCAAGTTTGGAATGTCGCCCTGGTTTAACGCAACTGCTCCTTCCTTTGTTCATGAAGTTATTCTTGTTCAATTCTGCAAAGATTTGGAATTGCCTGACAAAAAGGAAAATATGGAAGAGTATAAAGAAAAAATTGTAGAATTAGCCTGGGATGAATACTGGGCTGTCTTGCAACCTAACGAATATTGGTTTGCCCGCAAGGCTTTACGAGGCGGTCGGACCGAAATCCGTAAGATGTATCATTCCGTCAGCACTGAAGATTGGAATCGTGGAGTCCGTATTCGCTACCAGGATATTTGTTCCCAGTACCCTTATCAGCAAGTTGTTCATGATTTTCCTGTTGGTCTTCCTTTAATTCATGTTTGGGATCAAAAGTATTTCCCGTGTATTGCCCATCAGAATAATCAAGACGTCCACTGTAGTTGCGACCATCGATTTGCAATTCCTGATCGTTTTTGTAGAATTGTCAAGGAACGAGAAATTTGGACAGCTGAAGATATTTTGCAAAAAAGAGATTTCTTTGGAATTGTTTGTGCAACCCTGGATCCAAATCCGAAACTACTTCACCCTGTTCTCGTTGTTTTTGATGAAAATTTAGGAAAGAGTGTTGCTACTTGCGAACCTATTATTGAAGGGGTATTTACCAGCGTTGAATTTATTAAGGCTCTTGAAAATGGATATATTCTGAAGAAGATGCACCGTTATGATAAATACAATAGACGTCCAAGTTTATGGCGCGATATTGTTCTTGATTTATTCCTTGAAAAAATGGTCAATTCTAAAGCTGCTCCTGAGGGTGAGAAAGCAAAAAAATTAATTGAAGATTATGCTGAAGAATTTGGTGAAGATTTTGCTGAAAAAATTGAACAGTCTTTGCTTGAAGGTCGCTGGGGTAAAAATCCTGCAAAGAAACAAACTTTTAAAATTACAATGAATTCTGCGTGGGGAAAAAACGCTGAAAGACCAATTATGCCCGAAGTTGCTATTTTGAACTGCAAAGATGAAACTGAAGATATTTACAATTTGATTACTAATTGCGATGAAAGAAATTATGATCTTCACTCGTATGAATTTTTGAATGATCAGTATATAATGGCCAAATATTCTGTTTCTGGAAAAGATACTAGACCAAATTTGCACGGTGGGTACTTGCCCGCCGCTTTGTTTGTTCCTGCTTACGGAAGATTACAATTGTGGACAGAATTGAACAAGTTGGGTAAAAGAGTTTTGATGAATGACACTGATTCTATCGTTTATATCTACGATCCTCTTGATTACAATATCCCGGAAGGAGGTCTTCTTGGTCAGTGGGAGGTCGAGGATGAAGACCGAGATAATGGCGGGATCAAAGAATTTGTTGGTTTAGGTCCTAAAACTTATGGATTTCGATGTGCCAATGGTTACACAAAAGTCAAGGCTAAAGGTCTAAGTCTCAATTTGGCTACAGAAAATAGAGTTAATTTTGAGACTATGAAACAATTGGCTTTGGCGCATTTATTGAAAAAGAAGGGCAAAGAAAATTTGAATGATGAAGAAAAAGATTTAGTCAAGAAAACAAGAATTTTAGTCCCTCAAAAAACTTTTGTTTGGAGTTGTGCTCAAGGTATGCGCACTTGGTGTATGCAGAAAATATTGAAAATTGAAGAAAGTGCAATGAAAGGCAAGATGGATGAAGATGGATATTTGTACCCTTTTGGTTATAATCTATAATAAAACCAATTAATGAAATATTTCAGCCGGGGGTGGCCTCCAAATGTGGCGTTGGTGGTGTGGCTTGAAAATTGGGTGACCAGGGTAGGGGCTGAGTTAGAGTTAGGGTTAGGGGGTTTTAGGGTTAGGGTTAGGGTTAAGGTTAGGGTTAGGGCTAGGGCTAGGGTTAGGGTTAGGGCTAGGGCTAGGGCTA
>Ga0315277_10002679_pt1 | contig 24640 bp, 23 predicted proteins | sample YL17G05_15_MG_FD_203695 | JGI IMG/M metagenome (GOLD analysis project Ga0315277, IMG submission 203695) | Sediment microbial communities from Yellowstone Lake, YNP, Wyoming, USA - YL17G05_15 | ecosystem: Environmental > Aquatic > Freshwater > Lake > Sediment | place: USA: Wyoming | collected... | reverse complement strand
AGGTCCAGGTGCACGCCGCTTCCAAGCGGGCCATCCAGGAGGCCTTGCGGAAGAGCGAGACCGCCCTCCAGGTCCTGAAAGATGCGACCGAAGGATTCATCGTCCAGGTCGTGGAAAAGGAAAGCGGCGAAGAGGAAGAGGTCATCTCCCTGGAAAAGCTGGCCGACCAGGACGGGTCGATCATCAAGCTGGTCCACACCATCATCTTCACCGCCGTGCAGAAGCGGGCCAGCGATGTCCACGTCGAGTCCCGCGATGACGGCGTCCGGATCAAGTACCGCATCGACGGCATCCTGGGAGAGGCCATGGAGCCGATCAGCAAGAAGTTCCAGTCGCCCATCATCTCCCGCATCAAGGTCATGTCCGACCTGGACATCGCCGAGCGCCGGGTCCCTCAGGACGGACGGTTCCGGCTCAAGATCAAGGACAAGACCATCGATTTCCGGGTCTCCATCATGCCCAGCATCTACGGGGAGGATGCGGTCATCCGCATCCTGGACAAAGAAATGATCACCCAGGCCATCTCCGAGTTGAAGCTTGAACTGCTCGGTTTCTCCGATAGCCTGCTGCGGAAGTTCCGCCGCTACATCACCCAGCCCTACGGGATGATCCTGGTCACGGGGCCGACGGGGAGCGGCAAGACGACCACACTCTACGCCGCCCTGACCGAGATCAAGGCGCCGGAAGACAAGATCATCACCATCGAGGACCCGGTCGAGTACCAGATCGACGGCATCACTCAGGTTCCAGTCAACGAGAAAAAGGGTCTCACCTTTGCTCGCGGCCTGCGTTCGATCCTCAGACACGACCCCGACAAGATCATGGTCGGAGAAATCCGGGATCCCGAGACCGCCCAGATCGCCATCCAGTCCGCCCTGACCGGTCATCTCGTTTTCACCACCGTCCATGCCAACAACGTCTTTGACGTCATCGGCCGCTTCCTGCACATGCAGGTCGATCCCTACAGCTTCATCTCTGCCCTGAACTGCATCCTGGCGCAGCGCCTGGTGAGGGTGCTGTGTCCGAAGTGCAAGCAGGCGGTCAAGTACCGGCCCGAGCAGCTCCTCGAGTCGGGCCTCTCTCCCGACGGATACCGGGACCAGGAATTCTACGAGGCCCGGGGATGTCCGGATTGCGGTCAGACGGGATACCAGGGCCGGACGGCCATCGCCGAGCTGCTCGAGCTGTCCGACGTCATCCGGGAAATGATCCTGGTTCGCAAGCCGCTCTCCGAAGTGAGGAAACAGGCGAAAGAAGAGGGGATCGTCTCCCTCCGGGAGGTCGGGATGCAGAAGGTCTTCAAGGGGGTCACCAGCCTCAGAGAGTTGAATAAAGTGACCTTCGTCGAATAAAAAAATGGCGGCCGACCTGAGAAAAATCACGGACTACTTCACGGTCCCGCTCTGTCCGCCGACCGTCATCCAGCTGTCTTCCTCGTACTTAAGCGGCATCTACATGGATGCTAAAGACGGGAAAGCCAAGCGCCATACAGTCCTCGACCTCCCCAGCGGACTTCTCGAGCCGCATTTTGACCGGAAGAACATAGCCGACGCGGCCGCGCTGTCGGGGGTCTTGAAAGAGGGCCTCCGCGAGCTCCAAGTCTCGGGGAAAAAGATCGCCTGCCTGGTCCCGGAGGCCTGCCTCAAGATCTTCGTCCTGCCCTTTGACTCCCTGCCTGCGTCGGAGAAGGAACGGGATAAAATCATCCGCTGGCGGGCGAAGAAGCAGATGGCCATCCTGCCCGAGGACGCCCGCCTGTCCTATGAAACTATCGTCTCCTCTTCTTCGATCAAGGTCCTGGCGGCACTGGCCCGGGCGCCGGTCATCCGGGAATATGAAGACTTGTTCGCTGGGCTGGGACTCGAAGTCGGCATCGCCGCTTCTCCCACGATCAGCCTTCTCAACCTGGTGGATTGGCAGGACGGGGAGGACCTCCTGGTCGCTAATATCGAGGAGGATTCATTGGGCCTGGTGGCGATCAGCCAATCCGAACCGGCCCTCTATCGGCTCAAGACCTTCTCTGTCGAGCGGGAGGGCGGACTTCGGTTTTCCCAGAAAATCGAGGCCGTCGTCAAAGAGATCGAGAATACGGCCCATTTCATCGAAGACCGCGAGAAGCGGCAGGTCCGCTCTCTGTGGTTCCGGTCCGGCCTGAGAGAAGGCCAGGAAGATATCCTGGCCGGCCTGAGGACAGCCCTTCCCTTTGAGGTCCGGCCGGTCCAGGCTCCGCCTTCGTGCGGACTTGACCCGGAAGCGAGCGCCTTTCTGGCTCCGCTGGCCGGCCAGATCCCCTGGCGGAAAAATATGTCAGTCGGCTGAGGAAAAGATAGGATGTCCTCCCAGACCACTCCTTGGAGGCCTTGAGTCGGATGCGAAGATTGAACCTGAACCTGGCGACGCGGCCGCTGCGCAACCGCCGCCTCTTCTGGCTCTTGGGGGGCCTGCTGGGACTGGCCTTTCTGGTGACGGCGCTCTTGGCGATCATCCTCTTTTTTCAGTTTACCCTGAGGAAAAACGTGGTCCGGGTCGGTCTCCAGAAGGCCGATGAGACCGTGAAGGTGGCCCAATCCGAGCAGAAGCGGCTCGGCATCCGGCTCAAGGAAGCGGCCAAAAAGGACCAGGACATTATCGATACGATCAACAGCATTATCCTGAAGAAGAGTTTTTCGTGGACGGATTTTTTGTCCAAGCTGGAAGAGTGCCTGCCCGGTCCTAGCTATATCCTCTCTTTGGCCCCCACTCTTGTCGATGATACCCGGATCCAATTCCGTTTCCGGGTTGTTTCTCAGAACCTGGACGACCTCCTGGCCCTGATCAATAAGCTCCAGGAGCTGAAGTTCACTCAGCCGCGGGTGGAGACGGAGGAGAGGAACGACCGGGGCCTGCTGACCTCCGAGATCTCGGTGACCTATGAACGCGTTATTTAGCGCTCTGGACGAAAAAGAACGGATGAGGCTCCGGCTGCTCAGCCTCCTCTTCCTTTTCGCCCTGTTCGTCCTTGTTTTCTTTTCGTTCGGCCAGCGCCGCAGCTACCAGCTCCTCGTCGAACGGCTCCAGGAAAGAGACAAGGCCGCCGCCGCGGCCGAGGCCAAGCGGGCGGAAAGCACGGCCGGGTGGGCGCAATGGCAGGCGGCTTATGAGGACATCAAGGACCTCCAGGGTAAGTTCTTCTACCGTGAGAGCGAGGAAGCCGGCGAGCTCCGCCTCGACCTGCAGAAGATCTTTTCCGAGGCGGGCATCAATGCCCGCTCTTACCGGTATAACTATGTCAGCCTGGAAAAGGAGAGAATCGGAAAGATCAACGTGACCTTCACTTTTATCGGTTCCTATCCCATTCTGAAGAGGTTTTTGCAGACGCTCGAGCAATTCCCCAAATTCCTCCTTCTCGAGAAGATCGATTTTCTGAAAATAGGAGGAGATGGAACCATGCTCGAGTTGAGGATCGTTCTGGCGGCCTACTATGCAAATGACTAGACCACCGGTCACAGCGCTCATCTTTGTCCTGGCCGCCGGCCTCTGCCCGGCCCAGACCCAGACCGAACCGGTCCCGAAGAAGGCCGCCGCCAAGGAAGTGAAAAGCCTGCTCCGGAAAGACCTGCTTCAGATCAGAAAGCAGGATGCCGCCCCTCCGCTGAGGAACATCTTTGCTCCCCGAGCAGGCTCCAGCCGTCCCGGGGACGTCGCCCTTCCGGGAAAGCCGCTGCCGGCGATGGATTTTCAGGCGGCGGACGAGTCGGCAGAGGCAGACGAAACGGCCGAAGCGCCGCCAGTCATCACCGTTGACCTCCGCTACATCGGGTTCATCGAATCGCCGCGCCGGCTGGTCGCCCTGGTCATTTTTGAAGGCCGGGCCGTGGCCGTTGTGGAAGGCGATGTCGTGGGCGAGGGCATCCGGATCGGCAAGGTCACCCAGCAGCAGATCGAGGTCGTCTTGCCGGACTCCTCCACGAGGATATTTTCCTTAGAAGGAGAATGAGGATGAGAAAACACGCTTGGGCTCTGGTTATGCTGGTCCTTTCGTTCTGGGGCTGCGCGAGCTTCGGCCCGGATTATTTCAGGCTCGGCAACGAGGCGGAGATCAACAAGGACTGGGACAAGGCCATCCAGTATTATGAGAAGGCGATCGTGGAGAAGCCCAACGAATACGCCTATAAGATGTCCCTGACCCGGGTGCGGCTGACGGCCAGCTTGATGCATCTCCGGGCTGCCCGCAACCTGGTCGCCCAGGGGAATAAGGATGAGGCGCTCAAAGAATACGAAAGAGCCCTGTCCTATGATCCTCAGAATTCGGCGCTCTACGAGGAGATGCGCAGGCTCGCTCAAGGAGCTCCTGCCAAGGAGAAACCCGAGGAGGAAAAGCTCGTGTATCCGGTTAAGCTGAAGGTGGCCAAGGACAAGATCGAGCTCAAGTTCACCGAGGCCGGCCTGCGCTCTATCTTTCAAACCCTGGCCAAGCACGCCCAGGTGAACATCATTTTCGACGAGCTGTTCAAGGACCTCCCTTTGACCATCGACATCGCCGGCCGGCACTTCGAGGAGGCCATCGGTTACCTCTGCCTGGCCAGCAAGAATTTCTACCGGGTCATCGACGAAAGGACTTTGATCGTCGTTCCCGACCAGCCGGTCAAGCGCATCCAGTACGAGCAGAACGCCATCAAAGTTTTCTACCTCTCCAACATCAGCGCCCAGGACATCTTCGCCGCGCTGCAGCAGATGCTCCGGTCGCAGATCCGGGCCCCCAATATCTTTGTGGACAAGAACCTCAACACCCTGACCATCCGCGACACGCCGGGGAATATTATGCTGGCTGCTAACCTCATCCGGAAGTGGGACAAGCCCAGGGGCGAGGTTATTATCGACCTTGAGATCATGGAGGTTTCCCGGCAGAAGCTGCGGGAGATCGGTGTCGACCTGGACAACGCCCTCGTCGGTTTGCGCTACGCCGGTCCGGGCTCCACCGCGAACGCCGGCTGGTTCAAGCTCAGCGAGCTCGAGTTGGGCAAAGCCGGCAGCTACGAGGTCTCGCTCCCGAGCGCTCTCGTCCGCTTCCTCCAGTCGGACGCCGACACCAAGGTGCTCGCCCAGCCGCGGCTGCGCGGGGTGGCGGATGAAGAGATGAAGTCCCTGGTTGGGCAGAAGGTCCCCATCCCCCAGACGACGTTTACGCCGATCGCCGCCGGGGGTGTCAGCCAGCAGCCGATCACCTCTTTCGCCTACCAGGACGTTGGCCTGGAGATCAAGATCAAGCCGAAGATCCACCTGGAAAAGGAGATCACCCTGGAGATCGAGGTCAAAATCACGGCCATCGCGGGCTCCGGATACGCCGATATCCCGATCATCGCCAACCGGGAGATTAAGAATGTCATCCGGCTCAAGGACGGCGAGACCAACCTCCTGGCCGGGCTGCTCAGGGACGAAGAGAGGAAGTCCCTGCGCGGGATCGCGGGGCTGGCCGGCATCCCCATTCTCCGCAACCTGTTCGGTTCGACCAAACAGACGATCGATCAGTCCGACCTCATATTGACCGTAACACCCTACATCATCCGGTCTCTGCCCAGGACGGCCGAGGATGACAAACCCCTCTGGATCGAGCTCGAAGGCATCTCGTCGAGCGGCCAAGCCGGTCGCCCGGGCGAAGACGTTTCGCCCGAGGAGATGGAGATGGCCGATGAGTCCGAGATAATGCCCGGCCCGGAAGAGCAGGAGCCGGAGGAGGACCGGGGCGACAGCCAGATCTCCCTCGACCCGGCCAATTTCGAAGTCCCCCGGGGCCGGGAGTTCCGGATCAGCGTCAACGTTAGAAGTCAGCAGGAGATCGGTAACATGTCGCTCAGCTTGAGCTTCAACCCTCAGGTCAGTAAGCTGAAGGATGTCATCGAAGGAGGGTTCATCCGGATGTCCGGAGCCAAGGTTCCCTTCCTGAAGAACATCGCCGAGGGAAGTTGCACGATCGGGTTCTCCAGCCCGCAGCTCAACCAGGGTATTCGGGGCGGCGGCAACATGGCCATCCTCGTCTTCGACGCCGTCGCGCCGGGAGAGAGCCGCATCATGGTGACTTCGGTTTCCGCCAACAGCCCGTCCGGCCAACCCATTAACTTCACGTCCCGGGAATGCCGGGTCGTCGTTCGCTAGAGGCCGACGCGCTGGTCTATGTTCAAGGCATGATCTTTGTGTTGACCGGTCCTGTCCATTCGGGGAAGACGACCCTTCTCCGGAAGCTCCTGGTTGACCTCAAGACCGAGGGGCTCCCCGTCTCCGGGTATCTGAGCCTGTTGGTCTTGAACGAGGGGAAAATCGCCGGCTATGATCTCTTCGATGTCAAAAATGGCAGCTCGATTCCCTTCCTCCGGACGGAAGGAGAGGCCGGTCGGCAGAAAATTGGTCCCTATTTCTTTCTCCCCCGAGGACTTGAGGCCGCGGCAGCCGCGATAATCGGCCACAACCCCGGAGAGATACTCATCGTCGATGAGGTCGGACCAATTGAGCTCTCCGGCCGAGGAGTCTGGCCGGCCCTATCAGAAGTCCTGTCGAGGCCCTCGTTCGACTGTCTTCTGGTCGTGCGAAAACCGCTGCTCGGCAACCTCCAGGATCGCCTGGGGAAGACATCTGTCAATGTGTTTGACGTCGAGCGGCCGGACGTCTGTCCGTCGCTCCTCCAGGCTCTTAAGAAGCTGAGGGCGACCCTGCCCAGCTAGGCCATGACCAAAGTCAAGATCAAATTCTTCGGCCCCTTCCGGGACCTGTTCGGCGGCCGCGGAATCGATGTCGAGCTTCCCGAGGGGGCTCGGCTCCGGGTGCTACTCCGGCGGCTGTGCGATACCCCGGACCGGGTGCAACAAGTTTTCGCTGGTGCGGAAGCCCTCCAGCCGCATGTAGTCATTATGAAGAACGGGACGCCAATCCACGGGCCGGACGGGCTGGAGACCCCATTGCAGGACGGCGACATCATCGCCATTTTTCCTTTCTTAGGAGGGGGATAAACCCGGAGACCTGATCCTCGCCTTGTCATCGGCACTTTGATTTGTTATCCTCCCTGACGTGTTCAAGGAGTTCAGCCGCCCATGAGTGAGCTTCCCTGGGGCGTCCATGGCAAGATCCTGGAGGTTGACCTCGGCAGCGGCAGGATTGGACAGTCTCCTCTGGACCCCGATCTTGTCGCGGACTACATCGGGGGGCGCGGCCTGGGAGCCCGCCTCCTCTACGACTGCATCGACCCGACCTGCGACGCGCTCAGCCCGGACAACGTCATCGTCATCGCCGCGGCTCCTCTCATTGGGACGAACGCTCCCACAGCCGGCCGCGGCCACATGGTCTTTAAGTCAGCCCTGAGCGGAGGGATCGGCAGCTCCAATTGCGGTGGAACCTGGGCTCCAGCCTTCAAATCCGCCGGGTTCGACGCCCTGGTCATCCGGGGGAAAGCCGCTTCTCCTGTGCTTATCGATATCCGGCCGGAGAGAACCGAAATCCTCCCCGCCGGCCTTCTCTGGGGAAAAGACGTTCATCAGACGACGGAGGCGCTGCAGGCGGGCGAAGCCGACCGGCGCACTCGCGTCCTCTGCATTGGCCCGGCCGGGGAGAACAGGGTCAGGTTCGCCGCCGTCATGAACGACCGGAACAGAGCCTACGGCCGGGGAGGGCCGGGCGCCGTCTGGGGCAGCAAGAACCTGAAGGCCATCCGTGTATCCGGGCAGAAAAAGATCCAGGTCAAAGACAAGGAGAAATTCCAGTCGGGACTGGACCAGAGCTTTTATCTCCTGAAGCAGGCGCCGGCCACCAAGCGCCTTCTCCGCGACTTGGGGACTGCCGGCCTGGTCGAGCTCATCAACCTGATCAATATGCTTCCTCACCGCAACTTTCTGGATAACCTGCATCGCGATGACGACGTGGAGAGGGTCTCCGGCGAAACCCTGGCCAAGAAGCTGCTCCAACGGGCCGCCGGCTGCTACCTCTGCCCCATAGGCTGCCAGCGCCATACCCGAGTCGGCGACAAGAAAGGCGAAGGCCCCGAGTACGAAACCATGGTCATGATCGGTCCGGACTGCGACATCTATGACCTCGAAGCGATCACCCAGGTCAACTACCTCTGCAACGAACTCGGGATGGACACGATCTCATTCGGCGGCACGCTGGCCTGCGCCATGGAGCTCTTCGAGCGGGGCATCCTCCAGGCCAAAGATACAGATGGACTCGACCTCCGCTTCGGCCGGAGCGACCTCCTGGATGAGTTCGCCCGACGCATCGCCTTCCGGCAGGGTATCGGCGACCGCCTGGCCGAGGGGTCCTATCGGCTGGCCGAATCCTGCGGGCACCCTGAATTCTCCATGACGATTAAAAAGCAGGAGGTCCCGGCCTACGACCCGCGGGCCTCTTTCACCCAAGCCCTGGGGTACATGACGTCTCCCACCGGGGCCTGCCATCTCAAGGGCGGGTATGCCGTTTCGTTGGCCTTCTTTGGGGGTACCAAGGAGATCCCCCGCTTCAGCCTGCTTCAGTCGCCCATCGGCATCCGCAACATGCACAACCTGGGCATCATCCAGGACAGTCTGGGTGTCTGCCGTTTTACCGGATATGCTTTTTCTTATGACCCCTGGGCCCGGATGATGAGCGGCCTGACCGGGCTGGACTTTTCGACGGCCCGTCTTGAGGAGATCGCCAACAGGATCGCCGCCGTGGAGCGGCTCTTCAACCTTGCGGCCGGGCTGACCGAGGCAGACGACACACTCCCTGCCAGGTTCAGTCGCGAGCCCATCCTGGTCGCGGGTGAGGAACGCCTGGTTTCGAAGGAAGCCATTCTCAGGATGAAGACCGATTACTACCGGGCCCGCGGCTGGGACGAACGGGGGAATCCAGCCCCCGCGACGCTCGCATCCCTGGGGATCGGAAAACGGAAATCGCCATGAAAAAAAAGACCTGGAAAGCCAGCGCAGACGTTTTGCGCCTGTTTCAAACCGTCGGCCGGGCCTCTCTCCTCTACGATATCCAGGATAGCCACAGCGGCAACATGGCCATCCGTCACCGGGACGAGGCGGGAAACGACTGGATCGTCATCACTTCCACGGGCTCCCAGAAAGGCGACCTCGAGTCCAGTCATATCTGCTTCCTTTCTCCCGCTGAGACCGATTTCGGCTACTACAAAGCTTCCTCGGAGACCGATATCCATGTCCGCATCCTGGCTCTGGAAGGTGTCGCCGCCTCCATCCATGCCCACACCAAGGAGATCACCCTCGTTACGCTGGACGACGCAGACAAGCCTAGCCGGCCGGCCCCGTTCATACCTGTCGACCCGCTCGGCCATTACCATCTCGGCGGCGTTGTTCCGGTTGACTGGATAGCCGTCCCCAGTGGTTCGCCCGAAATGGCCAGGATCATCCCCGAGCGTCTGGCCGAGCACCCGGCCACTATCATCCAGGCCCACGGGACGTTTGCCAAGGGGAGGACGCTGAAGGAGGCCTTCTTCCACGTCTGCATCGCCAACAACGCCGGCTACGTCTTCCGCCTTTTGAATCGGCTCAGGGTCGATGTCGAAGGGTTGAGACATAGAGTCCGGGGTTCGCCCCACACGGCTTTTTCCTACCGGCCGCCCGATTATACGATCGACGACGATGAGGTCTGCGATTTTCCCGAAGAGACCGAGATCCTCCGGGAATTTAGGAAGGCGGGCGCGAGGGTTTTCGAGTCCCGGCTTTCGCCCTTTCATTCCGGCTCGATGTCTGTCCGTGGGGTGGCGAGCATGCTCTATGCGCCCAAGGCGTCGATGCCCCGCGAGATCGGAGGTCCGCTCCGGGAGATCCCGCTCGAGGTCGAGGACGGCGATCCGCCGGAGCTCCGGTTCCACAAACAGATCTATGCGGCGAGCGATTTTCAGACGGTCATGCACTGCTATGTGCCGGAGGCGGAGGCGCAGGCGCACTTTATCTATCCCGGTGATAGCAGACCGCTCGACCGCATCGTGCCGATCGATGCCGAGGGAAGCTTCATCCATCTTGTCATCCCGGTCGTCCCGGCTCAGACGAGTGCGGCCGAGCTCGTCCGCCTGCTGCACGACTATAAAGTTGTCGTTGTCAGAGGAGGCGGCGTCTGGACGGTGGGCGCTCAGTCCCTGTCCGAGGCCCTCCACCATCCGTCCTCGCTTCGCGAGAGCTGTCTCTACCGCATCGGCGCCTTCGAACAGGGATTGGACCTGCGGCGGATGGAACCTGATAAAGCCAAGCGGTGGTGAGGTTCAGGAAGGCTCGGGTATGGAATTCGTCAGCCCGCTCGTTTCCCACAGCGTCCCTTTGGAGGGAGAAAGCTGCGCTTTCCCCCTTCCAACGGTCGCTTCGCTCCCTGCCTCCCCTTCTCGGACTCTGTCCTACGACCAAAGGGGCCATCCCCCTTGGAACCCCCGCTGCTTTGCTGCTGCAAATCAGCAAACTCGCCTCAGTCGAGAAACCGTGCCCGCTCAGTCGTCCACGGACTTCCTCACCCACACCCTTCGCCTTTGCTAAAAAAAGAGGCTTATCCGACTTTCTTGTGGGTATCCATGAAGATAGAGTTAAGTTCCCCCCTTTGCGAAAGGGGGGATGAAGGGGGAATCGATTTCTGGGATTCTATTCTCCCCTGACCCCTCCTTTCAAAAGGAGGGGAACGGCATAAGATCACCCACAAGAAATCCGGATGAGCCAAAAAAGAAAATATAGAAATACTGACTCCATCCTAGTGGAGTAGTTAATTGACTCTGTGTTTCTACAGGAAGCGGGTGACCTGAGAGGAGAGGAAGCGGGCAATGTCCTCGGTCGCGAAGGGCCAGGCGTAGACGATCTTCCGGGAGGGGAACTTCTGCTGCGCCCGGCGGATGGCCCCCGGGATGTCAACGGCGGAGTGTTCTCCGCCGCGTGTCATCATCGGGGTGACGACGACGATCTGGCCGGCTTCCCGGGCGGCGGCCCGGTCAAGGGCTTCTTCCAAGGTGGGAGCGCAGAACTCGTTGAACCCGACGATCACCTCGAGCCCCGACTCCTGTCGAAGATGCTTGGCCAGTTCCTGCGATCCGGCGTAAAAAGGGTCATTCTGGCCGGTCCGGGGCCAGGCGCGCATCCTGGAGTCCAACTGGTCATAGCGAACCCTCTGCGCGCTCGCCTGCGGGCCGGACAGGCTCCCGAGGTGGGCATGGAGGCCCATAAACTCGGCCATCTCGTCTTTAGGGAAGTCCAGCGGGGGCGATCCGTGCATGGCCAGGACGATGACCGCCTTTGGCTTGTCTCGCCTTTTCTCGACCATCCAACCGCCCTCCTTTCCCTGCTTTTCAGGCTTTGTCCTAGACCGGCCTTTTCTCCAGCCTCTTTATAGCACACGTTTTCGGTCTCTTCAATCGTTCAGGAACCATTTGGCTTTAGGGTCGTATATTAAAACAGAGGAGTTTATTTGCTTTCTGCCGATAAGTATAATCGATGGATACGTGAGGTCATGAGGACTAAAACGAGAATTCTTCCCTTCGTTCTTCTGGCGATATGTGGACTCTTAACTTCCTCAGGTTTTGCCTCCACTTCCCCCCCGACTTTGCTCAAACCGCTCAAGACCGACATGCCCCCGATCATCGACGGCTCACTCGATGACCCGGTCTGGACGGAAGCGCCTTCGGTCACAGGTTTCAAGAGCTTCGCGCCGGACTTCGGCCGCGACGTGTCCGAGGAGACCCTGGCCTACTATGCCTACGACAGCGAGAACCTCTATTTCGCCTTTCAGTGCAACGACCGGGAACCGGACAAGATCAGGGCAACCCTCTCCAAGAGGGACGATTTCCGGACCGACGACTTCATCTGCATTAACCTGGACTCGTTCAACGACCAGCAATCTCTTTACGCCTTCTACGTGAACCCCCTCGGCATCCAGATGGACAGCCGGTATGCCAACAACAAGGAAGACTATAGTGTGGATGTGGTCTGGTACAGCGCCGGCAAGCTCCACGAGAAAGGCTATACCGTCGAACTGCGCATCCCCTTGAAGAGCATCCGCTACTCCTCCGGACAGCGCATCGAGATGGGGATCTTCTTTGAGCGCTATATCGGCCGCCGCACTGAGCACGCGTCCTACCCGGAGCTCGATCCGGCCAAAGGGTTCGCCTTTTTAACCGAGATGGCGCCCCTGGAATTTTTCGGCCTCAAAACATATACCCTGCTGGAGCTCATCCCCGCGTTCACCTTTTCCCAGGGGTATGCGCAGAACGAAGGCCGGCTAGCCCGGGAGAAGACGGCGCGGGACCTGAGCCTGACCGGCAAGTACGGGATCACTCCAAGCCTTATCCTGGACGCGACTCTAAACCCGGACTTCAGCCAGGTCGAAGCCGATGCAGGGCAGGTGGATGTCAACCTCCGCTATGACCTCTACTTCCCTGAGAAGAGGCCGTTTTTCCTGGAGGGGAGCGAGAACTTCAACCTGGCGGGGACGACAGACCGGGACTTCCTCCTGGAGACTGTTCACACCCGGAACATCGTCGACCCTAACGGTGGAGTGAAGCTCTCAGGAAAGGCGGCCAGGAGCGATACCATCGCCGCGATCTTCGCGGCCGACGAATCTCCGGTCTCCTACGGCTCCCTCGATCCGACGGGGAAATACGCCTACTTTTCCATTGTGCGCTACAAACACGCCCTGGGCCAGGACAGCTCCCTCGGGCTCATTCTCACCGACCGGGAGCATGAGGGCCGGTTCAACCGGGTCGTCGGGCCGGACGGGCAGATCCGGCTCGGCCAGTCAAGTATGCTCAGTTTTCACGCCCTGGGTTCTTTCACTCGGGCCTCGAACGAATCGCCGCGTCAGGACGGCCATGCCCTCGGCTTTGATTACCGCTTGGATACCCGCGACTGGAACATCCAGCTCGGCGGCCAGGACTTGTCGCCGGATTTCGAGACCGATGCCGGCTTCCTCATCCGCAACGGCTTGACCCGGGTCAGGGCTCTCATCGCTCCCAAGTTCCATCCTCGCTCTAAGGTCTTGCTCCAATTGACACCGGGCCTGTTCACCTCCCAGCTCAGGGATAAATTCAGCGGTCTCTGGGAGACCGAAAACACACTCTCTCTCAGTTCAGTCATGGTCAGAGCCACGCGAATAGCGCTGGCCGGTTCCTATTCCACGGAGATCTTCCTCGGTCAGAAGTTCAACACGAGCGGCTGGACGGCCCAGGTGATCAGTCAGATCACCAAGGAGTTCTACGTCCGAGTCACCTACGCCAAAGGAAAGGCCGTCCGCTACTCGGAATCGCCGCTCCAGGGCCGCGGGCAAAGGGCGCTGGCCAGCCTTGGCTATCAGCCCTCTGAGAATTTCAACTGGACCTTAAGCTACACTTATTCCGACCTCTTCCGGGACGCGAACGGGGAGAAGATCTACGACTACACGATTATCCGGAACCGGCTGATCTATCAGGTGAACAAGTACCTCTTCTTCCGGGCGGTCGTCGAGTACAACACCTACCGCCGGCAGCTCCTGACCGACTTCCTGGCCTCGTTTCTGTACATACCGGGGACCGTCATTCAGCTCGGGTACGGATCGCTGTACGATAGAATTCGCTGGCAGGACGGAGCTTATATGGACGCGGATCGTTTCCTGGAGACGCGCCGGGGAATCTTTTTCAAAGCCTCTTACCTCTGGCGGTTCTGACCGGACTAATAAAATCTCTTCAGGTTCATCCCGGCGTAGAGGCTCCCGACCTCCGCTTCGTATCCGTTGAAGATGATGGTTTTGCGCTTTCCTTCTTCACCGATCCGGCGCTCGGTCGCCTGGCTCCAACGGGGATGGGAGACGAAGGGGTTGACGTTGGCATAGAAACCATATTCCTCGGGACGGGCCTTCATCCAGGCGCTCTTCGGCATCTTCTCCACGAACCGGACCCGGACGATGGACTTGATGCTTTTGAATCCGTACTTCCAGGGCACGACGAGCCGGATAGGCGCCCCGTTCTGCGGCGGGAGGTACTCTTCATACAGGCCGACGGCCAGGAGCGCCAGGGGATGCATCGCCTCGTCCATCCGCAGCCCCTCGATATAAGGCCACTCGAGGACTTTGGTCTTTTGAAAAGGCATCTGTTCCGGGTCGAACAGCGTGGTGAACGCGACGAATTTAGCTGACGGGCTCGGTTCACATTTCTTGATGAACTCGGCGAGGGGGAACCCGATCCAGGGAATAATCATCGACCAACCTTCCACACAGCGCCAGCGGTAGATGCGTTCCTCGAGGGGGAAGAGGCGGATGAGCTCGTCGATGGCGAATTGGCGGGGCGATTTAACGAGCCCCTCCACAGCCACGGTCCAGGGCCGCGTGCGGAAGTTCCGGGCGAGAACCGTAGGATCGCGCTTGGCGGTCGAGAACTCAAGGAAGTTAGTGTAGCCGGTGGCGTCAGCATACGAAGTGTTTTTTTCTTCCGGCACCGCGAATTCCCCGCGTTTGGCGACCGCGGGTTTTTGCGCGACCTGCGGCGCCGCGGGAGCGGCCGGAGGGGCATCCTGACGCTCAGTGACCAAGCCGTGCGAAAGCAGCGGCTTCGCCGCGGCAGAGGCGGCCAGCGCCGCCGAACCGACGAGGAACTCACGGCGGTTGAGATAGAGTCTTCGCGGAGTGACCTCCAAATACTTGATGCCGGGCGCTTTCTTCAGCAGCATATTCGCGCCTCCTTCTCCTCCCATTTTCACATAACTCGGGGTACAATACCAATCTTTCGAGGCCGCGCTGACAGAGTAACACCGATCAGGGCCCGGCCTAGAGTTGAACCTTTTTCCGCCTGATGCGTCCTATGTATTGAGATGAACGGCAGTGGTGAGTTCGATGCGGCCTACGACCTCTACAAGGCCGATATCTTCCGGTTTGTGTTTCACCTGACAGGAAATCGGGCCGAGGCCGAAGATCTCTTCCAGGAGACATGGCTCCGGGTGGTCAGGCAGGGGCCGCTCCGGCCGGGCGGACAGGGCTTGAAACCCTGGCTGCTGACGATCGTCCTCAACCTGCACCGGGACGCCCTGCGCCGAAGGCGCGTCCGACGGATATTCCTGCTCCGGCAGTATCGCGGCGCACAGCCGGATTCCTCACGCTCCGAAGGATACGCTCCGTCGTCAACCGAACCGGCCCGGGTAACCGAACAGGCCTGGCTGCAGCGGGACATCGACCAGGCCATCGCCGGACTGCCGCAGAAGCAGCGCCGCGTGTTTCTACTCTCCGAGTTCGAGGGCCTGCGGCAATCGGAAATCGCCGGGATCATGGGGATCCCGGTGGGGACGGTGAAATCCCTGCTCTATCGAGCCGTCAAGAGGCTGCAGAGGGATTTGGCCGCCCATAATCCCAAAGGGGAGAGGATCAAATGCAATGCCAAGATCTTGAGCGTTTGATGCTTGAGTCGGGCGAAAGGGAACTCCTCCGGGAGGAACGGCGCGCCGTGGATGAGCATCTGGAGACATGCCCCGATTGCGCCGCTTTCCGGGGCTTTTGGGGAGGTCTCCGGAGTTGCCTCCGGGAGGCGGCCGGACCAACGCTCTCCGTCGAGCTAGCGGATAATGTCCGCCTCCGCTGTCACGCCGAGCTCGATTCTCTATCTCGAGGCCGTGCCGGGCGGGGATTCGGAAGGCGTCCGGCGGCGGTCCCCTGGCCGATCCTGGCAGCTCTCCTTGTCCTGACCGGCCTGACGATCGTCTTCCTGATCCCCGGGCTGGAGGAATTCAGGCAGAGCCAGAAGCTGACGCTCGGTACGGCCCTTGTCCTGCTGGTCATTCTTCAGAACGCCCTGATGCTGGTCGCCGCGCCGCTGCTCATGCGCCGGGGCCGTTTATCTCAAATCCGGTTTCGACAATCCTAACGACATGCTAAGGAGGTCTATCATGGCCAAACCAAAAGGAAAAATGAGTGCTCTGGTCATGCTCGTCTTGGTGATGGTCTTCCTGGCGTTTGTCCTGACGCCGCTGATATTAGCCCCTCTAGGGATATTCACCGGGCTGGCCAGGGGGACCGGGGCGATGCGAGACGCATTCTTCCACGTCCCATGGTTTCCCTTTGTCCCCGTCTGGTCTTTCTCTCTCCTGTTTGTCATCATCTGGCTCTTTGTCATCCTCTGGGTGTACAAGGACGCCGAACGGCGGCGCATGAGCGGCCTGCTCTGGGCGCTCCTGGTTTTCATCGGCAACCTGATCGGGCTGCTGATCTACCTCATCGTCCGCCAGGACCACGCGGTCTGCTGCGAGCCGGCGGGCTCTGCGACTCCCTCCGTGCCCTCACCTCCGGATGCCGCGGAAAAAAAACGGCTAACTTGTCCAGCCTGTCAGAAAGTCGTGGAGCCGAGCTTTGTCTACTGTCCGCACTGCGGTGCTTCGCTCCAACAGACCTGCAAAAGCTGCGGCAAGCCGGCGGAAACGGGCTGGAAAGTCTGCCCGCATTGCGGCGCCCAGCTCAAGTCGGAATAGGCCGGAAGGGGACGGTTCTCATCGGAGGTCCGTCCCCGACTTCTCTACCGCGCCTGCCATCACTTGCGGCGGCCGGCTCCTTTGTGATAATTCAATGACTGGCTCTAGACAATGGGCATCCCCTCCCAGCGTTTCCTCGGCCGTCTGGACAAGGCCAGGTTCGGGAACATCCAGGTTTGGGATTTCAGTTTTCGGAGCTTTCTCAGAGAGTATGCCTGGCTATTCTTTCTGAAGGCCGTGCTCGCTCATCCGGTCAAGGCAGTCCGCGGGCTGCGTGCCTACCGGCGGTTCATCCGCGAGAAAAAGCATCCCGCCCCTGAATACGGCCGCCTTCTGTCGATCCCGGACGAGACGATTTTTCTTCAGCACGCCCGGGCGCGGAAGTTCGGGCCACTCGTCGGGCTCGGATTCTGTCTCAAACCCCATGATCCCGACAACCCGTCGGCGTCCTGCCCGTCCGGCCGGGCGAACCATGACTGCCTTTATCTCGAGCGGGGAGAAGCGCAGCCCGTCTGCGGGGGTTGCGCCATCCATGAGTTCGGCCTCCTCGCGCTCGAAAAAGGATGTCCTGTCTACATCATGACGTCGGCGAGGGACATCGCTCGGGACTTAATGCTACCTCAGATCCGCCGCGGTTTATTCCCGGCTGCCGTCCTCATCCTCTGTCCATATTCTGTCCAGGCCATCATCCCGCCGCTCCTCATCTGCGGCCTGGACATGCTTTTGGTTTCCTATGCCAGCGGGTCCTGCGCGGACTATAAACAGTGGCTGAAGGCCGACCGGGGGATCAAGGACGAACGGACGACAATCGACGCCGAATCACGGGAGAGACTCCTCGGCCTGCTGGGGAAACTCGAAGATGAAGAAGTGAGCGAGATTCGGAGCAAGCGATATCGACGATTTCGCCGCGGCGGGAATGTTTTTTATTCAGCCTGAATTTTTAGGCAAAAATCGAACCGTCCCCGTTTTCAGGTCGTTTGTCATCCCCACAAGTGAAGAAAGAAGCTGGCCAAACCGCTGGCCGTGACCTGGATGGTCAGGTTGTCGGCGCCGTGGGGTGAGGCCGCCTCGACGAATACGACAGCCACAGAGAGAAGAATGGAAGAAAGGAGCGAATGGGAAGAGGGGAGATGATAATAGGTGGAGAAGAAGACCACCGACAGGATGAACGAGACAATCAGGACGGAAACGCTTCCTTCCACGGATCTTTCCGCGGTCTCGACTTTTCTCAAGCTGGGAACTCGGTAGCGATGGCGGCCGAAGCGGACGCCGACCGGCTCAGCCACGGCATCGGCCGCTCCGCCGACGAGATATCCCATGACGGCGCAGGCTCCGAAAAGCCAATTAGAAAGGAGACCACCCAGGGCCGTGGTCAGATAGGGGAGGACGATAAAATACCCGCGCCTCGGCGAATCCTTCTCCCGGGCGAGCGCTTCGAAAAAGAAATTTCCGTCGCCGGACCGGACAATCAGGATCACATAGATCCCCATGCCCAGGCCGAGGATGTTGACGGCGGGCATTCCTGCCCAGAGATGAAGTCCGACGGCGGTGAAGAAAATCAGGAAATGAAATAACTTCCGCGTGTATCCGGTCGGCCAGCCGGCCCGACGCTTGAGGGCGCCGCTCAGGATTCCGCCTCCCAGGATCGCCGCCGCCGAGATAAACGCCGCGATCAGGACGTCAGGAAAGGGGGGGATCAAACGGAGGAACAAGTCGACAAGTCCTTTCATCCGCGCCGTCAATCATATCCCACTTGAGCCGGCCCCTCAAGTCGTTATCCCTAGTTCTAGCCATCTCCATTTCCTTCATTTTTAATGAGATTCTATCTGCGGCTCCCCAACTAATGAAAATTCACTGATTGGAAGATATAATAGAATGACTTGATTAGGTAAACTATATAGAATTGATCGAATCGATATGAATAGTAAGAGAAATCGGAGGGCGGAGAAGACCGACGCCCTGCCGGCAAAACATCCGTCGCGCCGGGACCGTCTTTCCTCTCAAACCCTCGAGAGGATCCGAAAGCAGGCCCAGGCCTTCTTCCGCAGCGCCCGGGGCAGCCACGACTGGGATCATACCGAAAGGGTTTTCCGACTCTGCCTCCGCATCGGCCGGAAGGAGAGGGCCGACCTCGACGTCCTCAGGCTCGCCGCGCTCCTCCATGACATCGGGCGGGAGGAAGAGGACCGGTCGTACGGACGGACCTGCCACGCTAAAAAAGGCGCCCTCCTGGCGCGAAAAATCTTGTCGAACAATGGGATCGACGAGGAGCGGACCTCCAAGATTGTCCGCTGCATCGAGACCCACCGCTACAGGGGACGTCTGGTCCCCGACTCGCTGGAAGGGAAGATCCTGTTTGACGCAGATAAGCTGGATTCGATCGGCGCCGTCGGCATCGGGAGGGCGTTCCTGTTCGCCGGCGAAGTCGGGGCCAGGCTTCATGACCCCGGGATTGAGGTCCAGAGGACGAAACCCTATACCAAGGAGGACACCGCCTATCGCGAGTTCTTGGTGAAGCTAAGCAATATCAAAGACCGGATGTTCACAGCGGAGGGGAAACAGATCGCCCTCGAGCGCCATAAATTCATGACTGGGTTCTTCGACCGGTTGAACAAGGAAACGGCCGGGGCCCTTTGAGTATTATCGACAATGGAAACAAAATCAGAAAGCCCAAGTGTCACTAATGTCCCGACCCCATTCAAAACCTTGACAGGGCAGGCGGTCGCGGCGTATATTCTTGAAGCCGAGCGCCTCCCGTTCGGGCTGCGACCGATCCGCTTCCTCCCCTGCGGAAGAGAAAACTTGCAGTCTGACGCGCAGCCGGGCGCTAGGAAAGGAGCACGGACATGGCCAACATCAAAACTAAGAAAGGGATCATCGGCATCCTCACTGGGGGAGGCGATGTGCCAGGTCTCAACCCGGCTATTCGCGCGGTCACGATCCGGGCCCTCCACGAAGGGTATGATGTCATCGGCATTCGGCGTGGCTGGGCGGGGCTCCTCGAGATCAACCAGGATGAAATGACCGATGACCCGGAGTGCTGCACGGTTTTAACCGAAGAAATCGTCAACAAGGTCGGCCGCACGGGCGGCACGTTCCTGCATACCTCACGGACCCGTCCGAGCCATGTCCCTGATGTCAACGTGCCCGCGCACCTGAGGGGCAAGTACAAGAACAAGGTGAACGACTTGACCGAGGAAGTCCTGAAAAATATCGAACGTCTCGGCATCGACTACCTTGTCCCCATCGGCGGCGACGACACGCTGAGCTACGCCGCCGCTCTCCACCAGAAGGGCGTCAAGGTCATCGCTATCCCCAAGACCATGGACAACGACGTCCCTGGGACCGATTACTGCCTCGGGTTCAGCACCTGTATCACCCGGACGATCAGCCTGACGCATGCCCTGAGGACCACGGCCGGCTCCCACGAGCGCTTCCTCTGCATCGAGGTCTTCGGTCGGTACACCGGGTTCACGGCTCTCCTCCCGACCATGGCCGGGGCCGCCAGTCGCTGCGTTATCCCCGAGTACCGGTTTAATATGGAGCGGCTCTGTGAGTTGCTGACCGAGGACCGGGCCGAAAACCCGAGCCTCTATTCAGTCGTTTTGGTCTCCGAGGGGGCCATGACCGAGGGCGGCGAAATGGTGTTTTCCAACGATGAGAAGGACATGTACGGGCACAGGAAGCTGGGCGGTTTCGGCGATTATGTCGCGGACCAACTCAAGGAGCTATCGCCCAAGTTCAACAACGGCCGGCGCATCAACGTCATTAACCAAAAGTTGAGCTATCTCGTCCGTTGCGGCGACCCCGACGCCGTCGACTCGATCGTCCCCATGGCCTTCGGCAACCTGGCCCTGGATCTCATCCTGGACAAGAAGTCCGGGCGGATGGTCTGTCTGCGCAACGGCGAATACGACGACGTGCCCATCGAGATCGTGACCAGCAAGAAGAAGATGGTGGATGTGGACAAATACTATGACCGGGAGAGGCTCCGCCCGCTCTACAAGAGCTTCCACCAGAAGCCGCTGTTCATCATGACCAGCGATTAGATCGGGGACGGATCGGGGACGTTCCCCGAAGTGCCACCCTTCAAGCGGATTCGTCGATCAGCCGGATCTCTTTTAACCGGGCGAAAAATCCGAGCTCTTTTGTGATGTCGCCGTAGACCGTCTGGCGGTGCAACCCGTCCGTCCAGTTCTGCCAGAGCCGGGTGATCTGGCCGTCGACTCTGACTTCGATCTTGGTGCGGCAGCCTCGGTCGTCCTCCAACCTCACCGGGGCCGCGATCACCGTCCCGGTGAAATAGCGTATCGTGTCCATGCCGACGAGGATCGCTTGGGTAACCCTCTCGCCGACGCGCATCTCGACCTGGGGAACCACACCCTCCTGGCGCTCCAGGACCGTCCGGATCTTGTAGGGTGCGGCCGGCTTCCCCGGGCCGTCCATCCGGGGCGTCCCCATGCAATGGGCCAGGATGATGCTTCCCCTGGATTCGTCGACCGTCGGGTCGCTGACGAACCCGGGCCGGCCCACCAGTCCCTGGAAGATGATATGCGTCATGGTCGAGCGGAGGTCGGACTCGCAGATCCCGCCCAAGCCTAGGTTGTTCAATCGGGAGAAACCCAGGCAGGGATAGGCAGGGAGCTTGATCGTCTTGTCCCACATCGTACCGTAGCAGTCCACGGTCATCACCGTGGCTTTTTCTTCGTCGAGAAGCTTCTCGAACGCCAGGGCCAATTTGGCGGACCTAAAAATCTCTTCCTTGGAAGGCTCGACGACCTGAGCCGCCCCCTTGATCCAGCGGTCGGCTTCCTCGCTGGCCGCTTTATCGCTGATCCCATCGTAGAGCGAGACCATCCGGTCGAGCCCGACTGGCTTGATTTCCGTCCCGAACTTGCTCCTCACTCTGCCCGCGTATTCGGAGAAATCGGCCGTGCTCAGGTTGATGACCTTGGCTTCGCGGAGATGGTGGATAGCCCGGAATGGCCTGACGGCTAAAGCCAGCTGGCTGGTGTCGGTGGTCAGCAGGCAATCCAGCTTGGCGCCCAGCGGCTGCCGGCGGATCTCTCCGAAGTCCACCCATTCGTGTCCCGAATACGGGCGGGCGAAGATGATAGTGGGTCTGGCAGCGGCCAGGATTTCGCTAAAGATGTCGCCGACATCGATATTGAGATGGATGGCCAGGATGCCGTCCACTTTCGCAAGCCTGTCCCGAAGGGCGGACACATGCGCCGGTGAGGTCACGAGCTCATCCACGGCGAAATCGATATCCGCGAACTCGTCTTTCATCCGGGCGAATTCGGCCTTATAAAAGGCGATCTCCTGCTGCAGGTCGAGGGTCGGCTTGGGCCAGTTGCCCCTCGGGATCGCCACGAATAGACGCGCGACCTTGACCTTGGTCCCTCGGCAGCCCGGACTTACCAGCCTTGATTCCGCCCCCTGACCGGCCGCAGTGAACGGCCAGAGCTTTGGCCCGGCCGCGCACATCGCACTGCCGGCCGCCGCGAGTTGGATGAATTCTCTTCTCTTCAATCCCTTGCCCATAGACACCTCCCGTTCATTCCGGTCTTAGGATAGAGATTATGTTTTAGGCTGTTCAATTATTCAAGAAGATTTCTACCGGCCCCTTTCCTGGAAAAAACCTCAGGCCGGTCCGCAGTGAAGGAGATCCGTCTCTCGTGAATTAACTAAAAAGAGGCTCATCCGACTTTCTTGTGGGTATCCATGAAGATAGAGTTAAGTTCCCCCCTTTGCGAAAGGGGGGATGAAGGGGGAATCGATTTCTGGGATTCTATTCTCCCCTGACCCCTCCTTTCAAAAGGAGGGGAATGGCATAAGATCACCCGCAAGAAATCCGGATGAGCCTAAAAAAAATCGATCGAGAAGGGAAGGGCTTCTATTTAAGGGCCGCCAGGGCCTTAGCCGCCTCAGAGTAGTCGGGCTTCAGCTCCAACGCCTTTTTGTAGGCGGCCTTGGCCTTTTCGATTTCGCCCTTCTTCTGATAGGCTGTACCGAGGTTGAAATAGGCCTCGGCGAACGGCCTTTTGGCGACGGTCGCCTCGAAATCCTCTACGGCCCCGTCGAGATCGCCGCCGAAACCGGGTGGGGCCATCAGCCGGACCATGCCCCGGCCGAAATGCCCGTCCGCGTTGTCGGGATCGAGCTGCAGCGTGGTTTCATACTCCTGCATGGCGCCCATCCCGTACTTCATCATATTGGCGGGATTGCCCTGGGCCAGGCTCCCCATGACATGTCCCTTCCAGGCATGAAGGTTGGCGTTGTCCGGGTCCTTGGCCAGGAGCGCGTCCGCCATACCGAGGGCTTCCAAGAACTTCTTTTCTTCAAAAAGCTTCTTGACAGTGTCGAGCGATGCGTCCTTTGGAATCTCGGTGGGTTTGGCCGTGACGCCCGGCTGAGTTGCCGGGGGTTTGGGCCCGAAGGGCGATTTGTCGCCCATCATCTGCGGCAGCATCTTCAGGAAAACGGGCAGCAATTCCTGGAAGAGAGACGGCTTTTTCTCTTCTTCAGGGAAGAGCTCGACCCGGACGTCCTCTCCCTCGATGATCAGGATTCCGAGCGGGACGGTCTTGCCGCCCATTCCTCCGCCGTAGGCCATCATGGCGCCGCCCCCACCCAAGCCGAAGCGGATCTTGGCGAAGGGGACAACAAACGTTTCTCCAACTTTGACCGGCTCGCCGACGACGGCACCAACCCTCAAGTTGGAGACCAGCTTGTCGAAATTCGCCAGGGGCTGCTCGAGCGGGGCCTGGGCATTCAAGAGCCCGGAGACAAGCAACAGGCCGCCTAAGACAAAGACTGCGGATTTGTTGACGTTCATCGAAAGCTCCTTATTTCTTGGGGACCTTGCCGACGCTGACGAACTTCGTCCCCGCCTTGCTCACTACGACGAAACCCAACGGCCGGGCCTCGCCGCTCATGTAGAAGCCTTTGCCGCCCATTTCCGGAGCCTGCGGTGCGCCGCCTCCGCCCCCGCCGAACCCGATGTCGATCATCATGATCGGGATGAGGGTAACTTTCCCGACCTTCATGGGCTCACCGACCACGGTCTTCACCTGCAGGCTGCTGTTCAGCCGCTGCGACATCGCTTCGGCCAGCTGGTACATCGGAAGTGAAGCCTTAGCCGGAGCGGGCTGCGGCTTCTTTTCAGATAGCGCTTGACCCTGGGCCAGGCCGCAGAAAAGAAGGCCTACTGCGAAAAGTGTCAGAACCTTGCTCTTCAATGGAGCACCTCCTATTTATGATAAGAAAGACAAGGCCTTGGTTGTGATTTGCGCTTTTCCATCCCTTGATATCACTATATACTACGGACAATAGGGAGACAAGGTTCACTTGGCTCAACGATCTCTTTAGGCCAAAGTTCGTATATAATAAAGTAGGAGACGATGGAAGGCAACGATGAAAGATTTTGCACTGAAAAATTCAATCCCGGGGCTGGCGCTCCTCAGCCTGATGATGCTCGTTCCCTGGCTCAAGGCCGCTCGCCCCGCCCCGGATTTGTCCGAGGAAGAGCGGCGCATCGAGGAGGCTATCCTGGTGTTCCAGGAGATTGCCGGACTGACCGAAGAGGGAATTCCCGAATCCGTACTGAGGAAGGCTCAAGGCATCGCTATCATTCCGGGCGTTGTCAAGGCGGCCTACGGCGTCGGCGGCGAATTCGGCAGGGGAGTCCTTCTCGTTCAAGAAAAAGGGGTCTGGAGCAACCCCTCATTCATCAAGCTTGCCGGCGGCAGCCTGGGGTGGCAAATCGGCATTCAGAGGTCCGACCTTGTGCTGGTGTTCAAGACGCGGCAGAGCATCGAAGGTATCGCCGAAGGCAAGATCACCTTGGGCGCTGATGCCAGCGTCGCCGCCGGACCGGTCGGCCGGGGCGCCCAGGCCAATACCGATTTGGATATGAAGGCCGAGATCTATGCCTACTCGAGAGCCAAAGGGCTCTTCATCGGGATTTCGATCAAGGGGGCGGCCATCCAAATCGACTCGGACGCCAATGAGAAATTCTACAGGGATCCCGGGATCACAGCCAACCGCATTTTCACCCATCCCGACCTGGAAGGCCGTCCCGTTGCCGTCAGGTTGAGGAAAATCCTGGCCGAGTACCTACGGTCCGGGTACGCGATTTGACGCTCGTTGGTACCCCTCCTCTTGAGGGACATTCTTTGGCCCCCCGTTCTTGTCTCGGGATGAAGAGCTTCATGCTCCCTGGG
>Ga0315277_10002678_pt1 | contig 24654 bp, 15 predicted proteins | sample YL17G05_15_MG_FD_203695 | JGI IMG/M metagenome (GOLD analysis project Ga0315277, IMG submission 203695) | Sediment microbial communities from Yellowstone Lake, YNP, Wyoming, USA - YL17G05_15 | ecosystem: Environmental > Aquatic > Freshwater > Lake > Sediment | place: USA: Wyoming | collected... | reverse complement strand
AGAGGGGATATATCAGGTTGGGAACGTTGCATTCTATATTGACCAGGTGGCCGATAAGGCCAAGGATAGTTTTGCCGTGCTGACGGCGAAGGCGCAGGCGGCGGGCGCGGCGTTGCCAGTGCTGCTGAATGTCAAGAGCGCATCGCTGACCGACTTCGTTTCGGCTTATGCCTTGAACATTCTCAACCCGAAACTCATCGCAGGCTTGTTCATCGGGTGCATGATGGCGTTTGTGTTTGTGGCGATGGCGATGAAGGCGGTGGGCAGGGCCGCGGGAAAAATGGTCAACGAGGTACGGCGGCAATTCCGGGAAAAGCCGGGCATTATGGCCGGCACAGAGAAACCCAGCTACAAGGAGTGTGTGGCTATCGCAACTGGCGCCGCTCAGAGGGAGATGATACTGCCGGCAAGTATGGCGATTATTGTGCCGGTGGCGACCGGCCTGGTGTTGGGCGTGGAAGGCGTTATGGGGCTGCTGACCGGGGCCATGGCGTGCGGGTTTGTCCTGGCGGTAACGCTCAATAATGCCGGCGGGGCCTGGGACAACGCCAAGAAGTACATCGAAAGGGGCGCACACGGCGGCAAAGGCTCGCCGGCCCACAAGGCGGCCGTCGTCGGTGATACGGTCGGCGACCCGTTTAAGGATACTTCAGGCCCGAGTATGAATATTCTAATTAAGCTGATGTGTATGGTCAGCGTGGTATTCTCAGGCGTTGTTGTTAAGTATGGGAGTGTGATTTCCGACTGGCTTGGAATGAGCAAGTGAGCGAGTTTGCGCCTGGCGAAGCGGTGCAAGATGCGGCTGATTGCCGTGGCGCCGCGTGGTTGACGCAAACTGCAAATATGTGTACTCTATCGGGGCGGCCGATTGGGCTGCCCCTTTTTATTTGAGTTGAGGTCTTGGAATTTGACGAAGCGCGACAATTCTGAAGCAGAGACATTCGCCCTGGCCGCCGCGAAAGTGGCGGCGGAGAGGCATTGCACCGAGATCGTTGTCCTGGACTTGCGGGGCAAGTCGCCGGCGACGGATTATTTCGTGATCGTTACGGGCACGAGCGACAGGCAGATGCGGACCGTCTCCGACGAGATATCCGCAGCCGCCAGGGAGCGGGGCCTGCAGCGGTTCGGCAGGGCCGGATACGAGCATGGCCGATGGATACTGCTCGACTATATCGACGTGGTAATACATATCTTCGACGCCGAGTACCGAGAATACTACGACCTCGAATTGCTCTGGGGCGACGCTGAGAGATTGACTATTGATGATTGATTATTGATTATTTGATGAAGCCAGTAATTTGGGAACTCGAAGAGCGCATTTCTGAGGCAATGAGCCAGCACGCCCAGATCCCGGGTACATGCTCTGCCATCGTCCGGCCCACAGGCGATCCAAGATTCGGCGACTACCAAGTGAATGGTGTCATGGGTCTGGCCAAGAAGATCAATGCTGACCCCGTGACTACCGCGCAAGCAGTGGCCAGTAGCTCAGACCTTAGCGGTTTTTGCACGTGGGAGGTTGCTCCACCTGGGTTCATAAACCTAAAGTTGACGCCTGAGTTTGTTTCCCAGAGTCTCTTGGAAATTAACGCTCACGTGGATGATTTGGGCGTGGAGAAGGCGAAGATACCAAAAACCATCGTCGTGGATTTCTCAAGCCCGAATATCGCCAAGCAGATGCACGTCGGCCACCTGAGAAGCACAATCATCGGCGACTGTATCTGCCGAATGTTGGAATTCCTCGGCCACACCGTCATCCGCCAGAACCACATCGGCGACTGGGGAACGCAATTCGGTATGCTTTGTGCGCTTTACATTAAGATCATGACCGAAGCAGGACGAAAGGGTGAAGGAATATGGGCAGATAAAACACTTGCCGATATTGAAGGATTTTATCGTGAGGCACAGCGTCTCTATGAAACCAATGAAGAATTTGCCAAAGACGCGCGGGCAGCCATTGTTGGTCTTCATACTGGCAATGAAATGTGGATGAGATATTGGAAGATTATTGTAGCAACCACATCAAGTCACTTTCGCGAGATATACAATCGTCTCCGTGTAATTCTTGGAGATGAGCATATTCGCGGCGAAAGTTTTTATAAGGATATGCTACCGGGAGTCGTTGCGGAGTTGAAGGAGAAGGGTTTGGCGGTGAATTCGGATGGGGCGGTTTGCGTTTTTCCGCCGGGGTTTAAGAATAAAGATGGCGAGGCGTTGCCGTTTATTATTCGCAAATCCGATGGGGCTTATTTGTATGCCACTACTGATTTGGCGGCTCTGCGGTATCGCGTCAATGAGCTAAAGGCCGATGCGATTGTCTATGTTACCGATTCGCGGCAGAAGATGCACTTTGAGATGCTCTTTGCCGTTGCTCGGATGGCAGGGTGGGATGTAAGACAGGAGACAGGAGACAGGAGACAGGAGACAGAAGACGGAAGACAGAGGACGGAGTTGGTTCACGTTATGTTCGGCAGCGTCTTGGGTGAGGATGGGACGCCTTTGAAGACGCGGTCCGGCGAGAATGTCAAGCTTAAAGAGCTGCTCGACGAAGCGGTGGAGCGGGCCAAGGCGGTCGTCGAGGAGAAAAACCCGGAACTGCCTGATGCCCAGAAGGACGACATTGCGCGGGCCGTAGGCATCGGGGCGGTGAAGTATGCTGACTACTCGAACAATCGCACGAGCGACTATGTCTTTAGCTTCGATAAGATGCTCTCGCTGGAGGGCAACACCGCCCCATATATGCAGTACGCATACGCGCGGATAAAATCCATCGAGCGCAAGGCCGAGAGTAAGGACGTTGATATCGAGACCGAGCTGGCCGGGCTGAGGGAATTGAGCCTGACCGAGCCTGCGGAGCTGGATTTGGCCAAGCAGATAATCCGCTACGGCGAGGCGATAGCCTCGGCTGCGGGCGATTACAGGCCCAATTATTTGACCAGCTATTTGTATGAGCTGGCCCAGAAGTTCAGCACGTTTTACACGAACTGCCCGGTCCTGATTGCCGAGCCGCAGAAAAGGCCGAGCCGGCTGCTGCTGTGCGACTTGACTGCCAGGACCATTCGGCACGGCCTGAGCGAGCTTTTGGGCATCAGCGTTGTAGAGCAGATGTGAGAAGTCTTGATTATGAAGATTGTGCAGAAGGAATTTCGCGTTAATACGAAGAGCCGCAATCAGATGGTGGATATCACGTCGCAGGTCGTTTCGATTGCGGCTGAATCTGGCATTAGCAACGGTGATGTCGTGGTCTATTGCCCGCATACGACGGCGGGGATTACGATAAACGAGAATGCCGATCCGACTGTGCCGCAGGATATCCTGCTGACGCTGGCGGAGTTGGTGCCGCATTCAAATCCAGGCTATCGGCACTGCGAGGGCAATTCGGATGCCCACGCCAAGAGTTCGCTGGTGGGCTGCAGCGAGCAGGTGCTGATTAAAGACAGCTCGCTGGTCTTGGGCACTTGGCAGGCGCTGTACTTCTGCGAATTCGATGGGCCTCGCAGCCGAAGGGTTGTAGTCCAGGTGCGGGGTGGGTGATTCCTACGATAGCTTGTTCGACTGGGGTATAGGTCAATATGGGCAGCAGGGCCGGCAAAAAGATTTCCGCCAACGTCCTTTTGCTCAGCGCCGTTAGCTTCCTCAACGACCTGAGCAGCGAAATAATAATGCCTATTTTGCCGATGTTTCTCGAATCTCTGGGCGCGGGGGGCAAGGTGATCGGTCTTGTCGGCGGTCTGCGGGACGGCATCTCAAATATTCTGAATGTCTTTTGCGGATATTGGTCCGACAAGACCGGTAAACGCAGAATATTTCTTTACAGCGGATATTTTATATCGATCATCTTTAAGCTGCTGCTTGCGATCTCAAGGATATGGCAGAGCGCCGTCGCTTTTTCCTGCTTAGAGAGGGTGGGCAAGGGTCTGCGAACCGCCGCCAGGGACGCGGTGATAGCCGAGTCGATGGCGAGCGAAAGAGGCAGGGCATTCGGCATTCACAGGTCGCTTGAGACGGTAGGCGCAATCCTGGGCGCCGCGGCGGCCTTCGGGCTGTTCTGGTTTTTGAAGCTCGAACTCAGGAGCATCATACTTATCGCCGGGATAATTGGCTTTGCGGCGATTGTCCCGATTGGGTTCGTGTCGGGCAGCGAGGCCCGGCCTCAGAAGATAACGCTGAAGCTCGGCATGACCGGTCTGCCTGCATCGCTGAGGTTCTTTATCCTGGTCTCCAGCGTTTTTGCCCTGGGCAACTTCAGCTATATGTTCTTTGTTATGAAAGCACAGGGCATTTTCACGGGCAGGCTGTCCGTCGCGGCTCCGATCCTTTTGTATGTGCTTTTCAACGTCGTCTATAGCGCATTGGCGGTCCCGCTCGGCTCTATTTCAGACAAGATCGGCAGGGAAAAGATAATTATATTCGGCTACATTTGCTTTTTCATAACAACGGCTGGCTTCGCGTTTCTTAGCTCGCTGCCGGCGTATATGACTTTGTTCGCCCTTTACGGGGTCGTGCACGCGGCAATCGACGGGAACCAGCGGGCCTATGTGGCGGATTTGGCGCGTGAACATTTGAAGGCCACCGCGATCGGAACCTTTCACACCGCTACGGGCCTGGCGGCAATTCCGGGCGGCCTGCTGGCAGGCTTGCTGTGGGAGCGGGTTTCACCGCAGGCAACCTTTGTTTACGGGGGCGTGATGGCGCTTCTCTCTGTTTTGTTATTCGTCGTCTTCAATCACTTTGCTGACAGGCCGAATGCGAAAGCCCGCGCAAAGGCTTAACCCACATTTCTCACCGCCGAGCACGCAGAGACCGCAAAGAATGTTGTTGCCTAAGACCTTAAGGCCGGTTCCCGCGTCCGCGTTTTGTCGCACTATGGACCGATTTGTTGCAGGGTCGGATTTGCGCATAAAAAAGGCGAGGTGGTGGAACCGGCTGGGGGGGAGACCGGTGAGCCACGCTGCCTCGCCGAGGTTTGTAAGCTGCCAGAAGCAGCCTGTATATCTCCTATGTTAAAGAACGGGAATCAAGCACACTTTTCCCATATTCTCGTCACCCAAAATATCGAACGAGAACATTCCATCACCGGGGGGCGATTGTTTCCTGGCCCCCCTTCTCATTTCAATACGTCATTATACTGGTTCGAGCAGCCAAATGCAAGTGAAAACTCGGTTTTCATGCGTTTTTTTCGCGTTCGTCCGCCGCCTCATAGGCGGGGTGCGAAACGCCCGTATGTATGAATATCGGCAATTTAGCGGAAAACCGTGAGTGAGAAGTCCCAAAATAGCAGGTATCTTCCTGTATTTGCGGAAAGTGGCCAAGCCATCCCTTCGAGGCAGAGGTCCGTGGGGGATTCGTTATGGGCCGAAAATACATATTATCTAAACGGGGTGGGGACTGCGGCGTTTTTCTTTTCTTGACATAGAGTTGCGCGGAGTTAGACTGTTCGCGTGCGCAATTTGGATTCCTGCTCCGGCAGGTCGAATTATTTGTTGCCCCTTCTCTTGGGGCGGAAAGGAGGCCGAGTATGGGGCGGGTCAAGGTTGCCGTAGTCGGGCTTGGTTTCGGGGCGGAGTTTATCCCGATTTATCAGAGACACCCCGATGCCGAGTGTTATGCGATTTGTCAGCGGAACAAGAAGCACCTTAACGAAATAGGCGACCAGTTTGGAATTGAAAGGCGCTTCACAAAATTCGAGGACCTTTTGGGCATCGACGAGCTGGACGCGATTCACGTTGTCTCGCCGATAGCGGACCACGCGTGGATGAGCCTGGCTTCATTGAAGGCGGGCAAGCACACCGCTTGCACGGTTCCGATGGCGACGACGACAAAGGACTGTCTGGCGATTGCCAAGACCCGAGAGAAGTCGGGCAAGGTCTATATGATGATGGAGACGGCGGTTTATACGCGGGAGTTTCTGTATGCGAAGGAGCTGGTCGAGTCGGGCAAGCTGGGCAAGATTCAGTTCTTGAGGGGTTCGCATCAACAGAATATGGGGCTTCCCGGCTGGCCCGCTTATTGGTACGGCTTTCCGCCGATGCACTATGCGACGCACGCGGTCAGCCCGCTGCTTTGCCTTGCGAAGGCTCGGGCCGAGTCGGTGGTGTGCTACGGGTCGGGTCGGATTCAGAAGGATTATATCAAGAAGTACGGCTCGCCTTTTGCGGTCGAGACGGCTCTGTTGAAGCTGGCCGGCTCGGAGCTTGCGTGCGAATTTACGCGGTCGCTGTTCAATACGATCAGGCAGTACCGGGAGAGCTTCGACGTGTATGGGACGAAGCTGTCGTTTGAGTGGGAGCAGACGGCGGGCGAGGGGCCGGTGATCTATTCGGGGTATGAGGACGCTGAGCGGATAGAAGCGCCTGATTATGGAAAGCTGCTGCCGAAGGAGATAGCGCCTTTTACGGGACACGGCGTCTATGACGAGGAGCATGAGCATACGTCGTTTATTCAGGGCAGCGGGCACGGCGGGTCGCATCCGCATTTGACGCACGAATTTGTCCGGGCGATTGTCGAAGGGCGCGAATCGGCGGTCGATGCGGCAACGGCGGCGAACTGGACCATGGCGGGCATCTGCGCGCACGAATCGGCAATGAAGGGCGGCAAAAGAATCGAGATCCCGGCGACAAGATAGGCAATTTACAGTTCGCGACAAATTTCGTGGAAAGTTGAAAAAAGTGGTGGAATTGAGACTAAGCTGTTATATTACGCTGATACCGGGCGAGGCGCCGGTGGAACATAATCGATGTATCTTTGTTAGGAGAACGAATTATGAGTAATGGAGTACTGCCGGATTATGTAAGTATGGCCAAGCCAAACCCGCCGGGAAACAGGACCCCCTGGTACAAGAGCACGGCACCAACGTATGCCGGGATATTCCTGTGGTTTGTGTTTTGGCAAGACGCCGCAAGCGGCGGCGGGAACACAGGTCAAGGTATCTGCACGCTTCCAGGGGGCATCCTCTCCCATGGGGTTGGTTTGGCGCTTCTGGGGGTGGTTGTTGCGGCCCTACTGTGTCACTTTTTGTTCTATCTGGTTCCGGGTCTCTTAGGGATGAGGACGGGCCTGCCGTTGTACGTGGTGGGAACGTCAACCTACGGAGTTCAGGGCGGCTTTCTGATGCCCGGATTCTTGATGGGAGTGCTGCAATTCGGTTGGCTTGGCGTGAATGCCTATTTCTCGTCGTTGTTGCTTTCAGGCACCTTCAGCGATCATCCCAGTCGGGTGGTGCAAGGCGCTATTGCAGTAGTCTGGGCGGCAGCGGCGGCGTTCATCGGACTAAAAGGTATTCAATATGTTGCGAAGGTCGCAACGTATCTGCCGCTGATTCCGCTTGCAATTCTTCTAATCCTGTTCGTCAAGACAGTCGGCTCGGTGGGCGATTTTGAGCCGGCGCCGATTACAACTGCGGTTCAGGCAAACAATGTCAAGATGGTCGCCGAAGCCGCCGCCAAAGGTCAGACGATCCAGTTGCCGACTGAGGCGCTGGGGTCAATGGGGATTATCGCCTTGCTCATCACTTACATCGTTGGGTTCTTTGCTACTGCCGGCGCCGCGGGAGTTGACTTCGGTATGAACAACAAGGATGAGAAGGATGTCAGCATGGGAGGATTGGTGGGGATCGCGTTGGCGACAATTGTTGCCGCCGGTTTGGCGATACTGATTGCGGCAGGGGCCCAAGGGGCAGCGAATGGCGCTGATGTTACGACCCTGCGCACGACGAATCTTATGGCGCACATCGTGGGGTCTGAAAAAGCGGGCAAGGTGATGATGTTCCTTCTGGCTCTGGCTGCGTTCCCCCCGGCGTGTTTCTCGTCGTTCATTGCAGCCAACAGCTTCAAGACAACGCTGCCGAAGGTGAATCCTTTCATCTCTGTCGGGGTCGGCACGCTTGTGAGTATCCTACTTGCAGTGACAGGTTGGGCAGGAACGGTCATCGCTGTTTTTGGCGTGATTGGGGCTTCATTTGGCCCCGTCTGTGGCGCGATGATGGTTGACTATTTTCTGGCGGGCAAGAAGTGGGCAGGTCCGCGGGCCGGTTTCAATGCCGCCGGCTGGATATCCTGGGCGGCCGGCTTTGTGGTTGGAATGGCTCCATTGGTGGGAATTGCGAATATTCCTGCCGCGCCCCTCGCGGCGTTTGTTGTCGGCGCTGTTCTCTACTTCGTGCTTGCCAAGGCGGGGCTTGAGTCGAAGGTTCTTCAAATGCCCGCAGCCGGGGCAAGAAGGTGAGAGTAGAGCGAACATTCGCCTTGGGCGTTTGAATCTGCTTTAGTCTTCGTTGATTTGTTATTTGAGCAGGGATTCGGAAAATACCGGATCCCTGTTTTTTTATCTTCAGAGGGGCCGATTCAAGGCGGAATTTGAGGAAATTCCGTGAAACTGATGAGATTGGGGATTTCTTGAAACATTTTGCCGGGCGGCGCAATTCATAATATGGATTCGCGGTCTTGGGCTTGTCCGGCGGCTGGGCGAGGCCGGTTTGGCGCAGGACGGACGCGTGAAAAATAACTCTGCGGGAGCTTGACAATCCTGCATGAAGCTAATAGTATATCGGTTCCAGCTTAGCGGAATACGCAGCGTGTTGCTGTGTGCCGAACGTGGCTTGCATGTAACGAGAAAGTGTGAATTTTTGAGGTTAAAAGGAAGCGATGAGTAAGAGTATGAGCTTAAATATGAAGGTCTTAGCGTTGGCCGTGTTGTTAGTGTCTTTGTGCTTTGTTTGTTCTTGTAAGAAATCGGAGCCTGGGACGACACAAACTCCGGCAAAAGAGGCGGGCAAAGAATCGGTGCAGGTCCCTGTGAACGAGGCAGTAAAGCCGGCAGGCGATTTGGAGCCGATTGAGCTTGAGCTGCCCAAGCCGATGTTCGTCGGCACTCCGCAGGATACAAAGGTTGAGAACTTAGAGAAGCCAACGGGCCGTCCTCGTCCGCCGTTCCTGGCGCCTAAGGGAACGAAAAACGTTGCTGCCGGCAAGCCTGTTGCCAGCAGCGATGAAGAGCCGATTATCGGCGAGATTGAGATGATCACGGACGGCGATAAGGAGGCTGCGGACGGCAGCTACGTCGAGCTGGGGCCTTTTGCGCAGCACGTTACGATAGACCTGGGGGCGGTTCACAGCATTTATGCGATTGTCGCATGGCATTACCACAAGCAGGCGAGGGTGTATTATGACGTTGTGGTTCAGGTTGCGGACGATGCCGATTTCATCACCAACGTGCAGACGCTTTTCAACAACGACATCGACAATTCGGCCGGGCTCGGGGTGGGCAAGGACCAGCATTATACGGAGACAAACGAGGGCAAGCTTATCGACGCCAAGGGTGTGAAGGGTCGTTTTGTTCGGCTCTACAGCAACGGCAATACAAGCAACGACTTGAACCACTATATTGAGGTTGCGGTTTACGGCAAGCCCGTACAATGAGAGTGTCCGTCAAATGTTGCGTGCTGATATTAGCCGCGACAATTGTTGCAGTGGCGCTGCGTCTGCCTTGCGCGGCGCGGCGCCCGATGCACGGCGACGAGGCGGTTCACGCCGATAAGTTCGCCGATCTGCTGGAGCAGGGGGAATATGCCTACAATCCTCAGGAATACCACGGCCCGACGCTGAATTACCTCACATTGATTCCGGCGTGGCTGGGGTCGGTGAAGACGTACGCAGAGGCGACTGAGTTTACGGTTCGCGTTGTCCCGATGTTTTTCGGGGTGCTGCTGGTTGCTCTTGCGTTGCTGCTGCTTGACGGCTTGGGGGGGTGGGCGTGCGTCTGCGCGGCTGCGCTGACGGCGATTTCTCCGGCGATGGTCTTTTACAGCCGATACTATATTCAGGAAATGCTGCTGGTATGTTTCACATTCGGGGCAATTTGCTTCGGGTATCGGTTTACGCAAAGGAGAAACATTGGCTGGGCGATTCTGACGGGCGCGTGTCTCGGCCTTATGCACGCGACCAAGGAGACTTGTATCATCGCATTTGGGGCGATGCTCGCGGGGCTTTGGGCAACGCTTTTTATGCGGCAGCGCGAGGGCAGGGGAGGATTTGGGGATGATATCAGGCGTGTGAGGGCCTGGCATTTTGTGGCGATGATTGTTGCCGGTGCGGCTGTTTCTGTTTTGTTCTACTCATCGTTTTTCAAGAATTCTGGCGGCATATTGGACTCATTTCGCGCTTACGCGACGTATTTCGACCGGGCGGGCAACAACCGGATTCACGAGCACCCGTGGTATTACTATCTCAAGATGCTGGTCTATTCGAAGTACGGCAACGGGCCTGTCTGGAGCGAGGGCATTATTGTGCTGCTTGCGGTAGTGGGCGGGACGGCGGTGCTGATGCGGAAGGGTCTGCCGGCGGTCAACATTGATTTGCTGCGGTTTATTTTGTTCTATACGCTCGGGATGGTGGTGGTGTATTCGGCGATTCGGTACAAGACGCCGTGGTGCGTGTTGGGTCTTCTGCACGGGATGATACTGCTGGCGGGGCTTGGCGCGGTGGTTTTGATTAGAATAGCGCCTAACGTTTTGCCCCGCTTGATAATTATGTGTCTTCTTTTGGAGGGATGCGTGCATTTGCTCTGGCAGGCCTATGCAGCCAATTACATATACGATTCGGACAGCCGGAATCCTTATGTCTATGCTCACCCGACTGTGGAGGTTTTCGATATTGTGCGGCGTGTCGGTGAATATGCTGAGGTACACAAGGATGGACGCAGCATGCCGATTGAGGTGATATGCCCCGGGGACGACTACTGGCCCCTGCCCTGGTATTTTCGGTCGTACTCAAACGTGCGTTGGGCGAACAAGGTGCAGAAGGAAACAAGTTTGGCGCCTGTAATTCTGGCTTCGCCCTCGGTTGAGGCGGAATTGGCGGAGAAGTTGTGGAATGAGGCGATTCCGGTCGAGCAGCGGCAGATGTATGTGTACCTGTTTGACGAGCCTTATTATGTGTGGCTGCGGCCCCAGGTTGAGCTTCTTGGCTTCGTGACAAAGGACCTGTGGGAGGCCCGCCAGGCGGCGACGGGGCCGGCCCCGAATTTCTTGGTGGATAAGGCATCCGAAAAATGACCGGGCCGAAACCAGAGGCGAGCTACGTTGAGAGTGATTGCGGCGCCGTTGCGGGGATGAGGCGATTCTGTCACGAGGCGATGGCGACGACGTTCGAGGTTATCGTGGTGCACAAGGACGAGCGTTACGCGAGCCAGGCGGCGGCGGCGGCGTTCGAAGAGGTGGATCGGCTTGAGGCGGAGCTGAGCAGGTTCATCGAGAACAGCGACGTATCGAGGATTAATAGCGCCCGTCTCGGCGAGCGGCTGGTGCTCGGGCTGGCGACGTTTGAGTGCTTGGAGATCAGCCGACGGGCCTATAACGATACGAAGGGGGCTTTTGATGTTACTATCGGCTCTCTGCTGAAGTGCTGGCGGAATGACCGGGGCGAACCGCGCACGCCGACGCAAGAAGAGCTAAACCTGGCGCGCAATCATACGGGCACCGATTTACTGGCATTGAACGAGGATGAGCATACGGTTGAGGTTCTGAGAGAGGGTGTGCAGGTCGATCTGGGGGGCATGGGCAAGGGTTACGCGGTTGACCGGATGGCGAATTTGTTGCGAGAGTGGGGCATCGATGTTGCCCTTATTAGCGGGGGATATAGCTCGGTTCTCGCTCTCGACGGGCCTGCGGGTCTGAAGGGCTGGCCGGTGACGATGAGCCATCCCGGCAAGGGAAAGACGACGCTGGCGAAGCTTCATTTTCAGAGGCGGGCGTTGAGCGGTTCCGGCGTACAGAAGGGTGGGCATATTATCAATCCGCGGACCGGCAGACCGGTCAAAGGCAGGCGTGCGGCGTGGTCGTCAACTCTCGACGGGGCGAGCGGGGATGCGCTTTCGACTGCCTTTATGATTATGGAGCCGGACGAGATCGAGGAGTACTGCCGGCATTATGCAGAGGCGCTGGCGATGGTGATATTGGAGGAGAAGGAAGGTCGTGATGAGATTCTGCGTCTTGGACGGTGGGAGGAGTTGATGCCGGATTGATTGACCGGGCGAATCGGGTGTTGTTTTGGCGGGCAAGCGGTTCCGTTAGCTTAATCCTCACTGCGGTCCATCCAGTATTTCTCGATCTCTTCGAGGCTCTTGCCCTTTGTTTCAGGCAGGAATCGCCGGACGAAGATTAGCAGCACCGCGCAGAACGCGCCGTACACCCAGAACGGGAAGGCGTGGTGGAATTTGGCCACCAGCCAACGGTTTTCGTCCATCATCGGGAACGTCTGCGAGATAACGTAATTGGCCACCCACAGGCACACCGTTGCAATCCCCATCGCTCGGCCGCGGATACCCGTCGGGAATATCTCCGAGAGTATCACCCACGTCACCGGCCCGACGGACATCGCAAAGCACGCAATATAACCCAGGATAAAGAGCAGCAGCCACAATTCCGTGCTCCCGACGAACGCCGCCAGCCCCATCGCCAGCAGCGAAATACCCATCCCCGCCGAGCCGATTAGCATCAGCGGTTTTCGGCCCAGCTTATCGACCGTCCAGATAGCGACAATTGTAAAGCCAAGATTCACCGCCCCCACGATGATCGTTTGCAGCAGGGCGGAATTGGTCCCGGAACCCATCTTCTTGAATATCTCGGTGCCGAAGTAGAGAAAGACGTTGATCCCCGTAACCTGCTGAAGCACCGCAAGGACAATCCCGATAACCAGCACAATCTTCATCTTAGGCTCGAGCAGCTGCCCCAGCGACCCGCTCTCTAAAGCGATTGCATCCTTGATTTCCGCCAATTCCGCCCTTGCATATTTGGCGCCGTCAACTCGCGTCAGAATACCCAAAGCCTCGTCGCCGCGTTTTTGCTTTGTCAGCCAGCGCGGGCTCTCCGGCACGAAAAATAGCAGCACTAAGAACAGCACAACCGGTAGCGATTCCGAGCCGAACATCCACCGCCACCCCTTTTGCACGGGCCACGACGCAACGCCGTACCCTGCCACTTGAACGTCAAGCTCGCTGACTTCGACGCCATGCTCTCCAAGAAAATCAACGACCGCGCGAGGCTCAATCGCGCCGCCCTGCCGATCGACAAATGCCGCCGCCTGCTCGCCGTTGATATCCTCGCAGCTATCGTCGATAAACGCCGCCACGGCGTTCGCATCCAGAATCGTCCCCTTTTCAGCCACGTGTGCGGCGACTCGCCCGCCGTCTATCTCCGTCCCGTACGCCGCGATGAAGAAATTGGCAATATAGACAACCAGGAAACCTGTAACAATGGCGAACTGGTTGACAGAGACCATTCGGCCTCTTATGCGCGTTGGCGATATCTCGGCGATGTACATCGGGCTGGTTATGGAGGCCGCCCCCACTCCGACGCCGCCTATTATTCTAAAGATGATGAATTCGTCTATGGTTCTCGGAAAGGCCGTCCCCAGGGCCGAAATCAGAAAAAGCACCGCCGAGATGATCAGGACCTTCTTGCGTCCGAGCCAGTCGCTCAGCAGCCCGGCCATCGAGACACCGACTATACAGCCGATAAGGGCCGACGCGGCGGCCCAGCCCTTCTGCGCAGCCGGGTCCAGATTGAAATGCCGCTGCAAGAAGCCGATACCCCCTGCGATTACCCCGGTATCGTACCCGAACAGCAGCCCTCCCAGGGCCGCCACCGCACAGACCATAATGACATAAACCGCGCTGCCCTTATCCCGACCGGAAAGATCATTGCTCATAGACAGTCCTCAAAATCGCAATCTTATGCACGCATCGAGCAATCTGAACTACGGGCTTCGACAGAATCAAAACGCCCCTTATGTCATTCCCGCACAGTACGCGTTTAGAGGACGTCGGCACGACGTCCCCTTCAGACCCCTTGTCCAGCTAAACACGTGCTTCACGCAGCCGGGAATCCAGAAGCCCCGATCATAATAAAGCTCTATTCTGTCACAGCCTGCTCCCAAGAGTACCGCATCCGACGCGGGTTTTCACGGATTTTCTCGCCCGATGCCCTCGAAATAACGCCCGATGGAATTGTGGCGGCCCTGGCGCTGATTCGAGGGTGGCAGCCTCAAGGCCGTAGGCCTTGGGGATGGCTCGGAACGGCAGAGCGGCCGGGGCCGATATGGCTCTTTCCAGGCGTACGCCCTTTCAAAACGATGCCCAAGCCCTGCAGACGCCCGCAGGAATAACGCACCCATCAGGCATAAAAACAGACAATGGTCATTACGCAGTGGGCCGAAATATGTTAAGATAGTGAAGCATTGCAACTGGAAGAAATACTATCGGAATGGCCTCTATGAGAAACCTGCGACTTGCAGCAGTATCGCTTTTTGCAGTTTTATCGGTCTTTGCATTGGTCGGAGGCGTTGCAAAGGCCGATGTGATCTGGACGGCTTACAACGATTGCATCCGCGACGCGGAGTTCGACACCACCGCTGAAAACGCAACCGACTGGACCATTTACAGCGGCTACACCACTCACACCGCCGGAAAACTGAAGGAATTCGCCACCGGCAGCGAGGCGGCAATGCCCACCGTAACCTTCACGATGAACACCGCCGCTCCCGTGGAAATCCACACCGACTACGGCGACAACTTCGCCCCCGGCACCCCGGCATACAGTCTCTTCAACGGAATTATTGACTTCGGCGGAAGCGTCATCCAGCACAGCGCCAACAACGGCTGGTGGGTCGAGATACAGTTCACCGGTTTGGACCCGGCGAGAAAATACACGTTCGTCGGCTCCGCTGTGCGTTTGCCGACAGACCTGGATCGCATATCACTCGTCACCATCAAAGACGCCGACGCCTTCACGAACAACAGCGGCTATCATTCCGTCGGCGACGCGAGCTGGATCGGAACCGATACCACGAAATTCCTCGCTGTGGGAAACGCCGCCGAGGGCGTGGTAGTCCGCTGGGACGATATCGAACCCGGGGCCGACGGCGATTTCACCATCCGCACCGAGGCCGACACGAGCGCCGGCTCGCACGGAAGGCGAGGCTACGCCCTGCATGGATTTATGGTCCAGCAGCTCGGCCCGGTAGGCAATCAGCCCCCGCAAGTCGATGCCGGCGTCGATCAGGAGACCACCCTGCCTGATAACAGGGTTAATCTCGATGGCTCGGTCAGCGACGACGGCCTCGGCCAGCCGAACGGGTTCCTGCAATTCTCGTGGTCGAAGCTCAGCGGGCCCGGCGACGTCACGTTCGAGCCTAATCCGTCGGTGGAAAATCCAACCGCCGTCCTCGATCCCCTCAAGAACGGGATATACGTCCTCCGCCTGGCCGCCACCGACGGCCAGCTCGATGCCGAAGACGACGTAGCGATTACGGTTCACGAGTCGATCTGCCCAATCGGCGATTTGACCGGCGACTGCATGGTCAACGGCGAAGACCTCGAAGCCTTCGCCGATCAATACCTTCTTCTGCCTGCCGGCGCAGCAGACCTCGACGCCGACAACGAAGTCCAGATGGACGATTTCGCATACCTGGCTGGAAACTGGGGCGAGAATCGCCGGAAAGGCTCCGTCCAGGTCACTATAGCTCCGCAGGGCGCTATCGACGCCGGCGCACAGTGGCAAGTTGACGACGGCCTATGGCACGACAGCGGCTATACGCAGGGCGATTTGATAGTCGGCAACTACGCCGTCCGGTTCAGCGCCGTTGCCGGCTGGGACACCCCCGCCGAGCAGCAGGTCCAGGTCAATTTCGCCGAGACTACACCTGTAACCGGAACTTACGTCCAGCAGAGGGGCTCACTAATAGTTCAAATCGTGCCGCCGGACGCCGTCGCAGCAGGGGCAAAATGGCGAGTTGACGGCGGCAACTGGCAAGATAGCGGCCATCTGCAGAGCAATCTGACCGTCGGCTCGCACACGGTGGAATTCAAAATCGTAAGCGGCTGGATCAGCCCAGCGGACCAGATCGTCCAAATCAATAAGGACGCCACGACCATAGCGGGCGGAACCTACACAGAGCTGCCTGACACCGCAATCGTTATCAACGAATTTATGGCCGTCAATTCCTACGTCCCATCAATCAGCAGCCAGAACATCTACACCCAGGTTTACGTCGGCGACACACATCCCGACTGGATCGAGCTTCACAACCTTGATCCAGACCTGGCAATTGACCTCGAGGGCTGGCACCTAACCAACGACGAAGATGAGCCGACGATGTGGAGTATCCCCGCCGGTGTCACCATCGCCCCCAACGGGTACTACGTCCTCTTCGCTTCCGAAAAGACCTACGCGGAAAATCCCGGCAATTATCCCTATGTCGATGGCGACGGCGCGCTCCATACGAACTTCGCGCTCGGCGCCGGGGGCGGCTATCTCGCCCTGGTCAGGCCCGACGGTGTAACGGTTGCGTATGAGTACAGCGACTATCCGGAGCAGCGAGGATTCGTATCCTACGGCATCGGCAGCACGGGACAGGTCGGCTATCTGCTCTCGCCAACCCCCGGCGTCCGAGTCTCGGACAAGTATCAGGGAGCGCCCAACTCCGACATATACGATAGAGTCGTCGCCGATACGAAGTTCAACAACGACAGGGGATTCTACTATGAGCCGTTCGCGGTGACGATAACGTGTGAAACCCCCGGGGCAACCATACGATACACCACCGATGGCTCCGAACCTACTACGACTCACGGCACGATCGGCGGCGGACCCATACCAATAAACACCACAACTTGCCTGCGCGCCATCGCCTACAAGGACGGCTGGCTGCCCGCAAACATTGATGCGCAGACGTATATCTTCCCGCAAGACGTCGTCAGGCTGACCCAGGATGAAGTGCTGGCCAGAGGTTATCCGACCGCCATCGCCGGATACCCGGCAGACTACGGGATGGACCCCGAGATCTACGACGACCCCGACTACCGCGACGATATGGTCGAAGCGCTCCTGGCCATTCCCACGCTCTCGGTCTCCACCGATATGGCCAACCTCTTTAGCAGCTCAACCGGCATCTACGCCAATCCGACGGCCACCGGCTTTTCCTGGGAGCGCCGCGCCTCCGCCGAGTTCTTCGACGCCAACGGCACAAAACACTGGCACGCAGGCTGCGGAATCCGAATCCAGGGCGGCGCCAGCAGAAATCCGGCCAGCGGCCCCAAGCACTCCTTCAGTCTGCGGTTCAGAGGCGGTTACGGACCCGGCGAGCTTGAGTGCGGCCTGTTCGATAATTCAATGGTTGACCATTTCAACTCCCTCCAGCTCCGCGCGATGTACAACAACTCGTGGATCCATTGGGACAGCGCCCAGCGAAGCCGAGCCTCTATGATACGAGACCAGTGGGCGCGTGACTGCCTGCTGGGTATGGGCCAGGTCTCCGGCGGGCAGGGAACTTATGCGCACCTGTATCTAAACGGCATATACTGGGGCGTCTTCAACGTCCACGAACGGCCCGAGGCGTCGCACTACGATTCGTACTACGGCGGCGGAGACGACCGGCTCGACGCCGTCAACAGCGGCGCCGCCGTGGACGGCAGTGCTGCTTCATGGGACAACCTTCAGACCCTCGTCACAAATGCCGTCACCGGCGGGATTACGCTGACCGAATTCCAGCAAATCCAGCAGAAGCTCGACGTCGTAAACCTTATCGACTATATGATTGTCAACCACTACGGCGGAAATCACGACTGGGACGATCACAACTGGCGCGCCGGCGGAGGAGGAGAAAATGATCTGCCCTTGAGAATCTTCGCCTGGGACACCGAGCGTATCCTCGAAGGGCCCGCCGACAATGTCGTCGGCACAAACCTCGCCGGAAAACCGAGCCGATTATTCCATAATCTCCGCAACAGCGACGAGTTCAAGCTGCTCTTCGCAGACCGTCTCCACAAGCACTTCTTCAACAATGGGGCAATGACCGCCGCAAACACCGCCGCTCGCTGGATGAGGCGGGCCACCGAGCTGGACCTCGCCATCATTTGCGAATCCGCACGTTGGGGCGACTACCGAAGAGACGTGCACTCCTACTCCAACGGCCCTTATTACCTCTACACCAAAAATGACTTCTGGCTGCCCGAGCAGAGCAGGCTCATCAACACTTACTTCCCCGCCCGCTCCGCAACCGTGTTGAACACATACAAGAACAGCTACGGCCTCTATCCCAGCCTGGCCGCGCCTGCCTTCACCCCGCACGGCGGCTGGAACCTCAACGGCTTCGCCCTGACGATGACCACCCCGGCAACCGTCTATTACGCCACAGACGGAACCGACCCGCGCCTGCCCGGAGGAGCGGTTAATACTGCTCACGCACTGACGTACTCCGGCCCAGTCGCCATCACCGGCAGCACGCACGTCAGGGCCAGGGCCAAGAGCGGCGGCACGTGGAGCGCCCTGAACGAAGCGGTCTTTGCAGTCGGCCCCGTTGCTGAGAGTCTCCGCATAACCGAAATAATGTATCACCCCCGAAATACAGGCGACCCGGACGACCCCAACGAGGAATTCATCGAGCTGATGAACACTGCCTCGACGGCGATCAATTTGAACTTGGTCAAATTCACCAACGGCGTCGATTTCACGTTCCCCAGCGTTGACCTTGGCGCAGGCAAGCTCATTCTCGTAGTCAAGGACCAGGCCGCCTTCGCCGCACAGTATCCGGAATTCGCCGGCCTTATCGCCGGGCAATATTCCGGCAGCCTCAGCAACGCCGGCGAACGAATCGAGCTCCAGGACGCCCTCGGCCAAACCATTCACAACTTTAGATACTCGGATGACTGGTTCGCAACTACCGACGGCCTCGGATTCTCCCTGACTATAAGAGACCCTAACAGCGCCGACCCCAACGACTGGGATAGCAGAGCCGGCTGGCGCACAAGCGCCCGAGCCGGAGGCTCACCTGGCTTCGACGACAGCGGCATTGACCCGGAACGCGGAACGGTAGTGATCAACGAGGTGATGGCCCATTCGCACGACTACGCCCCCGATTGGATCGAACTGTATAACACCACCAACGATTTCATCGAAATCGGCGGCTGGTTCCTTAGCGACAACGACCCCAATTTCATGAAATACGAGATTGCCGAAGGGACTATACTGGACCCGTGCGGTTACTTCGTCCTTTACGAGGACCCTAATTTCGGCGTCCTGACCGACCCCGGCACGCACGAGCCCTTCGCCCTGAGCGAGAACGGCGAGACCGTCTATCTCCACGTCGGATGCGACGGTGAGCTCGGCGGCTTTATGGACCAGGAGGACTTCGGGGCATCGGAAACCGGCGTATCGTTCGGCCGCTACGTCACCAGCACCGGAGACGATAAATTTACCGCTATGGACCACAATACCCCCGGCGAAAAGAATTCCTATCCCAAGATCGGCCCGGTCGTGATTACCGAGCTTATGTACCACCCCTCGGACCCCTGCTCGGGCGACCCCCCCGAATACGACGACGATGACTTCGAGTACATAGAGCTTTACAATATCACCGCCTCCCCCGTGACATTGCAGCAATGGGATAACGAGCTGGGCATATACGTCCCCTGGCAGATCGGGGGCGTCAGCTTCACGTTCCCGCCCGCCACGACGATAGCGGCGCACGCTTACATGATAGTCGCCCGTAATCCCACAGGATTTACGCATCGTTACGGGCCTCTGCCTCCGAGCGTCCAACTGCACGGGCCGTGCGGAAAAATGCAGAACGACGGCGAGTCGATCCAGGTTGTCAAGCCCGGCGACCAAAACCTCGACACCCCGGAATTCGGCGACTATCATCTTATCCGCGTTGACCGCGTCGAATACAGCGACGGCTCCCACCCGTCGGACGGCGCTGCGGAAGACCCCTGGCCCACATTGGCCGACGGAGCCGGATACTCCCTAACAAGGACTTGGCCCGAACTCTACGGCAACGATCCGAACAACTGGACCGCACAGCCGCCCTCGCTTGGTCAATAATTCACGTCATTTTGTCCTTGACAAAACCGTCCGATAATGCTATAGGACGCTATTGGAAAGGCTGGTCTAATCGACAGGATGAGGGCTTGCCGCAGAAACGCTCTTAGCTTGGCCTAAATGAGAATGGATGTTCAACGACAAAAACAACGGATTGTGCCTCTGCTCGCGGTCGTGATGGCCTTGGCGCCGGCTGCCTCGGCCGATCTTACGCTGATCTACACCGGCTCATTCGACTTACCAATCCCCGCAGAGCCGGAGACCGGCCACGCCTGGATGAACGACGCCGTTATTAACGTCTCCGATAGCTTCACCGTAATAGACCTTGACGTTGAAATCACCCTTGAACACACCAGCGTATTCGACCTCCAACTCTTTGTCCAGGGCCCGGACGGCACGAGATTGACCTTGGTCCACTACGACCCCGCCGACGAGTTCTTCGAAGGCCAAGACTATACCGCCACGATCTTTGACGATGAGGCCGAGACTCCGATAGAAGCCGGCCAGGCGCCGTTCACTGGCCGATTCAGCCCGAGAGCGCCCGCAGAGTTGAGCGTCTTTGACGGCCGCAACCCGCAGGGCCCCTGGACAATACAAATCTACGACTCCTGGTACGCCAATGTAGGCACTCTCTACGAAGTGAAACTAATCTTCCAAACCCCCGAACCCGCCGTCTTCCTCCTGTTGCTCCTGGGCCTGCCTTTCACGAGACCTCAAAAGCCCCGACTGTAAGAGTATCTACGAAGTGAGAAGTTGATTTCGGCTGTGAGCATCACGCTTGCTACCCTTTCTCTTTTTCCATCCTAACAGGGTATAAGCATCGTTGGAAGGACTGTTTTCCAGTTCTGTGTTGTGGTTCAAGGCGAGGGCGAGGTATAATTGCTGCTGATTATGGATGCAGTCTTTGTTAATCGCGTTAACAAGTCTTTCGGGGCCGTCCGCGCCGTCGGGGACCTCAGCGTGCGTGTCCCTGCGGGGAGCATTTACGGATTCCTGGGGCCGAACGGGGCGGGCAAGACGACCACGCTTAGGATGATTATGGATATAATTCGCCCGGACAGCGGCGACATTGAACTGTTGGGCCAGCGCTCAATCGGACGCGCCAAGTCGCGCGTCGGCTATATGCCGGAGGAGCGGGGATTATACCGGAAGATGACGGTCGCAAAGGTGCTGGCTTACTTCGGCGCAATCAAGGGCGTGTCAAACGCCGAGCTGGCCGAGCGAGTGCCCAGGTGGCTTTCGCGCGTCAAGCTGGCTGAGACGGCGGGGAAAAAGGTCGAGGAGCTGTCGCGGGGGATGCACCAGAAGCTCCAATTCGCCGTCACTGCGATTAACGAGCCGGAGCTGATGATTCTCGATGAGCCGTTCTCGGGGCTTGACCCTCTGAATACCGATTTGCTCAAGGGCGTCATCCTCGAGATGCGGGAAGAGGGCAAGACGGTCATCTTCTCGACGCACGTAATGCACGAGGCCGAGAAGCTCTGCGATTATATCCTTCTGATAAACAAAGGTCAGGCCATTCTTGACGACAGGCTCGCGGCCATTCAGGCTCGGTACAAATCCGGGGCGGTCTGCATCGAGGCCGAAGGCGATACCGGCTTTATTCAGCGGCTCCCAATGGTTGCTTCCGTGAAGGCGGAAGGCAAAGGTCTGGAAATCGGCCTGACCGACGGCGGGGACCCACAGGAGCTGCTTAAGGCTTTGGTGAATCGTGTCCGCGTGAACAGGTTTGAGGTGAAGGTTCCTTCACTCCATGAAATATTTGTTAAGCTCATCGGTTCGGCGAATGCAGAAGATTCTTAAGATAGCCCGGCGCGAGTACATCGAGACTGCCAAGACCAAGACGTTCATTCTCGGCCTGCTGATAGTGCCCTGTGTGGTCGCAGGGACCATCTACCTTACAAGCCGGGCCTCCGAGAAGTCTCCACAGCAGCCTCTTACAATCGCAATAAGCGACCTCTCAGGCAAGGTCTTTGAAGCGGCGAAAAACGGGGCGTTTTCTGAGTACAACCAGAGGAATGCACAGAGGCAGATTCAAATTCAGCAGCTCGCACCCGCAGAGGACCCCAACGCGACCGTGGAACAAGGCAAGGAGCAGCTCCGTATGGGGCGATTCGACGCTTACATCGTCCTCGATGAGGGCATCGTGCAAGACGCCGGCAAGATACGATTCTACACCTGCAAACCCAATCCGGGCAAGATGAGCAGGATGGGGAACGTCGAGTACCTCATGAGCGAGGCGGTCAGGAATCTGCGGTACGAGGCCGAGAACCTCTCTTCAGAATTGGTCCGCAAGCTGCAGAGCGTGCAAATCGACCGGATAGACATCGGGCAGGGCGAGGCCGAAGATGCCCAGAGCCCGGCCGACAGGGGCGCACGCTTTATGCTGCCGTTCTTCTTTATGTTCCTCATTTATATAGGAATGGTCGGCACGGGCCAGCATTTAATCAGCAGTATGATCGAAGAAAAAGGCTCGCGGGTCATCGAGGTGCTCCTCTCCGCCGTCAGTCCGTTTGAGCTGATGGCCGGAAAGATCATCGGGCTGGCCGCGGTCGGCCTGACAATTATTGCCGTCTGGGCAGCGCTGGCATACACGGCGGCGAGTTGGCAGGGAGTGAGCATTGAGGTCGGCGGCGGGCTGATGGTTTACCTTGTGGTCTATTACGTGCTCGGCTATCTCCTATTCAGCGCATTGTTCGCGGCCGTCGGGTCGATCTGCAACACTATCAAGGAAACACAGGGCCTTATGATGCCCATTATGATGGTCGTCATTATCCCGATGATCTCGTGGTGGAGGCTCGTAGAAGACCCGGATGGTCCGCTTGCCCGGGCCCTTTCGTTCGTCCCCCCTCTGACATCAATGGTGATGGTGCTTCGGATATCGGCAGGCTCACAGGTCTGGATAGGCGAAATTCTCGCGTCTATCGCCCTGCTGGCGGCGACTGTCCTGTTTCTAATGTGGGCGGCGGCAAAAATCTTCCGAACCGGCATCCTTATGTATGGAAAGCGCCCCGCGCTGCGGGAGATCCTCAGATGGCTCAGAGAAGAATAACGGTGTGAATCCGTACTAATCGGTGTCGAGAGACGGAATGGGTCGGTTCAGGTGAGCAAGCTGTTTTACAATCTGGGCAGGAAGGTCGGGCCGAAGGTTCGCAAGGCAAAATGGATTTGGCAATCGATGACGGGGACGAAGGCCGACATTATCAAGGTGGAAAACGACGTCGGCAGAGACCTTGCGCACGAGACGAGGTGCCAGTTGAAGCCCTTGATGGACCCCGGGATCGAGCAACTGCTCGGCGAAGTCGGCCCCCGGCTGGCCGAGTGCGTGGCCAACAGGCACCGCACGTTCAGCTTCGAGGCGGTTGAGGGGGCCGAACCCAACGCCTTCGCCCTGCCCGGGGGATTTGTCTTCATCACCCACCCGCTCATAGAATTGTGCGGTGCCGACAAGGACGAGGTGGCGTTCATTCTCGGCCACGAAATGGCCCACGTCATTCGCGGACATGCGATGAACCGTATCATCAGCAACACCGCCATCTCCACCGCTGCGCGAATCACGCCTGCCCGCGGCCTGTTGTCCGGGTGGCTGCAAAAAGTCGGCGTCCAGTTCCTCGAAAGCGCCTACTCCCAGGACCTCGAGTCCGAGGCCGACAAGCTGGGCGTTCGCTTAGCCGCGGCGGCCAAGTACAATCCCCAGGCCGCCGCGCAGCTACTATCACGCCTCGCCGACCTCAGCCGGCCGCCCGAAGAATTCTACCTCGGCAGCTACTTCTCCTCTCACCCCGCTTATGAAACCAGAATCAAAAACATAAACACCATGCTGGCCAAGTAGAATTCCAACGCCCGCAACCTTCATCATTCCTTGTTCGATGCCGAAGGTTCGCCAGTGGCGAATTCGCGATTCGATATTCCCCGTCGTCCGTCATCTGTTTGCCCCGGCGTAGCCTTGTGCGAAGCCGGGTGCCCTTATGCCCTTGTGCCCTTGTGCCCTTATGCTCTTGTGCCCTTATGCCCTTGTGCCCTTATGCCCTTATGATCTTGTGCTCCTGCAACACAATTCCTACTAAAACAGTAGGTGGCAAAAAACCGCTCATTTTTCTATCATTTTTTTCAAAACGCGCGCACTTTTGATCACTTTCCCTCAATTCCCATCAATTTCCGCCCACTTCTTGCCCACTTTTTTGGCAAGTTTTTCTTGCCCCGCTTCGCTATATACTCCATTTTAACATCAGCACCCTCATTATTCGCTCAATATCGAAGATGACCTGAAAATCAAACTCAAAAAATCGCCCAATTCCCCCCGTTTCTTAGAATCTCCTTTTCCACAGTAGGATATCCCGCATCGAGTACGCTGGAAAGGACTTGGCTAATAATGTATTGGACTCGCTCTCGTCAGTGCCCGCCGCCGCGCATCATTTCGACGGCGTGCGGCAGAATGTCGAGTATGATTTCCAGGCACTCACGCACCGCCTTGGGACTGCCGGGAAGATTGATTATCAGGGTGTTGCCGCGAAGACCCGCAACCGCCCGCGACAGAAAAGCATACGGCGTTTTTTTCAGGCTCTCGGCCCGCATCAGCTCGCCCAAGCCGGGCACAAGCCTCTCGCAGACCGAGCAAGTAGCTTCGGGGGTAACGTCGCGCGGCCCCAGGCCCGTGCCCCCGGTGGTGAAGACTATATCGCAACCGCCTCCATCGCAAAGACGGATGAGCTCCGCGGCAATTTCATCCCGCTCATCCGGCACGAGACTCTTGGCGCAGATCTCGAACCCGCTGCGGGAAAGGATTT
>Ga0315277_10002677_pt1 | contig 24658 bp, 19 predicted proteins | sample YL17G05_15_MG_FD_203695 | JGI IMG/M metagenome (GOLD analysis project Ga0315277, IMG submission 203695) | Sediment microbial communities from Yellowstone Lake, YNP, Wyoming, USA - YL17G05_15 | ecosystem: Environmental > Aquatic > Freshwater > Lake > Sediment | place: USA: Wyoming | collected... | reverse complement strand
CGGCTGTGGGCGGCGCGAGTCGCGTTCTGGCATCCTATGACAACGGCGACGCGTTTCTGGTCGAACGGCGAGTCGGCAATGGTCGCATTCTGGTGTTCGAGACCCGGTGCCATTCCAATTGGGGTAACCTTCCCGTCCGGCCGCTTTTCCTGCCGCTGATCTACGAGGCCATGAAGTATTGCGTTGTCTCGCAACTGGGACTTCAACCCGATTTGGCGCCCGGCGCGGCGTTCCGCTATGCCTTGCCCGAGGGAGCGAAGTATTCCCGCGCAATGGTCAAAGACCCCGAAGGGCGCTTGCGTTCGTATCCACTCGGCGAGGGGAAAACGGATTTGATTATCGAGCGGCTTGAGAGACCGGGTATTTACTACATCTATTTTCAGGCCGGCGATGCGGAGACCGAGACGATCGTCGCCGTGAATGTCAACCCGAACGAAGGAAGGATTGTGCGACTTGATGACGATGAGGTGGCAAAACACTTGGCCACAGCCCGCGTGCGCGTTGATCGCTCATCGAGTTCGTTGGCCGGCGCGCTTCGCCGTCAACGCGAGGGGTTGGCGCTGAGGTCTTTCTTGCTCTACCTGGCCGCCCTCTGTTTCCTGGCCGAATGTTTCCTGGCCAATTACTTGATTCCCCGCCAACGGGCAGCCATTGTAGAAAGAACAGCGCCTTTCGCGGCATCCGCGAAATGACGGCAAAGCGTTTTTGAAACTGCTAATCCCGTTCTTGTGTCCTTGCTGCTGTTTTCTCCGCCGGATTTCCGCAAAAACTCCTTGATAGTGCAAGATTCAGCGTCCACTGTTGCTAAATTCGGTCCTCAGAAACTGAGAGGAGAGCATGCGAAAGGAGAAAGGAATGCGAAGAATCGTGGCAGTAGTCATCGGGCTGGTTCTGTCTTTGTCGTCGCTAACATGGGCCGCCGAAGCGGAAAAAGCCCCGAAGGCGGAAAAAGCGGCAAAGGAACAGGCAGTGCCGGCCGCGGACGATCTGAAAACCTCGACCGCCAGACTCAGCTATGCCGTAGGCATGGATGTTGGAGGGTCGTTGAAAGAGATAGCGAAAATGTTGGATCTCAACATTTTCTTTCGGGGCTTGAAGGATACCCTCGAAGGGAAAAAACCGCTTCTCGCAGACGAACAGGTCGAAGAGATCAAGCAGGATTTCATGAAACGGCTACAGGCGGAGCGTACGCAAAAGAACAAAGACGTCGGCGACAAGAACCGCAAGGAGGGCGAAACGTTCCTTGCGGAGAACAAAAAGAAGAAAGGCGTCGTCGCCACCGACAGCGGCTTGCAGTATGAAGTGCTGAAGGAGGGCGATGGCCCGAAGCCGACCCCGACCGATACAGTCACGGTCAACTACCGTGGCACGCTGATTGACGGAACGGAATTCGACAGCTCCTTTAAGCGGAACGAGCCGGCGACCTTCAAACCGGGACAAGTGATCCCCGGTTGGACCGAGACGGTCCAGCTCATGAAGGTGGGGAGCAAGTACCGCGTCGTAATTCCCTCGAATCTTGCGTATGGTGAGCGGGGCGCCGGTCCGGCAATCGGCCCCAACGCTGTGCTTATCTTCGAGGTGGAATTGCTGAAGACCGAGAAGTAAACTCAAGTTTCCATAGCGGCGCTAAAACCCGCAACGTTCCAGCAATCCGTAGGGGCGCAGCATGCTGCGCCCCTACGACAAAGTATCGCGTTGCGGGCTGTGTTTTTTTCCGAGACCCAACCGCCGCGTTTCGGTCGGCAAATCGTTGGGAATCATTACTCCGACCAGCCGGGCAGAGACACGGTCGCCTGATAGTTTGAATAGTTGTATAACGGGTTGCGGATTGGTCTGTAGAGCTTCCCCTTTTTCGGATTGTCGTCCTGCGTATAGACCCAAATCTCACATGGATCCCAGACCACAACTTCGTCGCGGCAATCGCCGGTGAGGTCGAGCACGGCATAGCACATGTCCGGATGGCCATCGCCCGGAAAGGTGACTACGCGCCGTCCCCAACCGTCGAACATGCCGCCTTCCTCCACATTGGCTGAAAGAACGAAATACTCTTCCGGGCGACCGGTCCAGTTGACCGGCAACATCATGCTGCCATGCTGGCACGGTTCGAAATCATAGTAAATATTACCGTCCGAATCATAGAAGTGTATGATTCCCTGGTTGCCCCAAAAGTTCATCGAGACTACTTCGAGACCCGGCAGATCAGGACGAAAATCGGCGACAGTTGGATTTTGCACATGACCCAGATAATGATGGTTCAAAATATTGCCTTTCATATCGGTGAAGAGCATCCCTTCATCGCTGGCGGCACATAACAGACGCGGCTCCCAATTCTTTTGTGGCCCGAGCTTTACAATCGCCACGCCGTCCGCGTGATCTTGCAGAGTCTTGTCCAGAGTCCATAAACGCGTTCCGTCGTGGTCAAAGAGGGAGTAACCAATCGCCAGCTCATCCTTGCCATCGCCGTCCACGTCATAGGCATAGGGATAGTGACCGGTGTTGCAGTCAGCCTCCCATATGACCTCCAGGCGGTCGTTCAATGCCCAGAAATGCGTGTAGCGATCCTTGATGATGATGTCGCGCGGGTGGCCTGTTCCGCGTAGATCGCAAAGGAAAAGGCAATCGCCCAGAATGCGCGGAAAGCGACTTTCAGAAACCGCACTGCCTTTTGACCTCTTCGACGTTTTCGAGGATTTTGGCGTCTCTGGCGTTGCCGCTTTGAACTTTGTTTTCCCGGTGGCGCCGTCCGCAACAACGATCTCGCAGTTCATGCAGTAAATCACTTCATTGCGGCCATCGCCATCGAGATCGTGAATCTGGAAGCCGACGTCGTTTGTCAGTTTGTCTTTCCAGGCGTCGGGCTCGCCGATCTGCCAGAGGATTTTGCCGGCAAAGGTCATGGCCGTGAGGCAGCTCAATTCGCTGTATCTATCCTTGGGACCATGGTGGATCATCTGGCCGATGAGGACGTCAATTTGGCCATCGCCGTCGAGATCGCCGAAGCGAAGATTGCGCCCGACGCCGAATCCATCCGTTGCGATTTTTTCCCACAATACCGGACGAGGGTTTGCGGCTTGCAGTTTCTTCAGTTCTTGTTCCTGTTCGGCTTTCGCCTTCTCATAGCGTTTCTTCTCGTTGACCGTTGTTACAACCTCGACACTCCGATAGCGCGTGGGAACATCCGATGTCAGTCCGATCTTGCCTTTTGAGTAGGTGGAATCCTCGGCCTCCAAAACCGCGCCATTATCCAGCTCAGCGCGGACGTGACTTCCTTGCACCGTAACTTTGGCGAGTATGTATTGACCGGGTGTCCACGAACATTCCCTTTGAGCGAGAATCTTCTCGTAGGGTTTGTGAAAAGCCGTTTCGTGGCGGACCAGTTTCAATACCGCCTGTTTTCCGCTCAGGCCAAAAAAGTAATAGCAACGATCGTTCTGGTAGCGAAAAACCAGCCCGCTCTGGCCCTCGTCAGATTCGGGCGCAAAACGAACTACTACGACATAGTCAGCCCAAAGAGGGTCACCGGCAATGATCATCGGATGTGTGTTTTCTCGTTCATTCTTCGACGTCATGTAGGACTGACACATCACATGCGCGCCGTCTTCGATGAGAACACGCCAAGCCCGCTGCGATCCATCGCTTCGAAAGCAGGAAACCACCCAATTCCCTTTTGGCGCGGTTTCGGGAAGATAGTGATACTCGGCGTGCGCGCCGACGACACCGGCGGAAAACATACCGACCTTGAGCGCGTGGAAATCATCCGTAAGAAGTGTCACGGAGTCGGTTTTGGAATTCTCACCAGCGATTGCTGTGCCGATTCCGCAAGCGAAGAGCAGAACCGCGACCAATAGAGTTAACCGCATCTTTCTGTCGTCTCCTCCAGCAAGAAAGCACTGAAACAGAGCGGCATGGGCAACGCCGCTAAAAGGATCTCGGCTCGTTTTTCCGCCTCACACTTCCCGCAAGATCCAGGGCGCACGCTTCGGCCGATCGAGCCATTTGTTGGCCTCCTCATTGCCGATGAAGCGCTCTTTTTCGGGATCCCATTTCAGCGTCACATTGTTCCACCACGCCAGATTTCCGAGGTGGCAGACCGTGACCGAGCGACAACCGATTTCTATGTCGCAGATGGGTGTCTTACGTTTTTGGACGCAATCGAGCCAATCACCCGTATGATCATTGCTTTCATACAGATGAACATCTTTCTCCCCGAGAGGTTCCTTGCCGATGCTCTCGGGGGTGGACTTGAAATAGCCGCGGTTCACCTCGATCACACCATCGGCGCCCGTAAATTTCACACCGTTCGCACCGCCATGATACATGAAAACATCGTTGGCATACTTGTAGGTCAGAGGCGTTTTCTTCCCGGGGTTGGGCGGGATGATTTCCACGGGACCGGAATTGTCCATCCCAAGGCCCCACTGGGCGATGTCGAAGTGATGAGCGCCCCAGTCGGTCATGCCGCCGCCGGAATACTCCCGGTAGTTCCGCCAGTGCGGGAAGATTTCGTAAAACGGCACGTTGGGCTGATTGGGGGCCGGTTTGGTTGGAATACCCTTTGGACAAATTATCTCATGATAGCCGCGATAAGGAGCCGGGCCAAGCCAGAAGTTCCAGTCCAGACCCTCCGGCGCGGGTTGCTCCGGCAGATCGCACGGTTTCGAAGGACCGCCAATGCCGACATTGACCCGTAGGACTTTGCCGATGCGACCACTTCGGACCAACTCGCAGGCCAAACGAAACTTGCTGTCGGAGCGTTGTTGGCTTCCGGTCTGGAAGATGACCTTGTATTTTCGGACCGCTTTGACCATCTCCCGGGCTTCGCGAATGGTCAGCGAAAGCGGTTTCTCGCAATAGATGTCCTTGCCGGCCTGCGCGGCCAGAATGACCGGGAACGCGTGCCAGTGGTCCGGCGTCGCGATGAGGACGGCATCAATGTCTTTGCGCGCAAGGAGCTCTCGAAAATCCAGATACGCGGCACAACCCTTGTAGCCGGGTTTGTCTCTGTCCTTCGCATATTGTTCTTCGACGGTCTTGCGAGCGAACTCGCGGCGCGACGTGTCCACATCGCAAACGGCGACGACCTGGACTTCGGACGAGCGTATGAAGCGCCGCACATGCCCAAAACCCTGCTTGCCCGGTCCAATGAATCCCATCGTGATTTTGTCGTTGGGAGCGGGCCGCCCTGCCGCCCCTCGAACGGGCGTGGTGATGATATACGGTCCACCGACGGCCAGAGCCGTTGTGGTCTTGATGAAGTTCCGACGCGTGATGGGGTTTGGCGTGTTCATTCCCGGAAACCTCCTCTTCTCTCCATCCCGATTGGTATCCATGCTGCTTAAGACAGCAAGTTTCCTTGTTTTTTTCCCGGCGATCGGCAAGAGCAAAAATGCGGGCATCGCTCTTCACATTTGCGCAGTTGTTCTGTCAAAAGGCATGAAGACGCAGCCCGCTGCGCCCTTACGGTTGTGACCCTCCCGCCAGACAAATCAACAACCTGTTGTATTTCACACCGTCGGCAGATTCCAGGGAGCGCGGCGGGCGCGGTCGAGCCACTGGTTGGCCTCGTCCTTGTCGAAGCGCTCTTTCTCCGGGTCCCACTTGAGCGTTAGATCGGTCCACCAGGCGATGTTGCCGATATGGCAGACCATCGCCGAATGGGCGCCGATCGCGACGTCGCAAATGGGTTTCTTGCGGCTGCGCATGCAGTCGAGGAAGTTGCCGTAGTGATCGCGGTTCTCGTAGAGTTTCTCTTTCCCCGACCAGGGGTCCTCGGCAATCTTTTCGGGATTGGCCTTGAAATGGCCGCGATCAACTTCAATCCAGCCGTCCGCACCGATGAACTTGACGCCTCTTACCCCTTCGCCTTTGTATTTGTCATTCCTCATCATCACGGCGCCGTTGGCATACTTATAGGTGAGCGGCTGGTAGTCGGCGTTGCCTTGCTCCCCTTTCGGGGGAATGATTTCGACCGGGCCGGATTCATCCATGCCAAGTCCCCACTGAGCGATGTCGAAATGATGGGCGCCCCAGTCGGTCATCATGCCGCCGGAAAACTCCCTGTAATTGCGCCAGTTGGGATAGATATTGTATTCCGCCCCCTTGGGCGCCAGCACTTCGTTGTAGCCGCGGTAAGGCGTCGGGCCGATCCAGAAATTCCAATCCAGGCCATCGGGGATGGGCTGTTCGGGCAAATCGCAAGGCCTGGAGGTGGAACCGATATTGACAATCACTTCCTGGACCTTTCCGATGCGGCCGTTTCGGACCAACGTGCACGCCTTGTGGAATTCCTCGTCGGACCGTTGCTGGCTTCCGGTTTGGAAAACGCGGTTGAGTTTTCGAACCGCATTGATCATCTGCCGCGCCTCGTGAATCGTGAGCGAAAGCGGCTTTTCGCAATAGATGTCCTTGCCGGCCCTGCAGGCCTCGATGGCGATGATCGCGTGCCAGTGATCGGGCGCGGCGATGATCACCGCATCAATGTCTTTTCGAGCCAGCAGTTCCCGGAAATCCCGATAGATGGCGCAACCCTTGAATGTGGGTCTCTCTTTGTCTTTGGCATATTTGTCTTCGATCTTCTTGGCGGCGGCGTCGCGGCGCGACTTGTCCACGTCCGCGACGGCGACAAGTTGGGCTTCGGATTTGTTGATGAACTTATTGATGAGATGGCGCGACTGAATCCCGCACCCGATGACTCCCATGACGATCTTGCCGCTCGGCGCGACTTGTCCTTCCGCCGCCCGAATGGGTGAAGTGACCACATAGGGAGCGGCAAGGGTGGCCGCCGTCGCCGTCTTAACGAATTGGCGACGCGTAATGATGGTTTGCTTGTTCATGACCTCATTGCCTCCTTCTTTCTCCGCTGAGATTCTTGCCTGCGCTGTCAAAACCAACCGGGCCATTTACTCCCTTGTCCAACGACCCGCAAGAAGAAATGAGCGCGCGAACAATAGTAGAGGGTTTTGGGGTGCCGAGTATTGTCCTTCAACGAAAGTGCAACGGAAGGATTTCCTCTTGCGATCGCCAACTAGGATTTCCGCCGACTACCGATATAATCGGCCAGACGATAGATGAGCAAAAGCGCAAAGAAGAGCACACCCTGGCCGCCAAGCTTGAAAAACTGGTCCGCGGGAGTCGCCACCCAGACCAAAGCGCTCAGAGCAGCCCACACCATGGCGGAGCGGCCTTCGGATCGCCCGGCCGCGAAGAAAACGCAAATACAGATCGCCATACCCACCCAAAAGTACCGCGAGAAGGGGCTGTAGAAATCAATCATTGAAACCACGCTCTTCCTGCGCCAGAAATTGCGGCGAATTTTATAACTGCCGCGCCCGTTGCCCATGAGCGCCGGATAATCTGTAGTGCCCCTGGCCGACTTCTACCTACTCACTGTGCTTTCTCACTACATCAAAGGCGCCGATCGTTTCAAGTGTTTTCTGGCGAGTTAAACTTGCGGGGCAAGCAGCAGGGCGCCGACGAGGACGACGTTTTGTTCAAAGTGGGCGGGGAGGATTTCGTAACGGCCACGGAAGGGTGGGAAAACGTAGCGTTCGACCGCCGCACGCACACGATGGAACAGCGGCGCGCCGACTTGGGCGAAGCCGCCCCCAAGAATGAACCGCTCGGGGTGAAACAGCGTGATGACATTGGCGATGGCTATACCCAACATCTCAGCGGCGCGGTCAAGCATCGCGTGTACCAGTTGGTCGCCACGGGCCGCTGCTTCGGCGATGACGGGGCCGTTGATCTTGTCGGTTTGACCTCCCGTAAGTTCCGCAAGGGGAGAACCTTCCGGAATCTGTTCGATCGAACGCAACCGTCGTTCGATTGCCCAACCGGAACAAAGATATTCGAGCTTGTCGGGCGGGCCTTCGCTCTTCGATGCGTCCCAAAGGTTCGGGACATAGGTGTGGCCGATCTCGCCGGCGCCGCGCCCCTGGCCGTTGTAAAGCGCGCCGTTGACGATAATGGCCCCTCCGATGCCGCTTCCGATGTTCATGTAGATCATGTTGCGAACGCCGCGCCCCGCACCGCAGCAATACTCGGCCCAGCCCGCCGCGTTGGCGTCGTTTTCGACCACGCAGGGCAAGCCGAAACGATCTTCGAACCACTGGCGCAGCGGGAAATCACTCCAACCTTCGACTTGGTGGGAGACAATGACGGTTCCGGGCGATGAATCCACGGGTCCGCCAAAGCCGACGCCGATCGCCTCGGGACGGTGCTGCGTGCCCGCTTCTTCCACCAGCGACCGCACCAGCGATTCCACCTGGCCGATGATCCCGCGCGCGCCCGTTTCGGGATGGGCCTGCTCGGTCTGGAGCCGCACGATCTCGCCCTGTCGCGTTCCCAAGACGGCCTGAAGTTTGCTTCCCCCGATTTCGACACCGATCACTGGCCGAGAGCCTGTTTTGTCACCGACGTGCTTGGTCATGATTTCAGCCTTTCGCGAAGGACATCTACCAGGTAATGAAAAACGACACCGTGAACGGCCTCGACCGTTCCCATATTGTGGCAGGGGACATGCAAGCCGGCCTGGGCTTTCTGACGCAATCGTCCGCCGTCATAACCCGTCACGCCAAATGTTTTCATTCCGTTGGCGTTTGCCCATTCAACCGCACGCAGCACATTTGGACTGTTGCCCGAGCCGCTGACGGCGATCAGAAGGTCGCCGGGCGAAGCGAGATTGCGCAATTGTTCGACGAAGATCGTTTCATAGCCGAGATCGTTGGCCAGGGCGAGAATGTAAGGCGTGTTGTCGGTCAAGCTCATGACCTTCATTCGCTTCTGGCGCTCCAAATCGCTCAGCGTTCCCTTGGCCAGATCTTCGCATAGGTGCGAAGCACCCGCGCCGCTTCCGCCATTGCCGATGATGAAGATGAATCGCCCCTGGCGATACGCGTTCTCGATGGCCTGGGCCATTGCCTCGACCTCGCCGGGGTCAACACGCCGACACAACGCCTCGAAGTCCTTTAGGTAATCTGAGAAGTCCATGAATTTCTCCTGCACAATCCTTGCTATCGGACTTGGCCGCAAATCTCCGGAAAACGCCCCTGATATTCAACGAATCGCTTGCGCACCTGATCGGGCGACGCTGTGCCCGTCACACCGATTTGTTGCACCGTGATCGAGGCGACCAGATTGCCGATCAACGCGGCCTCCGCAAATGTCGCTCCCGCACCAAGTGCGCCGACCATGCCGGCGGTGAGACTATCGCCCGCGCCGACAATGTCAATTGGACCTTCGCTGACATAGCCGGGAACGTGACACACGGTCTGCCCATCAAAAGCCAAGACACCTTGAGAGCCGAGCGTGATACAGGCCGGTCGTCCCGTCCGCCGTGCGATCTCGCTCACCAGATGTTCAGGTTCCATGTTGTCCTCGTCCATTCCCAGCGAACGCGCGCCTTCGGTCCGATTCGGCTTGACGATGACATATCGAAACAGGCCGATCCGCCGGCGCGAATCCGCGAACAAGACCTTGTCGGGCCACCGCTCGCCCAAACGAGCCATCGCTTCGCGAACACGGTCGGTGATGACGCCACAATTGGCTTCCTCGACCTGGTCGGCGACGATCAAGCCGTGGCATGTTTCGAGCCGCCGTTCCATGCGGGCGATGATCTTATCTTCCAGCCAACGCGGCAGCGGCGATCGGTTCTTGATGTCCAGTCGTTGGATTTCGCGCGGCGGTTTACCCGCCTCGACAATCAAAGGTTTCGTGTAGGTCGGCGTCATACGGTCGCCGGTTTCGAGCAGGTCGGTAAGATCAACCCCGCGTTGCGTGAGGCCGCGGCGCAATTCGAATCCCTCGCCGTCCACGCCCGTAAATCCAATCGGAAAAAGATGCCCCACACCCAGCGCAACGAGATTATTAAGAACGGTTCCGGCGGCGCCCGGATAGCAGCGGATGCGGACGATCTGAAGCGTTTCAAGACCCGTTTCGAGCGAAGCCTCGCTGAGCGCCGGGTCAATCTCGAAATACTTGTCCAAAAAGAAATCGCCGACAACGGCAAGCGAAACACGCGGCAGTGCTTCGAGGATTTCGTTTAGACGTTGTGCATCCACGAGAAAAACCTTTGTTCACGAGCAGGATGCCCGCGCCACCCTTCCTACGGGTATAGATAAGTCAACAGTGCTTCGTATTGGCGAAATTCAGAGATGATCAAATCGGCGCCGGCGCCGAGCAGGCGGTTGCGTTTCCATTGATTGACACCGCAACGGCGCACCTCGTCGGATGCTACGCCGACGGCAATCCCGCCGACCTCTTTCGTGTTCTCGATTTCGACAAATCCATCGCCAAAGGCCAACAGTTCAGGTCCGCTCAGGCCATGGTCGCGGAACATGTTTTGAATGAGTATTTTCTTCGAAAACCGCTTGTAGTCGTCAAGCGCGCCAAAAATGCCGCCATTGAAAGAATCCGTCAGACCCAGCAATCGCACCTCTTCCTTCATATAGGGTTCGTCGGTGCCGCTGGCCAAATAGAGGGTCATTCCGCGCCGGCGCAGGCTCTCGAGCATCTCAATCGAGCCGGGAAGAAGCATTTCCTCGCGCGTGATGCGACCCACCCGAAGCCCTTCGATCCGGCCGCTGATTCGACGATTCAGCCGATCGTAATACATGCGCTTATAGACCAACGGATCCCCCGGCTTGCCGCCGCGTTTTTCGATCTCTTCGCACAACTGGATCATCTGATAGATCGTCTGTCTTCCGTTGAGGCGCATGACAAAATCTTCGACGACGCGATACAGGTCCTTCTCCGGCTCATGTGTGGGCAGTTCAGACAGGATTTCGACCATCATAGGGATCATGACCTCGGGCCAGCCCTCGCGAATGAGCGAAAGGGTGCCGTCGAAATCGAACAGAACCGACCGAAAACGCCCGCGCACAATATCGGGGTTGACGATCTCGATCTCGGTTCCCGGAAGAAACGTTGTGGCTTTGATTACGGTTTCCATAAAGTTCCCCGCCGAGGCCAGATCCATGACGGTTTGATCTTATCCCAGACGGCGCAACGATTTGCAACCCCGAACCGCTTATGGCGCCCAGTGTCGCCCCTCTATCATACAAAAAAGATGATCCCCACAGCAAAAGTTGACAATCTGTTGCCATAACCCTATGAATCATGATTGGGAAGGGCGGGAAGGTGTGAGGTTGTGAGGCCGCCGGTTCATCGGGCAAGAAGCAAGTGCGATACGGTGAGGCAAGGACGCCGGGTCTCGCACGTTCTCATCGCGATCGTCTGTGCGGCGGCAGCCCTTTCGGCTCGCGCCGGCCAGACCTATGACCGTTGGGTTCACCTGCAAGGAGCCGCGAACTTTCGTGACGTTGGAGACTATGACGCCGGAACGACCGCAATTGTAAGGGCAGAGCGCGTTTTCCGATCTGACGAACTGGACGAGATAACCACAGGCGATTCGGGGGTCATCTGTCTATTAGGAATTCGCACAATCATTGATCTTCGCACCACCGACGTGGTCGCGATATATCCCGACTCTCCCCTGTTAGATGCATTCGCCACACATATCTATATTCCGACCAGCTTTCCCCCTGCTTACAGCACCACGGAAACTTATCGGCTGCTGGTGACACAGCGAGGCGAACAATGGCGCCAGGCGTTCGAGGTGTTGGCCGATCCGGCCAACCTTCCGCTGAACTACCACTGTCGGGCGGGCAAAGATCGTGCGGGGGTGCTGACGGCCTTGTTGCTGACGTTTCTTGGCGTGCGGCGCGAGGTGGTCCTTCAGGATTATCTGCTTTCGAACATTGCTTACGGTTGGATTGTGGTTGAACAAAGCTGGATCGAGGAGGCTCTTGACGCGGTGGACGACGCCGGCGGAATTGAGAGCTACCTGACTTCGATTGGCGTAACACAATCGGTGCGCCAGGCAATTCGAGACAATCTACTGATTTTGCGGTCAACCAGTGTCCGCAGCCCCTGGCATCTCTACCGATAGACAGCCATTTACGGGTTGATTGCGAGAGCGCGATGTGCTCCAGTAGTGGTTGCCGAATAGGCAAAACGGCATATTCTCAAGTAAGATCGAACGCGAGCGCGAAGGAGAGCATCTTTGCCCACACAACATCGAGTCCGCCCAAAACAATGGTCCGGCCTGTTCTGCATTTTACTCTTGTCGTTCACCAACCTCCACCCGATTCTCGCCAATCCCGTGAGCGGCGAGATCTTCAACTTGCGCCAGCCGGACGGCTCCACCGTCGAAGTCAGAATCTGGGGTGATGAATTCTACCAGGAGGTGGAGTCGCTCGACGGCTACACGTTGGTTCGCGATCCCAAGACCCTGGTGATTTGCTATGCCCGATTGTCGCCGGACGGCAACGAACTGCTTTCCACCGGCGTGCGAGCGCAAAAGACCTATCCTGGGAATCTGGGGCTTCAGCTCCACATTCGCACCAACCGCCAAGCCCGCGAGGCGCAGATTGCGGCCGCACGCGACCGCTTTGCCGCCGAAGACCAGTTCGTGCAACACACCCTTGGGATGTCGGTTCAACTAGGACCTCCCTCATCGGGCAACGTCAAAGCCATTTGTCTGATCGTAGATTTCCCCGACTCGACGGGCACGATTCCGCCCGCCAACGTGGACAACTACTGTAACCAGGTCGGTTACACAGGCTATGGCAACAATGGATCTATTCGCGACTACTTCTACGACGTTTCCGACGGGCATCTAACCTACACGAACTACGTTCCGCCTGCTTATTATCGAGCAATTCACCTAAAAAGCTATTATGACAATCCGAGCGAGTCATGCGGCCCGAAGGCAAGGGAACTGATCCTCGAAGCGCTCAACGATTTGGAAAGTCATGGATTCGATTTCAGCCAATATGATTCAAACGGCGATGGGCTGGTGGACGGTATCAACTGCTTCTATGCGGGGTCGTGCGGCAGTGGATGGGCCAAAGGACTGTGGCCCCACTCTTCGTCGGTCGGTTTCTCCGCGGACGGCGTCTCCACATCTCGGTATCAGATCACCGACATGGGGAGCAGCTTGCGGCTCGGCACCTTCTGCCATGAAAACGGCCATATGGTCGGCTATTGGCCTGACCTCTATGACTATGACTACGATTCGAGGGGAGCCGGACGGTTTTGCCTGATGGGCTATGGCGGGCAGGGAGGGAATCCCGTCGAACCCTGCGCTTACATGAAGTATATCTCCGGTTGGACCACGACGACGCTGCTCGACACGCCGCAATCGGGACTGCGGGTTGTGGCAAGGGTCAACTCGATTTTCAAGTTCCCGCATCCCACACAAGCCAATGAATACTATCTCATCGAAAACCGTCAGAGGGCCGGGCGCGACGCTTCGTATCTTCCCGATTCGGGAATTGCACTCTGGCAGATTGACGCTTTTGGCAGCAACAACAACCAGCAAAGGACTCCAGCCTCTCATTACAAAGTGACTTTGGTGCAGGCCGACGGCCGATGGGATCTGGAGCACAACATCGGCTATGGCGATGCGACCGATCTCTGGAAGGCAACCAGCTATACCGCCTGCGGTCCACTGACGAATCCGAACACCAATTGGTGGAGCGGGGATGAATCGGGCTTGATCATTTCGCAAGTCAGCGCCACGGGGACAACCATGACCTTCACGTTCGAGACGTTTCCCTGGGTGCGTTCGATCGTACCGGCTGACGCCAATCCCACGAGCGCCCCGCAGGTCAATTTTGCGGTCACATTCACCAAAGACGTCACCGGCGCCGATATCAATGACTTCCTATTGACCGCCGGCGGCGTTTCGGGAACCACGGTCACGGGGGTCAGTGGCAGCGGCACTACCTATACGGTGACCGTCAACACAGGCGCCGGCGAGGGAACGATTCGTCTGGACGTGGCCGACAACGATTCGATCAAAGACTGGCTCGACGATCCCTTGGGCGGAACCGGAACGGGCAACGGCAACTTCACCAGTGGAACGGCCTATGTCATTGATCGGACGGCGACCACAGTTTCCATGAGTTCGCTCGCGCCCGATCCGACCAACACGTCACCCATTGCGGTTACGGTAGCATTCAGCGAGGCGGTGAGAGCCTTCACGACCGCAACGATCACGTGTACCAGCGCCAGTGTGAGCAATCTTGCGGGAGCGGGCATGAACTATAGTTTCGACCTGGTTCCTTTGTATCCGGGATTGGTGAAAGCGGAGATCGTTGCGGGAGCGGCGCGGGATGTGGCGGGGAACGGCAATACGGCGGCCGTGCAGATCAGCCGCCTTTTCGACAATGTAGCCCCGGCAGTTTTAGCACCTCCGAGCGATGGCGGGACTTACACTTCCTCGACCTTAGTTCCGTTCGATTGGACGGCGGCGACCGATGTCGGCGCCGGTGTGGACTCTTATGATCTGCAGGTGGGAACCACACCGGGCGGACAGGATGTTTTCGACGGCAATGTCGGAAATGTTCTTACAAAGGCAGCTGCCGGCGCAAACGGCCAAACGTTATACGCGCGTGTTCGGGCGCGCGACCAGGCGGGAAATGTCGGTCCTTGGTCGGGCAATTCCGATGGAATCACCGTGGACATGGTTCGGCCCCGTCTGACAGGCGGCACGGTCCCGAACTATACCACGGTGGAGATCACATTCAACGAACTCGTAAACAATGCCGACCTGGCGTCCAACTACTCGTGCACAAACGGATTGTCCGTCCTCGATGTGGTGCGCCTGAACGGTGTTCGCTACCGTCTCTATACAAGCGATCAGAGAACAGGCACAAGTTATACTCTGACGGTCGGGAACAGCGTGAATGACTACGCGGGCAACCCAATTGATCTTTCCAACTGCTCATGGTCTTTCACGGGCGGCACGGTGACCGCTGTTAAGCCTTGGCTCTTGTATCGCTAAGTCGCTAAAGGGACGACCATCTCCAGCGGTTCGCACTTGAGATGGCCTCGTCTCGTCCTGAAAAAGGCTTGCGAAGAACACAAGTGGTTTGCAACAATCAGAAGAGAAAAAGCGTGAACCGAATGCGTACCTTAGGACTGATGATGTGTCTGGGATTGGCCGCTGTGTGCCATTCGGCAACCGAATGGAGGCCAACATCCGTCACGGTTTCGGGTGTGGTTCGATACAATGGCAATCCCGTCGCGGACGCCGAGGTTCTATTGATCATACCCTACACTGGTGAAGATGATCATAGCGAGCGGAAGCGCCAAACCCTCGGGCGCGCGTTGCGAACTGATTCGCAGGGACATTTCGAGTGGGCCATCGAAAGCCCATCTTGGATCTCGTATAGCATCCACGTTCTCAAAGGAGAGATCGGAAACTTTAAGGCCGATACAGGGCAGCTCTGGACCCGCGATGGAGTGGTCCATCGCCTTTGTACCGTCAACCTCTATCCTATCGTCACCGTGCGCGGCACAGTCACGTGCACAACCAGCAGCATAGTCCCACGGGCGCGGGTTATCACGTTCGGTGCCATTGCGAACAACTACCCGACGTTCGAGGTCCAGCCCGTCTCCCTATCGCCGGACGGCTCGTTTGTCCTTCACATTGACGGATCAGAGCCGCGCAACCGTTATGGCTGCTCGTTTGTGGCCATCACGGTCGATGGCTATGGCGGCATCGGCCCGATGTTCCGCGAGGCGATAGACAAACTAAACGGCTCGTCGGCGACATTGACGGGCATTAAAATCGAGTTGAAGAAGCTTGTGAATGGTTCGTTTCGGTTATTCGACCAAAACGACAAGCCGTTAGTGGGAGAAAATGTGATTTTCTATCCGCCACTGGGCCTCGGCGGTCGCAAATGGAATTGGGGACCATTTGGCGGCGGTGGAGAAACCGACAAAGACGGCATCTTTACGTTTCGCAATGTCTGGCCAGGTCTCCACGAAGTTCTCATCAGCGGCGATCTCTATATGGGCGCCACAGTCTTCGATCTCTCCAATCCGAGCACCAATACCGCTATTGTGCGGAAGGTCATAACGGTCGGACACGAACGTTACTATGGCACGGTCAAAAACGCACAGGGACAACCTTTGGCCGATGTCGCTGTGGGCGCGTGCGTTTACACAGCGGATCAAATGTGGACCAATACCAAGTGGACAAAGACCGATGCGGAGGGGAAATACTCGATCACGGGATTGGCCAAGCGGCCGTGGGGGCTGCGTTTCCTCAAGCCCGGCTGTCGGCAGAAAGATCTCCACGACCAGGTTTCGGACTCCGTAGGTCTCGCTCCGGGTGAACAGACCGTTGTCTTAGAGGAAGGGCCTTTCACAGAAGGCAATCCCCCCACAGAGGGCGGCACTCTGAATTCCTTCTGGCAGTCCGAGTACGACCAAGTGATGAAAGCCCTCGCCGAGGGCAAACAGCGCATTCGTGATTGGCGATAACCGGACACCGTATCCAAGGGACAGATTTAAAAAATAGGGCTGTGGACCTGACTCAAGTCACCCTAGAATACATCCGGAGTACATGGAAGAACATCCTCAAACGCATGCCGAATTCGAGAAGTGGTCTTCGACGGAAAAAGCATGATGGCAAGAAACAGGGCGCGCGTTTTGGCTTTCTTTCGCTTGACCCTCCTGCCTCGATCCACGAATCTTAGTCCATGACAGATGGTTCTTCTTGGGCGGCAAGAATGGACAAGAACGAAATCGCCCGGATGCTCGAAGCGATCGCGGACATGATGGAAATCCGCGGCGAAAACCCCTTCAAGTGCAACGCCCACCGTAACGCCGCACGCACGCTCGAAACTCTCGAAGAGCCGCTCGAAACCCTGATCGAGTCGGGACGCCTGACCGAACTCAAGGGGATCGGCGAGAGTCTGGCACAAAAGATCACCGAGCTGGCCAAGACCGGTCGCTCGACCGTCTATGAGCAACTGCGCGCCGAAATCCCCGAGAGTCTCCTCGAAATGCTCTCGCTCAGCGGTTTCGGTCCCAAGAAAGCCAAGGCCGTTTGGGAACAGCTCGGCATCAAGACCATCGGCGAGTTGGAATATGCCTGCCACGAGAACCGGCTGCTCGACTTGCCCGGGTTCGGCGAGAAAACGCAGGAAAATATCCTCAAGGCGATTACATTCCACAAGAAGCAGGCCGGCCGTTTCCTCTGCGATGTGGCTTGGGAAACCGGAACCGCTCTGTTGGAGCATTTGCGCAAGCACAAGAAAACGGTTCGCTCCGAAGTTGCGGGCAGCCTGCGGCGGCGCAGAGAGACGATTGGCGACGTTGACATCTTGGCGAGCGCCGATTCGCCCGACGCCGTGATGGATCATTTCCTCCAGTCGCCGGGCATCGAAGAGGTCATGGCGCACGGACCGACCAAAAGCAGCGTCCGAATGGAGAAGGGCATCCAGGTGGACCTTCGGATTGTTTCGGACACCGAGTTTCCTTTCGCCCTGAACTATTTCACCGGCAGCAAAGAGCACAACACCGCTCTGCGCGGCCGCGCCAAGAAGATGGGTCTCAAACTGAACGAATACGGTCTTTTCCCAGGCGAAAGCGAACGGTCGGAAAAATGCTCCGACGAGGCGGCGATCTACAAACGACTCGGTCTCGCCTACATCGAGCCCGAACTTCGCGAGGATATGGGCGAGATCGAGGCCGCGGAAAAGGGAACGCTCCCCCATCTCGTCGCCGAGAGCGACATGAAGGGTTTGGTCCACGTCCACTCTTCTTGGAGCGATGGCAAACTCTCCATTGAACAGCTGGCGCGGGCTGCCAAGAAGCGCGGATACCAATATGTTGCGATCTGCGACCACAGCCAATCGGCGGCTTATGCGCGCGGACTTTCGCCCGAACGCGTGCGTGAACAGCATAAGGAAATTGACCGGCTGAACGCAGCGCGGCTCGGCGCGCGCATTCTCAAAGGAATCGAAGTGGACATTCTCGCCGACGGGTCGCTGGACTTTGACGACAGAATTCTGAAGAAATTCGATCTCGTGATTGCTTCGATTCACAGCCGCTTCAACCTCGCGCGCGAGGAACAAACCAAACGCCTGATTCGCGCCGCCGAGCATCCGCACGTACACATGATCGGCCATCCGACGGGCCGGCTCCTGCTCTCGCGCGAAGGGTATGACGTGGACCTGGATGCACTAATTGAAGCGGCGGCCAAGCGCGGCAAAATCATCGAATTGAATGCCCATCCTTATCGGCTCGATCTCGATTGGCGCTACTGCATCAAGGCCCAGCGCAAGGGCGTCCGGATCAGCATCAATCCCGATGCTCACAGCGAGGGGGAGATTGACTATGTTCGCTACGGCGTGGGCATCGCTCGCAAAGGCTGGTGCCGACCATCCGATGTCGCTAACGCCGCGGCACTTGACAGGTTTCTCCACCTTCTGCAAGGTTGAAAGGGAAAAGAGGAGACTGTAGGAGAGTTTCCCAGGCTGTCCGGCACAGAAATCTTCTTTGGCTCCGAATCGGAGAAATGGCATTAGGAGATTGATAGCGGACGACCCATGAGAAGAAGAAACCGAATCTACACAGACACATCTGTTTTTGGGGGGATCGCCGACAGAGAATTTTCAACTGTTAGCCGGCGCTTTTTTGAAGAAGTTCGCCGTGGAAAGCACTTGCTGATTGTATCGGAGATATCGGCTCGCGAACTTCAAGATGCACCATTGGTTGTCCGTCGGTTTGTCGCTGGTTTGCCGGAAGACGCGATTGAGAACCTTGCTTTCACCAACGAAATGGCCGATTTGCGGGACGCCTATCTGTCAGCCAAAATACTTGGCCGCCGATGGAGTGATGATGCGGCCCATGTCGCCGCCGCCACCGTCACCGGTGCCGATTTGATTGTCTCTTGGAATTTTAAGCATCTGGTAAAATGGGAGAAGATTCGGGCGTTCAACGCCGTGAACTTGGCTCACGGATATCCACTGATGACCATCCTGAGCCCGCGCGAGGTGATTGCAGATGAAGAAATCCTTTGATTGTGTCGAAATGAAGCGAAAAGCGCAGGAACGAATCTATGAAGAAACGCGTAGGCTTTCGCGAAAGAATGAACTCGAGTATTTTCACGAAGCGGCTGAAGACTTCTGGCGAGAAATTCGTTCCCTACGCAAAAACAGGGTAACGCAGTCTGTCCGCAAGATCCAATCCGGAACGGTTGGACGGCGGCCAAGCGCGGCAAAATCATCGAATTGAATGCCCATCCTTATCGGCTCGATCTCGATTGGCGCTATTGCATCAAGGCCCAACGCAAGGGCGTCCGGATCAGCGTCAATCCCGATGCTCACAGCGAGGCGGAGATTGACTATGTTCGCTACGGCGTGGGCATCGCTCGCAAAGGCTGGTGCCGGCCATCCGATGTCGCTAGCGCCGCGCCGCTCGAAGAATTCCTGCGCCTCCTGAAGGTCTAAAGTCAGCGACCGCCAACCGAAAACGTGTTTTTTCCGGTTGAAATTGTGACTCGGGATAGTCGCAATTCCACACGTTGAGCTATTTACGCCGAAAAAAACTTTGAGAAATTGGAATGTGGCGCACACTCAGACGAACGGTTCAGGTTCTTTCGCTGCTGCTGTTTTGCTATCTCGTAGTCACCACGCGCGTGACGATCGAGGAGGACTTCTATCGCGTCCAGTCGCCCATCTGGCCTTACTTGTATTTCACGACCAACCCGCTGACGTACATTTCCGCCGTCACGGCCTCACGATCCATCCCCGCGGTGAACTATCTCCCACTGCTCGTTATGATCGGGCTGGTCCTGCTCCTTGGGCGCTTTTTCTGCGGATGGCTTTGTCCGCTCGGCGTGATGATTGACGGAATGGCGCACGTCTGGCGGCCGCCCAAACGCCCGAACCCCTCAACGTGGCTGCCAAGTCCGAATCTGAAGATCTACATTCTTATCGGCATTATTCTTTTGGCGATCTTCAGAGTCAGCGTTGTGGGCTTCTTCGACCCAATCACGATTGCCATGCGCGGTATCAGTCTGGCGGTCCAGCCCTATCTGGAATGGACTGTGAGGTCGCTTCTCGGCCCGCTCTACGTCGTGCCGGTTGTGTCGAGTGTCACGGAACCCGTGTACGGTTTTCTCAAGAAGTATTACCTGACACCGCAGCAACCGCAGTATGAATATTCACTCGTCTATCTCGGCATTCTTCTGGGCATCTTCGGACTGAGCAAGATTCGCAAGCGTTTTTGGTGCCGCTATCTTTGCCCGCTCGGAGCCTTTCATGCCATTCTGGGACGGTTTGGGTTCTGGCGGCGTCGAGTCAGCCCTGCCTGCAACCAGTGCGCTGTGTGTGGGCACATTTGCCGAACCAAGGCGATAGACCAAGACGATGCGGCGATTTATGACCCGCGCGAGTGCATTCGCTGCATGGACTGCGAGGTTGTTTGCCCCCAGGATGCCATCGAGTTCTCGTTTATTCCCTCGACGAAATCCGTTCGGGTCAGCGACCGCGAGTTGGCCGTGACGCGCCGCGGATTATTGGCGGCGGTCGGCGCAAGCTTTGTCGCGTTGCCGTTCTTGCGGACGACCGCGCAATCGAGATCTCATCGAACGGGACTTCTGCGCCCGCCGGGCGCTGTGGCCGAAGACCAGTTTCTCGCGCGTTGCATCCGGTGTGGCGAATGTATGCGGGCTTGCCCCCAACATGCCCTTCAGCCGGCCCTGCTGCAATTTGGTCTCGAAACCATGTGGACGCCGGTTCTGACGCCCCGAATCGGTTACTGCGAGTTCAATTGCACGCTGTGCATGCAGGTCTGCCCGACGGGAGCACTTGAACCGCTGGCGCAGCGCGCCAAAAACAAGTTCCGCATCGGAATGGCTTTTTTTGACAAGAACCGCTGCCTTCCATGGGCCGAAAACACCGACTGTCTCGTTTGCGAAGAAGTCTGCCCGACGCCGACCAAGGCGATCCAGATGCGCAACGAGGAAGCGCTCGACGACAAGGGCATTGCGCGGGTCATCAAGCGGCCCTTCCTCGTCGAAGACTATTGCGTCGGCTGTGGCATCTGTGAGACCAAGTGTCCGGTGGAAGGACAGTCGGCGATTCGCGTCGCGGCGCGCTATGAAACCCGGCATGGCGGAACCACCCTTCCGACTTCCATCACCGCGTCGAGCAAGGGGGTGGGAGACGTTGAGTCGCCGGGAGCGGGCGGAGGCAAACCTTCGACGGGAGCCACAACCTCGACTGCAATGGGAAATAGCACGAGCGCAAGTCCCGATCCGTATTCGAGCGCTCGAAGGAAATGATGACACTGGGTCGCGCGGGCATCTTGCCCGTGGTCAACCATGGACAAGATGTTCATGCCACGTTCAGAGGCAATGCATGTGCCAAACGCCGCCGCTACACGCGATGAAGTTGCCATCCAAACTGAGCGCCTCGCCAAGAGATATGAAGACGTTTGGGGGGTGCGCGACCTGAATCTCGAAATCCGCCGGGGCGAACTGTTTGCCTTTCTCGGTCCCAATGGCGCCGGCAAGACAACGACCATCAAGCTGCTCGTTGGACTGCTGCGGCCCACCGAAGGCCGCGCCCTGATCGGCGGCTACGACATTCAACACAACCCCGTCGAAGCCAAGTCGTTGATTGGCTATATTCCCGATCATCCGTATTTGTATGAAAAGCTGTCGGCGCGCGATTTCTTCCACTTCGTCGGCGACCTGTTTCACATTGATCGTGCCTCACAGGAGCGCAAGAAACAGCAGTATTTCGATCTGTTCGGCCTGACCGCGGTTCAGGACAAACTGATCGAGAACTACTCGCACGGCATGAGGCAGAAGCTGGTCATCTCGGTTTCGCTGATGCACGACCCGACGGTGGTGATTGTTGACGAACCGATGGTCGGCCTCGACCCCCAGAGCGCCCGCAAGGTCAAGGACCTTTTCCGCGCCGAAACCGCAAAGGGAAACACCGTTTTTCTCTCGACCCACACCCTGTCCGTTGCCGAAGAACTCGCCCACCGCATTGGCATCGTCAACCAGGGACGGCTGATCTTCGTCGGATCGCTGGCCGAACTGCGCGAGCGCATGCACCGCGACGGCGACCTCGAAGATTTGTTCCTGGAACTGACTGCACAAGACTGACGGTGAAGAGAGATTGGGCTGTACCCACGTAAGGGCTTGTACGCCTGTCGTCGAACACAGACAGTGTAAGCAAAACAACCAACTCGTTCTTTTTTGCTTGACGCGAATCGCCGACTAATGTTCGATTAAAGGCACTCGCACAGGGAAGTGCGTGAATTATCCTGCCACATGGAAGTGCCAGCCGGCGCAGCGGCCGATGCTGTTGCGCCAGGGGGAGCGGCCATGAAAAACGCACTGGTGTTGCTTGTTGCTGGTTTCTTGTTCGCGACGACCGGCAAGGTCCGCGCAGAGATTGAGTTCACTTTCCCACAGAACGCTTTGACGACGCAACCCGCAGCCGTCTTTGTCGCGGGGTCGTTCAATGATTGGAATACCGCGGCGACGCCGATGGCGCTCGCGGGAACGACCTGGACGGCGCGGCTGCAACTGCCCGACGGCCGCCACTTCTACAAGTTCGTGTGGCGCGACCGGCGCGGCCAGACCAACTGGATGAACGACCCGACCAATCCGTTTATGGCCGACAACGGCTCGCACGGCGCGAACAATTTCATGGACGTTCGCGGCGGCGTCCGCGTCGTCGTTCCCGATGGTCTGGAGGCGTTTGAATGGCCGCCTTCGCCCACGCGCTGGGCCGTGGCCCACGCCGGAGAGCGAAGTTGGCTGACGCCCGTAACCGTCGGCATGTATCCCCCGCAACCGCGCAAGGCGTCGGAGAAATGGGTGGGGGTCGCGGGCGATTTCAACGACTGGCGACTGGGCCAGTTTTCGCTCGTGCGCTGTCGCGACGACGTCTGGCGCGCCTTCATTCCCATTCGCCGCCCGTTCAGCTATAAGATCATCGCCGAAGGCCGCTGGTATTACGATCGGGGCAACGATCCGCTTCCTGCAATTGAGCTTTCAGGCCCTGGCGGGGCGCCCCGGCCGATTCCGCCGAAAGCGATCTCGCACGTTCCCGACGGCTATGGCCGTTTCAACGCGTATCGCGAGCAGCCCGTCGTCACTTCGCCGGCGCTCGCCGTGATTGATCGCCCGGTTTTTCCAGGCAATCCGCGCGATCTGGATGAGATCAGTTCGTGCGCAAAATCGTGCGATTATGGCCGCGCGGTGGCGCTGGCCCGAAAAGTGCGCGAGGTGAACGCGGAAGCCAGCGGCGCAACGGCGACGCTGGTTCTCCAGGCGCTCGCGCTCGAAGCGCAGATTCACAGGCGCTGGGCGCGTCTGGACGAAGCCGTCCCGTGCTGGCAGGCGATCATGGCCTCGGACCGCGACACAACGATGACCCGCCAGGCCGCCCAGGAATTGGCCGCCTATCATTTGTATGTCACAAACGACTACCGGGCCGCGCGCACCGTCTGTGAGTGGGCGATGAAACGCATGAGGGCCAGTCCGGAGGCCGTGGCGATTTTCACCAAGTATGCCGCCTCGACGCTGGGCGAACATCGCTACGTGGAAACGCTCGCGACGGTCGAGACGACGCTCGGCTTCCTGCCGCCGCCCGACGGCAAGAACAAGGACTACGCCTGCGCGATCACCGAAGTTTGGCTGGTCAAAGGCTACTGCCACTTCCACCTGAAGCAATGGGACAAGGCGCGCGAGGCGTTCCACAAGGTGATCGAGATTCACCCGTGGTCCGATTCGCAGAACGTCCAGAAGGCCCAGAAATGGCTGGGTTTTGTCGAGCGGCGCAAGATTGACCCCTACGATCCGCTCTGACCCACGCGGGAGGAAAGCCAAAATGTTCTGGCGAAAACAGCGACATCGTGCGATGCTCTCGGTTGCCATGGTGATCTGGTCTGTCAGTCCATCTCGTGCTGAGGATGACAAAGAGCCAATTTACGGCGCGCTCGGTGATCCCGCGACGCCGATGCACTGTCACGTGCCGCCGAATTGGGTGGACCATCCCCTTTGCATCGTTGATCATGCGACTGAATACGAGGCGACCGACCCGCGCTATATGGCTTGGAAATATGCAGCGACGCTTCGGGACTATCGCATCGGCGCCGACCTGTGCCAGACGCTCACATTTTCGGACTGGGACTGGGTTCGCTATTGGATTCCCGAGATCAAGGATTATGGCGACACGGAGCCGATCGCCGATGGTTGGCACAATACCTATGACGACTTCTTTCGGTTCAACGGTGTGGACCGGCCCTACTATTGGAGCCCTTCGACGACCGGCTCGATCACCTACTTGGTCCTGTGGATTGACGACAACTGGCCGGTTGGAACGCAAGACCCCTCCGCTTTCGACGACGCCCCCATCGCCGTGGTCAACAATACGTATGCCGGGTGGAGTTATATCGCCGCGCCCCAGGGCTATCTGTCGGCGCGAGGCATAATCGCGCTTTACCCGCCGCCGTTGTCCTACTCCATTTTCGACGGCGGAAAGGTGCATAAACGCGTGGGCGATACCTTCTGGGTGACGGAGTATCGCCATGTGCGCTCCTACCCGGTAAATCGCTATACGGGCGAGAGCACGGTCTTTCCACTGGCCGACGGCGAGGATGAGACGCTCTACCTCTACGCGCCGGAAGACGATCCGCCGCCGTACGGTGTGCGCGATGAGTTTGTCTCGACCACCGCACCCGGCTGTACGGTCCACTTGCGCGACCACGTGGCCGTTTCCTCGCCGACGATGCTCACGCCGCTGGTGAATCCGATAATCACGGGGACGGT
>Ga0315277_10002676_pt1 | contig 24662 bp, 13 predicted proteins | sample YL17G05_15_MG_FD_203695 | JGI IMG/M metagenome (GOLD analysis project Ga0315277, IMG submission 203695) | Sediment microbial communities from Yellowstone Lake, YNP, Wyoming, USA - YL17G05_15 | ecosystem: Environmental > Aquatic > Freshwater > Lake > Sediment | place: USA: Wyoming | collected... | reverse complement strand
CGACTGCTGCGCCCCGTAGGGCCTGGACTCGTGTCTCAGAGTCCATCTCCGGGCGACTACTCCCATAGCCCGTACCCGTCGAAGCCTAGGGGGTATGTTAAACCCACTACAAGCTGATAGGCCACAGACCCACCCTTGGGCTCCGTAGATTTCAGCCCGGAAGCATTCCAGCATCCCGGACCTATGGAGTATTATCCTCAGTTTCCCGAGATTATCCTCCACCCAAGGTCAGGTTATCCATGTGTTACTGAGCCGTCTGCCGAGGTCTTGCACCTCTCGACTCGCATGTCTTAAGCGAACTCCCATAGCGGTGCCCGCCGGCAGGATCAACCGGAGTTGGTCCACACCTAGCGACTTATCTTTAGAAATTAGCAGGGAAGCTATGACACCTCTGGTTCATCGGACGTCGGATTTGAGAGGTCACGGCTTTCCGGTTTTCTCAAACCTCCATTATGTTGGCAGCTTCGGAAGATGACCCATCATAGGTCCGGGCCTTCGCCGGAAGCTGTCGACGAACCCGGCTTATCAGCCTTTTGCATAAAGACCTTTGGCCGAGTCTCAATATCATAGCTGAGTGAGGTATAAGACTCTTTCTACATGAGGCGCCATGAAAAATCCGGTGCGCAGCCGAAAGCAGCAAACCGTCAAAAGGTTCCCGCCATCATGAGCCGCCAAGATGGGTGTTTTCCATAGCCGCTGTTGAAAGCCTTCAAGTAAGCGAGCCGCAATAACGCCAGTCCTAAGGAGAGAATGGACGCCCTCGTTCCCTCGCTGCTCGTGTTCTCGGCGGTCGTCGCCGTCGTCTTGATCATGGCGGCGAAATCGCCGTCGTTCTTCAGGCTCGCGCTCAGCTTCTTCCTGAAGAAGAAGCGGCTGACAGCGCTAACCGTGGCCGGGCTGATCGTCGGCTCCGCGATGGTGACGGGCTCGCTGGCGGTCGGCGATTCGATGAAGAATGGGGTCATCGAGGAGGTCTACGCGAATCTTGGAGCGGTCGATGAGGCTGTCCACTCCAACGGACTGTTCAACGAGACGGTCTTCGATAGCGTCTCGGCAAGCCCGCCCGTCGCCGCAGTGACCGACGCATTGGCCCCGCTCCTGATTCTCGGAGGATCTGTGAGACGAGGAGCCGCCGGGCCGATCGAGTCGAGCGTGAGCTTCATCGGATACGATAGCTCCTTCTCCGCCTTCGGAACGTTCTTACTGGTTGGCGGCGGGAGCTTCTCCGGGGAGCTCGGCCGAAGCGAGGCGATCGTCAACCAGGAACTGGCGGATGCGCTTGGAGCGTCTGCGGGCACCGTTCTAAGGATCACGACCAGGAGCCCGAAGTTCTCGGTCGAGACAATCTACTCCAATCTCACTCAACAGGTCTCAATCGATGTATCGGTCTTTGCGATCGCGAGGGACAGCGGCCTGGGCCGGTTCAGTCTCGCGAGCGGCGGGACGATTGCACGGAACGTGTTCCTGAACCTCAGCTACCTCCAGGAGGCCATCGGCGCGCCTTCGAACATCAACACCATAGTTGTCTCTAACAACGGCGACGAGCGCGAGGGGGTGAAGCTCAGCGGCGATGTAGCCGCGCGCCTGCAGACCGCAGTGGACGAGGCGGTGGGTTTCGAGGATCTTGGATTCCACATACTCACATCGAGCTATGTCCGCATTGAGAACGAGAATGTCTTCTTTGACGATCGCTACTTCGATGCGGTGAACGCGATGATTGGCAGCGTGGCGGGGATGGAGAATGTCTCCGCGCTGACGTCGTACTTCGTCAACAACATCTCGTTTGGCGGCATCTCCGTCCCATTTTCCACGGTGACAGGGCTCGATCCTCACGCAGACCACGCGTTCGGTCCGTTCACGGATAACATCACCAAGTCGCCGATCATCGGCGGCATCCAGGACAACGAGATCATCATCACCAACTACACCGCCGCGAGGCTCGGCGCCGGAGTCGGCGACACCGTGAGCCTGAACTACTCCGTCTACACCAGCACGTTCGCCCAGCTCTACAGGACCGCCACGTTCACGGTGAAGCATGTCGTGGACATGGCGGGAAAGGCGAGCGACCCGGACCTCATGCCGCCGTTCCCCGGGATAAAAGGCAAGGCGAGCTGCGGCGACTGGGACCCGCCGTGGGTCAGCGGGGACAAGATGCGGAGCGAGATGAGCTGGGAGGACCTGAACTATTGGCTGCTGTATGGCGGGACTCCGAAAGCCTACATCACTCTGGAGAAAGCGGAGCAGCTGTGGGCCAACGACCTCGGGAACATCACGACGATCAAGGTCAAAGGAACAAACCTCCCGCAATTGGTTTCTGACATCGGCTCCCGCCTGAATTCGACAATACTCGGCGGTGACGCCGGCATTAGCATCCTGCCTGTCAAGGCGAACGGGATTGAATCCGCCGAGGGCGTCCAGCTCCTCACGGAGACCTTCCTCTCGTTCGGCGTCGTCGTGATGATTTCGGGGATAATCCTGGCGGTGGCGCTCGTCGGCATGGTCATGGAGGGGCGGAAGAGGGAAATCGGCGTCCTCAAGACGCTCGGCATGAGGCGAGGTCAGGTTACCTGGACGTTCGCGTTCGAGGCGTTCTTCGTCTCTCTCATCTCCTCTGCCGTCGGAATCCTCGTCGGCCTGCTCATCGCGTTCCTCTGCATACTCCTCACGAACACGTTCTGGAGCAATATCGTCGAGGGCACGACGGTCACGCTGTACTTCACGTTGGACACGGTCGTCGTCGGCTACGTGGCGGGTTTCCTCGTCTCGTTCATCGCTTTCGTGCTGTCTGCTCATCGGACATCGGGGCAGCTGCTCGCGGCGGCCTTCCGGGAACAGGGGAGCCGGAGGAACACGCGCAATCTGGCCTTCGCCCTTGTGATTCTTGGCGGTATCGTGTTGGCGGGCAGTTACCTGTTGCCGACGGATGTCCCAACGCAGTCTGCCGTTGCTGTGGCGGGAGCCGCCCTCCTGCTGTTCTCGCTGTCATTCGTCACGACGAACCTGAAATGGCGGGCGTACCTGCTGCTCATCACCTCGCTCTCGTTGATCATCGCGGCAACAGTAATCTCATTCACCGCCGCAAGTGCCTCCGAGTCCGTGCCTTTCGTCCTCTACTTCGTCAGCGGGTTCGCGATCATCGCCGCCCTGGTGGGGATGCTGTCCGTGAGCCTGAGGCGGATCGCATCAGGCCTCTCCCGCATCCTTGCCGCCGCCGGAGCGAACAGCGGCACACTCAGGATCGCCTTTCTCTCCCCCGCCAGGAGAGCGAGGAGGACCTGCCTCGCCGTCTCGCTGTTCGCCATCGTCATCTTCACCTACCTCGGTCTCTCCGTCAACATCCAGGGCCAGCAGGCGAACATCGACAACATGGTCATGCGGCAGGGTGCTGGCTACGACGTCATGGGCGAGAGCTCGATCTCTCTCAGGTTCGACCTCGGCAACCCTATGGAGAGAGCGAAGAATGGATTCACGGATTTCCCCGCAGGGACCTCTGTCGTCCAGTTCCTGACCTACGGACAGATTGGCGGGAGCTGCTCGAACCTGAAGAGGAACCTGCCGCCGCGCCTCATCGGTGCGAACGAGTCGTTCGTGCGGGACAGCCTATTTCGGTTCCAGGCCCCGAGCGGCGTCGGGCGGTCGACCTGGGACGCGCTCGGGAATGTCGAGGGCGATGGGGCGATTCCCGCCATCGGGGACTCCAACACCGTCATCTGGATTCTCGGCAAGGGCGTGGGAGACCACATCACCGTCACCGATGAACGCGGAACCGAGGTGCAATTGGTTATCATCGGGATCACAGAGAATTCGATCTTCCCCGGCTCGGTCTTCATCTCCGAGGGTAACATCAACCGCCTCTACCCGACGACCGCGGAGTACCGCTTGTTCCTGTTCAAGACACCGGACCCTCCCGCAACGGTCTCCTACCTCGAATCGAGGATGCAGGCATATGGCATGGACGGGACGCTCGTCGAGGACCTGGCGAGGAGCAACCTCTCGGTGGAGTGGTCCTACATGGGTTTGTTCCAGGCACTGCTCTTGCTCGGCCTCATGGTGGGCATCTTCGGTCTCGCCGTGAGCTCCGCCCGGGCGGTTGAGGAGAGGAAGGCGGAGATAGGCACGATGCGGGCGATCGGGTTCGGCAGGTCGATGGTCATGAACTCGCTCCTGCTCGAAAGCGTCTACATCGCGTCTCTGGGTGCGATCATCGGCATCGTGGCGGGTCTTCTGACCTCTTTCCTGTTCTTCGGGAGAGGCACGCTCCTCAGCAACAACGCGGCGATCCCCTGGCTCGCGATGCTCCTCATTGTCGTCGTGGTCGATGTCACCGCGCTCTTGGCCGCGATAATCCCAGCGAACAGGGCGGCGAGAATGCATCCGGTCGACGCGCTCAGGAAAGAACAGTAATCCCGCCTGTCCGTCTGGAATCGAAGTGCAATGGAAACGCCTTTTAAGAGGCGGAATATGCCAATAACAATGATGATACTGTCAAGCCATACTAAAGCAGGTCGTTTGTGGTGTGACACACCGACTCAGCCAAGGGTCCCTAAATGAATGTGGGCAGGTTCACATCATTGGTGTCAGTCGCCGTGCTGGTTGCGGCTCTCTTCGTGCCGCACCAAGCTGCCGGCGGGCACATAGCCGGAACCCGCGGGTCTGACACGACGGGCTCCTGGACCGAGTTCAGGGGCAACCTGAACAACACGGGGTACTCGACCTCGACAGTCCCGTCGACCAACAACACGTTCCTCAAGTTCGATACCGGCTGGCCGTTCCATTCCTCTGCCGTGGCGAGCACGGACATCCTTTACTTCGGCTCAGACTACGGCAAGGTCTACGCGGTGGACATGGCGTCCGGAAGCGAGATCTGGAACTACACGACCATGAGCGACGTCTGGGCATCGCCGCTCGCAGTCGGGGACACGGTCTACATCGGCGGGATGGACGCAAACCTGTACGCCCTCAACCGCTTCAACGGCTCCCGCCAGTGGATCTTCACCGCAAACGACAGCATAGTCTCGTCAGCGAAGTACTACGACGGTTCCATCATCTTCTCATCTCAGGATGGCAAGGTCTACTTCATCAACGCCACGACGGGCCTTGAGGCTGCCCCGCCCTACGCGACTGGCGGTCAGATCTGGGGCACTCCCGCAGTGATCGACGGCACCGTTGTGGTCGGCTCGAACGACGGCAACGTCTCGAGGGTCCGCATCAGCGACGGGTTTGTGATGTGGAGATTCCCACTGCCTGCAGGCCCCAGCGGTCTGGTGAAGTATTCATCAGCGGCTGTATCTGGAGGCAGGGTGTTCATCGGCAGCGACGACCACAGTGCATATGCAATCAACTTGGACACGGGGGCCCTCGTATGGAGATTCCAGGCCGCGAACTTCGTCTACGCGACCCCTGGGATTCATGCAGGAAGGGTCTTCATACATTCAACTGACGGCAACCTGTACGCGCTCCCATTTGACGATCCGAACGCTGACGGAACAATAGCCACCAGTGAAATCCTCTGGCAGTTCCACACGGGCGACGGAACCGGCGGGGAAGGCGGCTCCTCTCCCGCCATCGCGGACGGCAAGGTGCTCGTGGCGGCAAGGACAGGATACCTCTACTGCCTCGACGAGTTGACAGGGACCGAGGTTTGGAGCTTCGGGGTCTCGAGCGCCAACCGTCCCTCGTTCTCATCGCCCACAATCGTGGATGGGCGGGTCTTCATCGGACTTTCGGACGGTTCGATGTACGGATTCGGGGAGGGGGGGATGTCCGTCACGATATTCCCCGCCCTGAACGTTATTGAAGGTCAAAGGGCTATGGAGATAGTCTTCAATGTCACCGTAGTTGGATTTCCTGTCGAGGGAGCATTCGTCTCGTTTGCCGTGACGGCGGGAGCTCTTTCGCAGGGCGGGGCGAGCACTCTCGCCGATGGCCAGCAGAGGGTGAAGTACCTCGCGCCGAAGGTCACCGAGAACACGACCGTCAAGATTACCGCCAAAGCGACGAAATACGGCTTGAATGACGCGTCGGCCTTTGTCTTTATCACCGTGATTTCCGCGCAGGACTACGGGACCGCCTCCGGGTCAGCGTTCTCCATTGACAACTATTCTCTGCTATTGGCGGCGATCGCGATCTTGATTGTGGCGAATGTCGCAGTATACGCGGCGGTAGTCCTCAATAAAAGGAGGAGGTCGCGAACGTGAAAGGAACCGCAAGAACAGTCCTCGCTTTGGGCGTGCTGTCCATCCTCATCCTGCCCCTTGGAGTAGGATCGAACGTGAGGGCAGCGGGCAATCTCGGCAATCTCTCTCTCGTCTGGAGCCGTTCGGACGGGCACAACGCGACGTCATGGTCGGTCAGGTGGTCGCCCGACGGGACGATGCTTTCCCAAACATTCCTCGATAATAGCACGGTTGTCTGGAATTCCACTACAGGGAGTAGAATTGTGAAGCTGGGTTCCCACGCGAATTCGACCGCGGAGAGTAGGACGAGATGCGACGGCAACCAGACATGCACCATCACGGCTCATCTCCCGTCGAGGGTCACGGCGTGGTCGCCTGACGGCGCGTACCTGGCAGTTGGCGGCGACGACACAGTTATCTGGGTGTTCAACACGACGAGCTGGGGCGTCGCTAAGACATTGACTGGTCATCTTGGAAGCGTACTGACGCTCGACTTCTCTCCGGACGGGAAGTATCTGGCCTCTGGCTCAGGCACTGACAAGGTCTTCATGAACAACGTCCCCGAGAACCTGATCAAGGTCTGGGACTTCGAGAGAGGGACCGCCATCGCGAACATGACTGGGCACACGGACGGCGTCATGGAGGTGAAGTGGTCCCCGGACGGAAGCAGGCTCGTCTCGGCTTCCGATGACAAGACGATGAGGATGTGGAACACGACCGACTGGTCCTACATGTTCACTCTTAGGGGGCACGCTGGCGGTGTCCTGGCGGTCGACTGGTCGCCCGACGGCGAGAGACTCGTCTCGGGGAGCCGTGACTACAAGATGGCGTTGTGGAACGCCAGCGATGGAAAGCAGATCGCGAAGTGGACCGCGCCCAATTGCGTGAGGTCCGTGGACTGGCACATGGACGGGGACAACATCGCGGCTTCCGGTGTGTCCGAGGCCATGGTGATGATCAGGAACGCCACGACGGGAGTGGTGCTGCAGACTCTTGAGGACAACAAGGACGCCAGTGGCGTGCCGGTCGGGGCGATAATGTCGGCGAGATGGTCCCCTGATGGACAGAAGTTGGCGATCGCATCAGGCAAGGAGATGACGATCAGGGTCTATGCCTTCGGTCTGACGAAGCCGACAACCGAGTCAGCTATCCCCGGCTGGGTGCTTGGCGTGGCAGTATTCGTTTCCATCATAGTCGTTGCGACCCTCGTGACCTACGCGGTCATGAAGCGCAGAGTCAGAAGAACGGAGCGAAGGTGAGGGTTCTTGAAGTTGAAAGTGGCCTTCACGATTCTTTTCGCCTTCCTTCTCACTCTGCCCAACGCATCTGCAATCACAGTCGACGCGGCGTTCCTCGGCAGCGCTCCCGGGCGGTTCAACTCAATCGAGATCAACGATGTTGACAAGGACGGGAACAAGGAGGTCATCTTCGGCAACTACGAGGGCTACGTCAACATGATTCAGTGGAAGGGGGGCGAGTTCAAGGCGGAGGCGCACCTCGGACCTTTCGGCTCCCGCCTCTGGGGGATCCACGTCGACGACATCGACTCCGACGGCCGCAATGAGATCATGGCGGGGGATGGGGATGGCAGCCTGAGGGTGTTCAACGCGACAAACCTCCAAATGCGGTGGGAGCTCGACGGTCTCGTGAGGGACGTGCACGGGATCGCGGTGGGAGATGTGGACAACGACGGCGACAAGGAGATCGTGGCGGGAGGCGGCTACAAGATGGACTACCCGCTCAGCGCGGTCTACATCATCAACCCGCTCAACGGCTCGATGGAGAACTCCTTCCTGCCGGGGAACGCCAGCAGGATGAGGTCGTTCGAGATCGCTGACATCGACCACGACTCCTACAACGAGCTGATATTCGGCACAGGCGAGGCTCTCGGCGAGACGCCCGGCATCGGTCACCTGTACGTCTATCAGATCAACGGTCAGAACGTGGTCCAGGAGTGGAAGAGCGACGACCTGAACGGCGACTGCGTGAGCGTCAAGGTCGTGGACGTCGACGGGGATGGGAATCTGGAGATAATCACGTCAAATGGATACAGGGAGGGCCCGGGCTTCGCGTTCATCTTCAGATATGTCGGTTCCGGCGGCGAAGGCAGCCCGCCAATATACCAGCGTCTCTGGGAGAGCGAGAACATCGGTCCGAAGGCCTGGGGACTGGACGTGGCGGACATCGACGGCGACTCAATCAACGAGATTGTCATCGGGAACAGGGCGGGGTACATTTGGATATTCGACGGGACGAGCCGCTCGATCGAATGGAAGAGCCCCCTGCTCGGCTCTGATGTGCTTGGGCTCGCCCTCGGCGATGTCGACGGCGACGGACAGATTGAGATAGTGGCGGGCCAGGGAGGCTATCAGGGCAAGGCGGACTTCACCAGCGCGTACACCGCCCCGCACATCTTCGTGATCGATGGCGCGAAGCACACGATCGAGTACACGCTCGGCGGGAGGGACTATATGGGCTGGGCTTTCGAGGTGGCCATCGGAGCCCTCGTGATCATGTTGCTCGTTGGCATCAACATCTACATCAAGGTCAGGAAGCCGAAGGCGGCTAAGGAGGAGGTTGCGAAATGATCGAGGAGTTGCTCGCGGCGGCAGCGGTCGGCGGCTCACTCGGCAACGCGTGGGTCTGTGCGCTACTTTCCCTGGGCTGCTCCATCGACAGCAAGAAGGGAGGAGCCGCGTTCATCGCGGGAAGGTTTGTGGGGCTGGTCCTCCTCGGAGGCGCGATTGCCGGTCTCGGCCTGGTCCAAGACCTGAACCCGGTCTACTTCCTCGTGACGTTCGGCGCTCTCACCGTCGCGCTCGGCGTCTTCGTCCTGGTCAGAGTCCTCACAAGACACCACATGGCGAAGCATGGACATCCTCTCCTCAGACTGTTCCACCGGGGAATGCACCACGGGAAGGGCCAGAGGGCAGTCATGGCCGATGGCGGCGAGATCGACTTTGAAGGGAATTCGAAGGCGAAGATTGCCTACATATTCCTCCTCGGTGTCGTCAGGGGAGCGACGCCATGCGTGAAGATCATGGTGCTGGCCCCGCTGCTAATCTCCGTCGACTTCGGCCTCGCGATCGGCATGGTCATGGTCTTCGCCGCGGCATCGACGATCTACCCGGTCATCGGATTCCTCTCGGGAAACATCATCCGCCAGTCGAAGAGGTACGCGCTCTACATGAGGATGGGCGCGGCGCTGATGATGATCGTCCTTGGCGTCTACTTCATCGTGAACGCGTTCATGAGCACGCACGGAGGCGAGTAGAGGATCCATGAAAAGGCAGCACAGGATTTCGAGGCCGAGGCTGGCGTTCCAGGTCGCAGCCTTGGTGCTCTTCAACTGCATGGCCTTCGGCGTTGCTTCGTTCGGCGAGACGCCGTACCTGAGGGACATCTACTGGCCGAACGCCACCACGAAGTTCTTCGCGGACGCTCCGACCTACTCGCTCGTCTACAAGCTGCAGGACACCGCGGTGGCGGAGTTCAAGACGCTCTACACCGACATCGTGCTGCCGATTTCCATCTTCATCATACTAGTGCTCATACTCGGGCGGGTCTGGTGCGCGTGGCTCTGTCCCCTCGGTCTGCCGCAGGACCTGCTCTCCGGTCTCAGGAAGCGACTCGGCATCCCTTACTACAGGATGTCGAAGACTGTGAGCGATGCTCTGCACGCTACGAAGTACCTGGCCCTGTTCCTGATTCTCTCATACACGGTCGCGCTGGGGATGCCTGGCACCGGCCTGAGCCAGCTGAGGACCGGGCTGCCGATACCATACGAGTGGATCGACGCGAACAGGGCCCTCTACGTCTATCCGCAGATATGGCTCGGCATGCTCCCGCCAACGACGATCGTCCCGATAGTCTCCATAGGCACCGCGATATTCTTCATCGTCATGTGCTTCGTGATCAGGCGGTTCTGGTGTCACATCTGCCCCGCGGGGGCGCTCATGGGCCTCGTGCACAGGAAGTCCTTCATGCAGCTGACGAAGGACGCGACGAAGTGCACCAGCTGCAGGATCTGCGCGAGGGTCTGCCCCATGGGCATAGAGGACATGTACAAGGAGAAGACGAGCCGCAACGTGACCGCGCGAAACTGCACTCACTGCTACTCGTGCCTGGAGGCGTGCCCCGAGGACGGCGCGCTCTCTGCGACGTTCATGGGAAAGAAGATTCTCACCTCGAAATCAATGGTCGATTATCCAGTCTAGGGAGAGATTGAAGTGAGCTTGCTGAAAAGAAAGGGAATGGAGCCGGCGAAGAACGATGCGAAGACGCAGGCGAACTCCGGCGCGCGCGAGAGGATCAGGTCTCTCGTGGCGGGCCGGGGGACCGAGATGACCGCGAACAGCATCAAGAAGATCGAGGCCGAGGCGCAGAAGCTCGCTTCCCTGAAGAACAAGCCGGCCGCGATGGACTACTTCATCGATGTCGCGAGGATACACGACAGGCGCGTCAAGGAGATCAATGCATTCAAGGCGGGTGGCGGGAAGGTGGTCGGCACGCTCTGCAACTTCGTGCCGGTTGAACTGGTCGATGCGGCGGGGGCCCTCCCGGTGGCCCTCGGATGCGGCTATTTACCGCCAGTTGGCCTGGGCGAGGCGTACCTCGGCGACCCGAACATGTGTTCGATCGTGAAGGCGTGCGCGGGGTGCATGATGATAGACGACTTCCCGCTGTTCTCCCAGTGCGACGCCATCATCGCTCCCGCGCCGTGCGATGCGAAGCTGAAGATCTCCGACGAGTTCAGGGAGGTCAGGGCGATAGTCCCCATGAACGTTCCCCGCATCAAGCAGGGGGAGTCGATCCGCAGGCAGTGGATTCAGGAGATAATGACGGTCAGGAACAGGATGGAGATGCTCACTGGGAACAAGATAACACGGAAGAGTCTCCGAAAGTCCATCGAGAAGTACCAGCGCGCGCACAAGGCCTGGAGGAGGCTGCTGGACACGAGGAGGAAGGGCGACGTGCTCTGGGGCAGGCATTTCCTCCTGATCGCCTGGCTCGCCTACGTCGACGACATCGCGCGGTGGACGGAGAACGTGAACAGGCTGTCCGACGAGCTGGAGAAGTTGGTCACGGAGAAGAAGAACGTCGCGAACGGGGACGCCCCTCGCGTCATGCTTGCGGGTTCCCCGGTCATGTGGCCGAACTGGAAGCTTCCGGACATCATCGAGGAGGTAGGCGCGGTCATCGTCTCAGATGAACTCTGTTCAGGGACCAGGGTGCTCTACGACCCTGTCGTGGTCGACGAATGGACCGAGAGGGCGATGCTGGACGCGATCGCGGACCGGTATCTGTTCCCTTCGACCTGCCCGTGCTTCACTCCGAACGTCGAGAGAGAGGAGAACATCATCAACGAGGTGAAGAACGGCGGCGTGGAGGGTGTCATCTTCCACGCCATGCAGGGCTGTCACCTGCACACGCTCGACGCGACGAGGCTCACAAACCTGCTCAAGAGAATGGGCATCCCCGCGCTGACGATCAGGAGCGAGTTGAGCGACGGGGACATCGGCCAGATCAGGATAAGAGTCGAGGCCTTCCTCGAGATGATCCAGGCAAACAGAGAGGGGGTGGAGCAAGGCGATGAGCGTTATCCCTGAGTCGATATCGGTTCATCCTTGTTACAGCGCGGAGGCTCACTGGAAGTACGCGAGGATGCACCTTCCTGTCGCACTCGCGTGCAACATCCAGTGCAGGTTCTGCAACAGGGCTTTCGACTGCTCGAACGAGGCGCGTCCAGGGGTGACGTCGAAGCTGCTCAAGGCGGAAGAGGCGGCTGCGCTGGTGCGCCGCGTCCGGGAAAGGCTGGGGATTCTCTCCGTCGTGGGAATAGCGGGACCGGGGGAACCTCTGGCGAACGAGGAGACGTTCAAGACTCTCAGGCTCGTTGGCGGGGAGTTCCCGGACATGACACTCTGCCTCGCGACGAACGGCCTCCTCCTCCCGCAATATGTCGATGAGCTCGTGTCCCTCGGGGTCAAGTACATCACTGTCACAATTAATGCGCTCGAGCCGCGCGTGGGAGCGGAGATATATGCGTGGGTGAGGGACGGCGGTGAGACGCTGACTGGCCAGGACGCATTCCAGACATTGTCCGGCAAACAATGGGATGGGTTGGCGAAGTGCGTCGACGAGGGTCTCATCGTCAAGGTTAACTCGGTGCTCATCCCCGGCATCAACGAGAAGGAGCTTCCGAAGATTGCACTGAGGGCGAGCGAGGCGGGTGCGCTGGTCCAGAACGTCATCCCGTTCCTGCCGGTGAAGGGCAGCGAGTTCGAAGGCAGGAAGGCACCGGGCAGGCTTGAGACGAAACAGGTCAGGGGAGAGTGCGGCCGGCTGATCAAGCAGATCGAGCACTGCGCGAGGTGCAGGGCCGACGCGATAGGACTGCTGGGCTGCGACATTTCCGCGAGATTCTACTAGGTCATGGTGAATAGAGAATGGAGTCAACGGTCTCCAACGCGTCAGAGACGGTCAGCGTCCGAGGAGAGTCAGAATACAGGTTCCCTCGCGCGTTTGTCCAGGGGAATCTCGCCACGTTCGCGACGTACGCGATTGGGACGGCGACCATCGCCGCGTTCTGCCTTCCCGCCGCGCTGGTCTACGCTTTCTACTGCGTCGCGAGCACGGTGGCAATCTGGGCGACGGTGTGCGTGCATTGCCCGTATTACGGGGGCGTGTGCCAGTGCGGCTACAGCACGATGTCCACCGCACTTTTCAAGAAGGGCGATGTGCGGCTTCTGCCAAAGAGATACAAGTTGATCTGGGCATACGTCGCACCTTCCTGGATCGCGCCACCTGCCGCCGCAACACTGGTCCTCGCCGTCCAGTTCTCATGGGTTCTCGCGGCGCTGGTTGTTGCGTTCGTTCTCATGGCCTTCGCAGTCGCCCCCGCCGTCTCGAGGGTGGCGGGATGCTGCGAGTACTGGCGGGGATGCAATGTGCCGCTCGAGGGTGCGGAGCTATCCGCCAATGATGGGGGTGTTCCATAGCATGGGGCGGTCATTTACTTATACTGGCACCGTGTTGCTTTTCTATTCGTGGGCACTGTTTCTCCAAGGGCTCGCGGGCGGTCCCGCCGCTCAGGGGTCGGTTCCCAGGGTCATGAAAAAGGGGTTCGGGAGGCAATGAAGGACCTGTGTCTTGCGCTCGCGCTGTCCGCCTTTCTGATGATAGCCGTCCTAGCTCCACTGGCCGCGGGATGTTCACAGGATCACCCTGCATCCGACCTCCACCTTGGAGTTGAGGGCAAGGATCAGCAGCCTCCCAGGGTGACGACTGTCTACCCGTGGCCGATGTACCATTATAACGAGACGCACGCTTCGGTCACGGCATCGCCCTCTCCCGATGATTCGAGCACGTATTGGTACAATTCAACTGGCCAAACCATGCACAGCTCTCCAACCATCGCTGAAGGCAAGGTCTTCATCGGGATGGGTGATCCTTCGGGAGACTCAATGCTTGCTTTCTATATCAATAATGGAACGCTTGCATGGAGGAGAACGACGTATTCTCAGGTGCCGGGCGGGTATGGCGTCGGTTCAACCCCGGCTTACTCGAACGGGGTTCTATTCTTCGCCGCCGACAGAATCTACGCCCTCTATGCGAGCAATGGAACAGTGAAATGGTCTGTACCGTTGCCCTACATGACCTATGGTGGCGGCACCGCGACCGTTGCCCAGGGCAGGGTTTTCGTGGGAGGGAGCGACTACAAGCTGTACGCCGTTGACCAGTCGACCGGTACTGTCCTATGGACGTCCCAGCCGTTCAGCACTTCGCCACCTGGGGGCAACAATTACGGTCTCCACTCTCCCCCTTCCGTCTGGAGCAACTATGTCTACATAGCGGCCTGCGATGGATATGTGTATCAGTTCAATACAACGCAACCGGGTCCGACCGCCAATTACTATCACCGATCTGCGGGATACAGGACGATGTACGGGTCGCCGACTATCTACAACGGCAAGATCTACATCGGCGATGGCTATTACTCAGACGGCTCCGGTCTATCCAGGTTTCGAGCGCTCTGGGCGAGCAACCTGACCCAGGCGTGGGCGTTCACTCCGCCAATCGTCGGGTCGTTCTTCTCCTCCGCATCGGTGGCTTACAACAAGGTATTCATTGGGTCGACAAACGGCAACCTCTACGCCCTTGACCCGTCGAACGGGGCAATCATCTGGAACTATCAGACTGGCGGTGCAGTATGGTCATCACCCGCCATCTCAGATGGCAAACTGTTCGTCGGTTCCAACTCCAACTCCTTTTACTCCTTAAACGCTAACCAGACGAATCCGGCGATCACTAGGTGGAGTTTTGGATTGGGCGGGGATGTGATCTCCGCCCCCGCCATCTCAGATGGCCGCGCCTGTGTGGGCACTTTCGGCAATGGCGGGAGAATCTATTGTTTCGGGACACCGCTCGTTCCCCCTGACAACCCGCCGGCCGTGGAGGCCTGGGAGCCTGGAGGTGCTTCAGGGCAGACGTATTCTCAGGGCCAATTGGCTCAGGTCAGGTGGAACGCCACGGACGACAATCCGATGCCCCCCAACAACATCAACATCTCCTACGGCAACGTCCCCGTCTGGAACAGCATCGTGACCAACACCGCCAACGACGGCGTCCAACCGTGGGACACGACTGCGGTCCCGCTGGGCACTTACTCGATTAGGGTCACCGCCTACGATTCCAGAGGGCAACAGACCGAGGACATCGGCAACTTCACCTTCCAGATCGTGGCTCCTGACAGCCCGCCAAGCGTCCTTGCGTGGGAGCCCGGCGGCGCTCCCGGCCAGACAATCACTCGGGGTCAGGCAGTGCAGATCAGGTGGCTGGTCACCGACGACAACCCGATGCCCGCCAGCAGCGTCAACATCTCATATGGGAATTCTCCGACATGGAACGACATCGTGAGGAACACCGCCAACGACGGATCGGAGCCGTGGGACACTTCAGGGGTGACTCCGGGCGTTTACTCGATTCGAGTCACCGCCTACGATTCGAAAGGACAGGAATCGGAGGACATAGGCAACTTCACGTTCCAAATAGTCCCGCCATCGAACCAGAGGCCGACGATCACGATAGACCAACCCGCCGGCGGAGAAAGCTGGACTGGTGGCTCGATTCATGCAGTGGACTGGACAGCTTCAGATCTGGAAGACGTTCCAGGCAGCCTCAGGGTCTGGGTGAACTACTCTCTGACGGGATCACCGCCGTTCAATCTTCAGATACCCGGTCTCCAGGGTGTTGCGGGGGATGCGGGACCCTATGCATGGACGGTTCCGTTCGAGAACAGCGCGTTGGTCGTGCTGAACGCCACTGTTGTCGACACCGCCGGAGGGAAAGGGTTTGGCGACTCTCTGCAGTTCGAGATCGACTCGATGCCGCCGCAGGTCTCATCGACAAACCCGATAAACGGAGCGTCTGGTGTCCCGACGAGCACTGGCGTGATCGCCACGTGGTCTGAAAGGATGCTGGCCGCGAGTGTCCAGTCGGCGTTCTCATTAAGGGACACTGCCCTATGGACCCCTGTGGTGGGGACTTTCATGTGGGCGGGAAACACGATGACGTTCACGCCTGGCGGCCTGCTTTCCCCAGGGACGGAGTACTCCGCGAATTTCACGACCCTCGCGAAGGACGACTCAGACTCCGGCAATAACCTGCTCTCACCATATGTCTGGATGTTCACAACGGCATCCTCGGCTGACACCACGCGGCCAACGATTATGGGCGCGACCGCCATACCGGACCCTCAGGAGGTCAAGCTCAGTGTCAACGTCTCTGCAATCGTCCAGGATGATACGTCCGTAGGTCTCGTCCGATTGAACGTCACGGACCCGATTGGCGGGACGAGCAACACCACGATGTCATACGACGTGATGTCTGGCAAGTACTACCTTGGCACAACCTGCAATCTTCTTGGAACTCATGCGTTCGTGATCTGGGCATCCGACACGAGCGGCAACTGGAACTGGACGTCGGGACAGTTCACGTGTGTCGACACGACCGCGCCGACTGTGAGCGACCCCATGGCGGTGCCGGACCCCGCAGAGGTCTTCTCGCAGGTCGACATCTCCGCCTTGATCAGCGACAACTATCAGGTCGTGGGTGCATGGGTCGAGGTGACGGCCCCTGACATGTCCAGCGCGAACCAGACGATGAATCCCGGCGCCAGGTACAGCCGGCAGACCTCGGCCGATCAGCTCGGCACGTACATTTACAGGATATCGGCCACCGACGAAAACGGACAATGGGGGGTTGCCCAAAGCCAGTTTTCTGTTATTGACACAACGCGCCCCGCCATCTCGAACTTGGTGGCCTCGCCGAATCCGGTGCAGGTCAGAGCCCGGACCAACCTGTCCGCCATCGTGACCGACAATTACCAGCTGGTGGGCGTCTGGGTGGAGGTCACGGCGCCCGACCTCACGTCCACGAACCAAAGCATGTCGCTTGGTGCGAGGTACTACTTCAACGCTCCCGCCAACCAGCTCGGGACTTATGCGTTCAAGGTGTCCGCGGTCGACGGCAGCAGCAATTGGAACGCCGCATCTAGCACCTTCACATCAGTCGACCTCGTGCCCCCAGTCATCGACCATACTCCAACGGCTGCGTGGATAATCTCCAGCATCATCAACATCACTGTCAACGTGACGGACAATGTTCACGTTCAGGAGGTGTGGCTCGATTTCACAGACACCGCTGGGACACCGCACAATGTGTCCATGGCCCATTCCCAGCAGGACGAGTACTTCTATGTCGTGCCGACGCAGCCGCAGGTGGGCACGCTGGCATATCACTTCTGGGCGGTCGATCAGAGCGGGAACGGAGCGAGGAGCGCACAGTTCTCATCCTTGATCCAGAGGCTGAAGCCGGACTCCCCAGCGTCTCTGGTCGCCACGCTCGAGGGATGCAACGCCATCCGGCTGCTATGGGTCGCGCCGACGACGAATGACGACGGCTCCCCGCTCACCAACCTCGTAGGATACAACATCTTCAGGTCTGAGGTGATGGGCACCGACGGAATCCGATTGAACACGGATCTCGTTCAGGGCACAGCCTACCTCGACAGCAATCTGGGCAGCAACATCACTTACTACTACACGGTGCGCGCCGTGAACTCGATAGGCGTCGAGTCGGAGTACTCGAACGAGGCCTACGCCATCACGCCTGCCTCATGCGGTTCGAACGAGCCGGGCGAAAACACTTCGCCACTATTGCTTATGATCATCGTTCTCATGATCGTGATAGCGGTCATCGTCTCGATTATTGTGGTTCTGCTCGTGAAGCGAAGGAAGAAAGAGAGGTCCGAGTCGGAAGCGAAGAGCGACCCTGCGCAAGATGCCAAGAAGGATGACGGGAAGAAAGCGAAATGAACGGCTAGGTGAAATCGATGGGTGGTGGGACTTCTCGAAGCTTGTTGAGTGCCACGGCAGTCTTAATGTCAGTCTTCGCGATTTCGTCGCCCACGGTCGCGGCGTCTGGAATGTCGGAAGGAGAGGGTATCCTCTCTGACTCTGGCGGGTTAACGCCGGACTGGATCCGCGTCACCGGTGGTCTCCCGACGGGAATGGAATTCTTGGGTGTCGCTTTCGGCGACGTCAACAACGATGGGAGGCTCGATGCGGCGATGGTGCCGGGTTCCGGCGGAATGCGCGTCTTTGTCGGGGACGCGGCGGGCAACTTTGCGGAGCAATCAAACGGCCTGGTGACCACGGGGCTCACGCAGACCGGCATAGCGCTCGCCGACTTCAACAACGACGGGAACCTCGATATTGCCGGGGATGGAGTCTTCTTCGGCAACGGCGGGAGAGGCGGGGCAATGTCTTGGACGCAGAAGACGAGACCGGGTGACTGGTACACGGTTACCCCGGTCGATGTGAACCTTGACGGCAAAATGGACATCGTGGCCGGGACGACCTCAGGCGTGCGCGTCTGGACGGGCAACGGCGGTGCAGGGGGGACCATGGTCTGGACCCCCGCCTCGACCGGCCTGCCGGGCTCAGGCATGTACCTCGGCTGCAAGGTCGGCGACATGAACCATGACGGCAAGCCCGACATAGTCTGCGCCGACTACAGCAACGGCATCAGGGTCTGGACCGGGAATGGCGGGACGTCTTGGACTAACGCATACACCGGCAGCGGACTGCCGACGACGGATTCCTACATGGGCATCGACCTGGGAGATGTCAATCATGATGGGAATCTCGACATCGTCTCGGCTGCTTATTACCCTCCGGCCAACGGCGTGAGGGTCTGGCTCGGGGATGGCGGTGCTGGAGGGAATATGAACTTCGTGGAGGCCTCCTCCGGTCTCCCGTTCCCATTGACGAACGGGTGGATCAGTCCCCACTTCCAGGACGTCAATGACGACGGCAACTTGGACGTCGTCGCCACGAACTATGGCGGTGGCCTCAGGCTGTTTCTGGGTGATGGTGGCGCCGGAGGGACAGTGGACTGGATCGAGTCCTCGGCTGGCCTCCCCACGGGCAATTATATCGACATCGACGCGGGGGATTTCAACAATGACGGCAAGGTCGATTTCATCGCGAGCAACAGCAATGGCGTGAATGCGTGGCAGAACGAGAGACCAGACTTCAACATCAACAGCTACCAGTCTGCCTCGGTGAACCTGCCGACGACGGACACGTGGGCGGACGTGCAGCTCGCCGATGTCAACAACGACGGCAAGCTGGACATAGGCTTCACCAGCTTCCAGAACCAAGATAAGGGGCTGCGCGTTTTCCTGGGGAATGGGCAGGGGATATGGACGAATTCCTCCGCGGGGCTCCCGGTCACGGGTAGCTTCAGCGGGTTGAGGTTCGCGGACATCAACCATGATGGGAATCTGGACATCGTCGTCGCGGGGGAGGGCGGCGCTGGAAGCGATGGTGTACATGTCTACAGGGGAGACGGTCTCGGTTCATGGACGGAGATGGCCCAAGTCACGACGAGGTCAGGTGCGGGATTGGAGCTCGCCGACGTGAACAGTGATGGCGACTTGGACGTCATGACTGGCTATTGGACGAATACATGGGGTCCAATGGTCTTCCTCGGGAACGGGAACTTCGGGTGGGGATTGAATGTTGGCCCGGCATCGACGATGAACGTCGACGACGTCGCCGCCGCTGATGTCAACCATGACGGGAAGACCGACATCGCGGCGAGTTCGATGAATGGCATCGGCATCCAGCTGTGGACCGGTGACGGTTCTGGGACGAGCGCAGGCTGGCAGAGGAACGACACCGGTCTGCCCACTGCGGGTGTCTACCTCGGTCTTACTTTCGCTGATGTGAACCATGACGGCAATCCGGACCTGGCCGCAGCAGGCTATGCTGGGGTCGGGCAGGGACTCTACGTCTGGCTCGGGAACGGTGGCGCTGGCGGGTCGATGGTCTGGACCCCGGCAAACACGGGCCTCCCTGGAACGGGTCAATATGGCGGCGTTGAGTTCGGGGACACGGACCTTGACGGCGATCAGGACCTCATCGCCGCCGATTCGCGCAATGCCGGAGCGACAGGAATCGTCTACAGACGGGGAAATGGCGGCGCTGGCGGGACAACCTCATGGTCTTCCCCGATAATCTCGGGGATTCCCAGCAGCGGGAAATACTGGGGCGTTGCATTCGGCGATGTCGACAACGACGGAGTGCAGGACATCGCGGTTGCCGGGACTGCCGGAGTCCAGGTCTACAAACAGGGAGCGCCACCGAACCGCTCTCCCACCATCGTGATTACCCAGCCTGTTGGCGGCGAGGACTGGACTGGCGGGACGGTGCACAACATCGACTGGAACGCGAACGACATGGAGGACCCGGTGGCGAGCCTCAAGGTCTGGTTCAACTACTCCGTGACTGGCGGGCCACCCTATGACCGCCAGGTGGCGGGCCTGCAGGGGGTCCCCGCAAACTCCAGGCCCTTTGCGTGGACGGTCGCCCCGGAGAACAGCGCGACGGTCGTGCTAAACGCGACCATCATCGACACCGCAGGGGCGCGAGGCTCCGACGACTCGCCGGAGTTCGCGATTGACTCGACGGCACCAACGGTCATTTCCATGAATCCGTTCTCGGGAGAGACCGGCGTTCCGACCAGCGCGAATGTCCAGGCAACATGGTCCGAGCCGATGATGAGGACATCGGCGGAGTCGGCTTTCTCGCTGAAGGACACGGCCACGTGGACTCCCGTGGCGGGAACGCTGTCTTGGGCGGGGAACACATTGACCTTCAGCCCGACGAGCGTGCTTGCGTCGGGCACCCAGTACACCGCGAACTTCACGACATCGGCCAGAGATACGTCCGACCCTGGCAATAACCTCGCAACGCCTTACAGTTGGACTTTCACCACCGCCGCGTTCGTGGACGTCGAGAGGCCGACGCTCATGTCAGCCACGGCAATCCCGGATCCCCAGGAGGTCTACTTCCCCGTAAATGTGTCAGCCGTGGTCCGCGACAACGTCGCCGTGGGCCAGGTCTGGCTCAACGTGACGAATCCCGCTGCCGGGACTCTCAACTCCACGATGTCGTACGACCCGTTCGGGATGCGCTACTTCCTGGAGAGGAACTGCGGGATGCTCGGCTTGCACACTTTCGTCGTCTGGGCATCCGACACCAGCGGCAACTGGAACTCGACCTCGGGTCAATTCACATGTGAGGACACGACGAGACCATCCATCTCGGACCTGAGGGCAGTCCCGAACCCGGTGGAAGTGCTCGCATCGACGAACCTCTCAGCGCTCGTCTCCGACAACTACCTGCTCTCGGAGGTCTGGGTCGAGGTGACGGCGCCGGACCTCGCGCGGACGAACCTGTCGATGATTGCGGGGCCGAGGTACTCCAGGGAGACGATCCCAGACCAGCTTGGGGATTACATCTTCAGGGTCTCCGCCCGGGATTCGGTGGGGCTATGGGTAGCAGCCGTCAACCTGTTTCAGGTCGAGGACAACACGCATCCGCTGATCGTCAATCTCGCCGCGACGCCAAGTCCGGTGGCCTTGTTCGCGCAGACGAACATCACGGCTGATGTCACCGACAATTATCTCCTCGCAGGGGTCTGGGTGGAGGTAACCGCTCCGGATCTGACGCTGACGAATCAGTCGATGGCGGGCGGTCCGGCTTTCCACTTCGAATACACCGCAAGTCAGGTCGGTGCGTACCCATACACAGTCTCGGCGGTGGACAGCAGCGGCAATTGGCAGACGGATTCAGACATCTTCCAGACGATTGAGTCTGTGCCGCCATCGATCGAACATGCGCCTCGGTCGACATGGCCGGTGACCGTCACGCTCAACATCACGGCGAACGTGACTGACAACATCCTCGCCCAGGAAGTGAAGCTGGACTACACGGACGTCGACGGCGTCGCGCGGAACGTGACCATGGCCCGAGGGCTGGCGGATGAGTACTTCTACGAGGTGGCTGGCCAGCCGCACACTGGGACGGTGTCCTACTACATCTGGGCGGCAGACGGCAGCGGGAATGGAGTGCGAAGCCCGCTCTATGCTACTCTGATCGTTGAGAGGGCGCCGCTCCCGCCAACCGGGCTCACCGTGGCGTCAGAGGGCTTCGACGCTCTCAGGCTCCAATGGACGCCGCCGACTCTGAACACGGACGGGTCGCAGTTGACTGACCTGAGAGGGTACAACATCTACAGGATGACTCAGCCCGACGGCCCGAGGACCAAGATCAACGGCGCCCTAGTCACCGAAACGACATTCCTCGACGACAATGGCGGTCTCGGTTTGGAGGATGGACGGACCTACTACTACAACGTGACCGCTGTGAACTCGCGGGGGATAGAATCCGCGCCCGCTCAGGAAAACGGCACGACTCTGACGCGGGGCACCGCCACCGACAACACGGTCATCCTCATTGCGGTGGCAATCATCATCGGCGTCATCGTCCTCTTGGCGGTGTTGCTCTTGCTGATGAAGAGAAGGAAGAAGCGTCAGGTTGAACAACAAGAGCAAGCTGAGAAGAAAGCACCGCCACCACCGCCCGATGACAGTTAGCCTTCGCGCCCCCTCTTCTTTGGACCGCGACCGAGGGCCCAGTCGACCAGATGAGGCTGCGTGTCCCTTATGGTCGGTCTCGCCTGCCTGGCAGGTCCCAGGTCTGCAAGGTCTAGATCCACCACCACTAGGTCCTCCTTGTAGTCCTTCGCAACACCGATGTATTCCCCTCGAGGGCCTATCGCTTGGGTCCCGCCAGCGAAGACCACGTTGAGCTCGGTGCCGACGAGGTTGCAGTAGAGCACGAAGCACGTGTTCTCCACCGCCCTGGCGGGGAGCACCTTGTCGAACATAGGCTTGCTCGTGTTCGGCGCCGCCGAGATCACCGCCAAGATGTCCGCGCCCTCGATGGCCAGGACTTTCGCGAGCTCCGGGAAGAACGAATCGAAGCAGATCATGAGTCCAATCTTGCCGAGCTTCGTCTCGACCAGCTTCGGCTCCCGCCCACGACCGAAGTAGATGCCCTCCTCGAAGGGCCCGAAGTTGGCGGGGTGGATCTTGCGATATTTCTCAACGGTGCCTTTCGGAGTGACAAGTACCGCCACGTTGTAGAGTAGTCTGGCCTTCGTGTCCCTCTCGGGCATCCCGAAGATGATGTGTGTCGAGTTCTTGCGCGCTATCTCGGAGACCGCTTGCGTGCTCGGTCCGGGCACGGGCTCGGCGAGCGTCCTCCACGCGTCGCGCGCCATGTAGCCGGTCAGGTAGAGTTCCCCGAAGAGGGCCAGGTCGGGCTTCGTCTTCCTGATTGCTTTCTCCATCTTGTCTATGTTCGCTTTCTTGTCCCCGACCTTGGGCGAGAGTTGAGCTAGGAGGACCTTCACGCCGACACCGGCGGCGACACCGGTTCGACGGATATTAAATGCGCGGATTTAGACCTTTGACGGCTCGGGCTTGCTGTATTGGTCGTCCCACCAGGTGAACTTCCCCGTCAGACTTCGCCTGATCGTCTCCTTGATCCTCTTCTCGCGGGTCTCCTCCCTCTTGGCGGTCGCTATCCACCACACGATTTGTTGCTTCCGAGAGGGAGCGAGCTTGTCGAAGGCGTCCCACGCCCTCTTGTTCCGTTTCAATGCGGCGACGATGAACTGAGGTATCTCGAAATCCTTCCTGAGCAGCTTCATCCTCGGATCTCTCATGCCGTCCCTGTACTTTTTCAGCCCCACGCTGGTCATCCGGCCTTCCTTGATCAGCCTCTTGACCCTGTTGATGTTGGTTTCGGACCAAGTGCTGCCCTTCTTCCGAGGGGTGAACCGGATCTCATGCTTCTCGTCATCGATCCTCCTCAGCTTCCCGTCGATCCACCCGAAGCACAGCGCTTCCTCGACAGCCTCGTCGAGGCGGATGCTGGATTTCTTCGTGTGCTTCTTGTAGAGAATCAGCCAGAGCTCATTCGCGGACGCGTGATTCTCTTCGAGCCACGCGCGCCACTTCTCGCGATTCGGGAAGTGCTTTCTCAGTGTCGCCTCTGTCATTCTCTCGCGCCCTCAAGCGGACTGCGGGGAGGTGAAGTTCCCTTGGCTATTTCTCAACTTCGGGAGTCGCTGCGGTTCTCTGAGCAAGGTTTATGATATCCTCCTACTTAGTCGACGCAAAGCTCCCGTAGTGTAGTCCGGTCAATCATGAAAGCCTCTCGAGCTTTCGACTCGGGTTCAAATCCCGGCGGGAGCACTCCTATTTAGGTTCAAAACCATTATTTACCCCCTCGCTCATTGTCCTAACAATGCCCCGGAAAGGAAGCGGTAAGCGTCAGGCGCTGCTGGAGGATAGGGACATCCGCAGGTGGTACAACAACCTCGCCCGCGGCTCCAGGGCGACCGCAGACAACTACCTGCGAATGCTCGGGCTGTTCATCGAGTCAAACGACCTCTCCCCCAAGGAGTTCATCCGGCTCCGGCCAAAGAAGAGGGACGACCTCCTGTCGGACTACATCGACGCGAAGGTCACGGAGAAGGGCGGCGGGTCCGGTGTCGCGGTCGTGAAGAAGGCGGTCGTCAGTTGGCTCGACTGGAACGGTCTCTCCCTTACCCGGCGGATCAAGGTGCCGAACGCGAACCGGAGGCCCCGTCTGCGGGACGCCCACATCCCCTCCCAGGAGGAGTTGCGCCGGGTCGTGAACGTCGCGGACGCGAGGGCGAGGACCGCGATTGCGCTCATGGCGTTCGCTGGGCAACGGGAGGAGGTGATGGGCACGTATCTCGGGGACGACGGGCTCACGCTCCGGAACCTCCCCGAGGCAACGGTCGAGGACGGCAACTTGACATTCGATAAGGTTCCGACGAGGATCGAGATACCGGAACGCCTGAGCAAGACAGGGACGGCATACTTTACGTTTCTCGGCCCCGAAGGGTGCGAGTTCCTAGCCTCGTACATCGGCCAGCGATCGAAGGTAGGGGAGGAGATCGGGCTGGACTCCCCGCTGATCACCCCGAGGAACGTGGAGAAGCCGTTCATCCGGACGAACAATGTCGGGGACCTGA
>Ga0315277_10002675_pt1 | contig 24682 bp, 29 predicted proteins | sample YL17G05_15_MG_FD_203695 | JGI IMG/M metagenome (GOLD analysis project Ga0315277, IMG submission 203695) | Sediment microbial communities from Yellowstone Lake, YNP, Wyoming, USA - YL17G05_15 | ecosystem: Environmental > Aquatic > Freshwater > Lake > Sediment | place: USA: Wyoming | collected... | reverse complement strand
ATTAACTTGGAAGCTAAGAGGATTCTCGCCTTATCATGCAATGGTTGACAAATTTACAGAAATTAATAATGAGATAGATTTCTAATAAAGCCGGAAAACGGCTTTATAGTTGCAACAAAATTGTGGGCATTATTATAACTGCTGCCCTGGTAGTTTTAACCTTTTTAATATTAAGGCCCATACTTATCTCTACTATATTTGCCTTGATACTCTCGTTTATTTTTTATCCCTTGCATAAAAGAATCCGCTCTATAGTAAGAAGCAAAAACCTTTCTGCTTTTATTATCTGCCTCCTTCTTTTGGCAATTATCATCTTGCCCCTTTTCTTCTTTATCCCACTAATCATAAAACAATCCTTTCAAATCTATACCTTTTTGCAAGGAGAGAATTTTTTAACCCCGGTTAATGATATCATTACTAGCATTTTTTCTTCTCCTGAACTTTCAAAAGATTTGATAGTAGGGTTAAATTCTTTTACAGCCAAGATAGCCTCTTCCTTTCTTAGCAGGTTTACAGAAATTTTGCTGAGCTCTCCAACAATGTTGCTGCAGCTTTTAATTATCTTGTTTGTTTTCTTTTTTGGTTTGCGCGATGGAGAAGAGTTTGTAGCTTATATCCAAAGCCTTTCTCCGCTCTCAAAAGAGTCTGAGAAAAAAGTATTTCAGCAGTTTAGGGATATTACTTACTCAGTAATATACGGGAACATCGTCGTTGGCATTATACACGGCTTAGCCGCGGGAATTGCTTTATTTATTTTAGGAATTCCCAACGCAGTAGTTTTAACGCTTCTTGCAGTTTTCTTTAGCGTAATACCGTTATTGGGGCCCTGGTTAGTCTGGGTGCCAGTAGATATTTATCTATTTTCTGTAGGAAGAACAACTGCCGCAGTTATTTTATTGATTTATGGCTTAGTGGTTATTAGCTGGATTGATAATATACTCCGCCCTTTAATAGTAAGTAGGAGAACAAAAATAAATTCTGCAATTATTTTAGTCAGCATGATTGGGGGCTTGTTAGTATTCGGAATCTTGGGATTAATCCTTGGCCCTTTAATTATTTCCTATCTTATTCTGCTTATAGAGTCTTTCAGGAACAAGAAAACAGAAAGCATACTTATACAAAAGACAGAATAATGGTAAGGTATAAAAACTAATCTTCTCCTCTTATTTATTATAAAAGAGGCAAAATGAAGTTAAAAGTAAAAATTCTGAAATTGCAGGCTGGGAGGCCGGTTTCTATCCTCCATGAAAGAACTGCAGACAAGCTAAGCGTAAATATCGATGACCGTATAAAAATAAGCAAAGGGAATAAAAAGATGATCTCGGTAGTAGATATAGCCGCAGGGCTTCTTCAAAAAGATGAAATTGCAGTTTCTGAAGAAGTTGTAAAAGCATTAAAGCTGAAAGAAGATGATGCTGTAGAGATTAATATCGCCCCCCATCCTGAAAGCATCTATCTTATACATAAAAAGCTTATGTGCACGCCCCTTAACCAGTTTGAGTTTGAGAAAATAATATCGGATATTGTTAAAAATGCCTTAACCGAGCCCGAAATAGCTTATTTTGTTTCTGCCATTTACAAGTGCGGAATGTCTGTAAAAGAAATTGAATATTTAATAAGGGCGATTGTTGGAAGCGGGAATATAATAAAGCTAAGGGGAAAAGTAGCTGACAAGCACTGCATTGGTGGAATTGCAGGGAACAGGACCACGCCTATTGTTATATCTATATGCGCCGCAGCAGGATTGAAAATGCCAAAAACCTCCTCAAGAGCAATCACCTCTGCTGCAGGTACCGCAGACGCCATTGAATGCCTGGCAAGTGTAGATTTTTCAATAAAAGAAATAAAAAAGATAATAAAGAAAAATAATGCTTGCATGGTGTGGGGTGGCTCTTTAGGGCTGGCTCCTGCAGATGATAAAATAATCCAGATAGAAAAGCTGATGAATCTAGACCCTGAGCCCCAGCTTCTTGCTTCTATACTTTCTAAAAAATTGTCTGTTGACAGCAAGTATGTTTTGATAGATATTCCATACGGGAAATCTGCAAAAGTTTCAAAATCCCAAGCAATAAAGCTCAAGGATAAGTTCGAAAAACTAGGGCAAAGTTTTAAAATTTATCTTAAATGCATCCTAACCGATGGTTCCCAGCCAATAGGCAATGGTGTAGGCCCTGCTTTGGAGATGAAGGATGTTTTAGCAGTCTTAAGGCAGGATTTAAGCCGCCCGCTGGACCTTGAAAAAAAGTCTTTGCTCCTGGCAGGAACTCTTTTTGAAATGACTGGAGAGGCAGAAGAGGGCAGAGGAATTGAGCTGGCTGAAAAAATCCTCGAGTCTGGAAAGGCGTTCAAGAAATTCAAGAAAATCATCAAGTCGCAGAAAGGCTCTGTTTCAGACTCTCGGCTAATACTGGGCAAATTTTCCAAGGACATTTTCTCTGGCAAATCTGGAGAAATAATCGAGCTAGACAATAAAAAAATTAATTTAATCGCGAGGATACTCGGCTCTCCTGCAGACAAAGGAGCTGGGCTTTACATTCACAAGCACTGCCAAGAGAAAATTCAAAAAAACAACAAGCTGATGACTTTTTATTCAGAATCAGATGAGAAATTAGAAGAAGCAGTAAAATTTTACAAAAAACTTCATCCAATAACGATAAAATAAGTTCATTAGTTATATTACAACTACTTTAAAGTTTAAAAAAACACAAAAAACACAAAAAACAATTTAAATATTTTTATCGTCGGGAAATTTAAAAGACAAAAATAAGAGGAAAGATTTATAAACCAATGCTTCTTAAATTTAGTAGTAAAAAAAGGGTGTTAAAATGAATAAAAGAGCTAAGGTTACATTGAGATATCTAATTGCTTTCGCAATTATATCAACAGTTTTTCTTGCATATTTTGTATTAGCCGCTCATGTTGTAAGGATAGATAACTCTTATACAACGAAGAATGTAAGTGATAATATCGGGGTTATTTTTAATATAACTATTAATAATAGTGATGTGGGCCAGGCTGCAAACATAACCCAAGTTAATATAACGATTCCCAACTCTTTTAAATTTAATGACCAAAACGGTACGGGCGTTGCAACTGCCTTCTTTAAAAATTCAACATATGTTTTAACCTGGGAAAATTTTACATTCTATATTATAAACGGCTCAGCAAACAAAACCAGTTTCTGGTTTAATGCAACCCCTCAAACACCAGGATGGTATAATATTTCTGTAAGAACATTAAATTCTTCTGGCGTTTCAGAAACTAATATAAGTGTTTATGTAAATGATTCAACTAATCCCTTAGTAAATATAACTTACCCAGCAAACACCACGTATAATTCATTGCAAACAAAATTAAATTATACAGTGATAGAATCTTATGTCGACACTTGCTGGTATACTAATGACTCTTTAGTTAATTATACTATAACATGCGGAGACAATGTTACTGGAATAAACTCTTCAGAAGGCTCAAACACCTGGATTGTTTGGATTAATGACACTGCTGGGAATATTAATTCGACTAATATTACTTTCCTTGTTGACACCATATACCCTCTATTATCAATTGTATTTCCAGCAAACACCACTTATAATTCAGCTTCAAGAAGTCTTAATTATACTTATACAGAAGCAAATTGCGATTCAGTATGGTATTACAATGGCACAGGAACTGCAAATTCCTCAAGGCAGAATTGCGGGGCAAACTGGAGCATAACAGCACAAGAAGGCTCTAATACTTGGACATTATATATAAATGATAGTGCAGGCCACACAAATTATACCCTTATTAGTTTCGCAGTTGATACAGTCTATCCATTAATAAATATGACTTATCCAAGAAACACCACATATAATTCACTTCAGACAATTTTAAATTATACAATTACCGAATCTAATCCTAACACCTGCTGGTATACTAATGATTCTTTAGTTAATCATACTATAACTTGTGGGCAGAACGTTACCGGAATAAACTCTTCAGAAGGGAGCAACACTTGGATTGTTTGGATTAATGACACTGCTGGGAATATTAATTCGACTAATATTACTTTCCTTGTTGACACCATATATCCAACTGTCTCTTTTGTCCGCCCAGGAAGTTATGAAAACAGGACAGTTTCAAATTTTACGGTTAATATAACACTAACAGATACTAATCCGGATTCCATAGTATTGAAAGTTTACAATTCTTCAGGGAGCTTATTAGACACAAATACCACTAATTCCTGGTCAGCAGAAGTAAGTTATCGCTCATTAGCAGATGATACTTATTTCCTTAATGTAACTGTAAACGACTCTGCGGGCCATAGCAACTACACTTCAAGATATGTTATTGTAAATGCCTATCCTGATGTTGTATTATCGAGCCCTGCCGAGAATACACAATCCCCATCTACAACACAGACATTCACATGCAATGCAACTTCTGCTATTAATATAAACTCAATAACCCTCTATGTTTATAACACGAGCAGAGGGCTAAATTTCACGAATCTAACCGAATTAAATGGGACTTCCAATTCTACTTCGTGGACATATAACTTAACATTAGCTGGAAATTACACTTGGAATTGTCGTGTAAATGATACCCTAGGAAATGCAACTTGGGCAATAAACCAGAGTGTTGTTGTTGACCAGACCAAGCCTTCAACAGTCTTATTAATCTCTCCAGCAAGCGGAGCATCCTCAACTACGAGCGCCTATAACTTCACTTTTAATGTTTCAGATACTTATGATATTGCAAACTGCAGCTTGATTATGGATGAAAGCGTTTCAAATACTTCATCGAGCATAAGCAAGACAAGCACCAATGGCATATACAAATCAGGCATAACTGCGGGAGTTCATACATGGAGCATAAACTGCACTGATAATGCTGGAAACACAAACAGTTCTTCTGATTCAAGAACTCTTATAGTCACTTCATCTTCTACTCCCGAAACCCCTTCAGGTGGCGGAGGCGGAACACCAACTTATACTGCAAGTGTAAGTCAGCTTGAGCAGGGCTACACTAAGTCCTTATCTGCAAGCGGAATGGTAAAATTCACTTTAAGTAACGCATCTCATTCGGTTAAGCTTAAGAAAATTGTTAATAAAACAGCAACAATCGAAGTTTCTTCAACTACGCAGACAGCTACCCTATCAGAAGGAGAAATCAGGAAATTTGATTTAACAGGGGACGGCAAAGATGATTTATCAGTAAAATTAAACAGCGTCAAAACTACCTTAGCTGAATTTTTAATTCAAAGTTTAACAGGAACTACTCCCACCACAACTCCTACAGAACCATCTACTACCCCCTCAACAACCCCATCTACTACTCCAACCACAACTCCATCAACAACTCCAACTACTACAACCACAGAGCCTTCAAAATCCAGTCTTTCTCAGTGGATCTTTGCGTTAATAGTCATAGTTGTTATCGTAGTAGTTGTAATACTTATTCTAAGAGGGAATAAACAAAAGAGAAGAAAAAAATTATTTGAATTCTCTTCCTTCTAATTTTTTCCGACGACAATAACTTACAAGAAAACTTTATAAACTCTATTTTCATTGATATTATGTCAGAAAAAGATGGTGAAAAAAATAGTTTTCCTATTTGTATTAGCTTTTTTTCTAGCTGTTGCTTTAGCTTCTGCATCACAATCACAATATTATTCGGATTTAGGCAATATAACTTCTGATTCAGCATTTTATAGCTGCTGGTCAAGCGGATGTATGGCCTATGTAAACTTGACTATAAATTTAACTGGCTCTTTCTATGGAAATTTTTCTAATTTCACTCTAAATAATACAGCTGAATATAATCTAACCTATAAAATAGATTGGTATAATGGTTCAACATGGGTAAACCAATCACAAAACAATACTTGGGTAAATGGCAGCGGAAGCAATTATAATCTAACTGGAGCAATACAATTTAGGATAAACATAACTCTTCCTTATGCTTTATCGACAAAATGGAACGTTAGCTTTAACATCAATGGAACCTATTACGAATTATCTTCTCATCTAGACAGCATAAATCTTACCTCCCCTGCCAATTATAACATAACTCCTGTTCAGACCCCTAGCTTTAATTTTACATTATATTCGCATAATTCGACAAGCCAAACCTGCACTCTCTACATGAGGCTTAATGACGCAGGAAGCTGGGCATCTTACGGAAGCAATTCCTCCACAGTTAATGGCTCTTTAACAAAAATAACTGCATCCTCTTCTTTAAGTGAGGGCAACTATACATGGAAGATTACCTGCAGCGTGTCAGGAGACTCTGGTTCAAGATGGATTTATATAGACGACAATACCGACCCTGTGATTTCCGGTATCTCTAGTTCTCCTTCTTCTAACGTTGCAACAATAACCTGGACAACCAATGAGAATGCTAATTCAACAATTAACTATGGAACAACCTATAGCGTAAGCAGTTTGGAAGATGACGATGACTTCACAACATCTCATTCAATAGAACTAACTGATTTAGCCTATTCTACTACTTACTACTATAATATTACATCCTGTGATCAGTATGGAAATTGCGCAACTAATGGTACTTATTCTTTCACAACATCTTCTTACACGGGGGACAACTCAGGCTCAGGAGCTACAACCCCTACTTCCAGCAAATCCAAGACTTGGACAACAATTAGTTCGGGGGCTACGGAAACCTGGCCTTTAAATGATAAGAATTTAGGGATAAAACAAATAAATATTACTGTTAGCAACTTGTCAACAAATGTTAAACTCACAGTAGCTAAATACTCTACACTGCCCTCTCAGGTTTCTGTAGCAAAATCAGGGAAAGTCTACAAATACTTAAAGATAGAAGCAACAAACCTCAACCAGAAGCTTAATATTGCAAACATTTTATTGCAGGTTGAGAAATCCTGGGTTCAAAATAATAGCTTAACAAAGCAGGGCATTTCTCTGTATAAATTTGATAACGTAAGCGAGGAATGGAAAAAAATTACAACAACTTTAGAATCCGAGGATGCTACTTATTATTACTATAACACAGAGCTAACTTCTTTTAGCTATTTTACTATAGCCAGTGAAGCAGCCTCATCAACTCCACAGAATAATACCGGGTCTTCTACTACTCCTACGGCCAATGCAACAACGAATACTTCAACAACACCATCAGAACAAACTGATGGCGAAAAAAAATCATCTAATCTATGGATTGTTATCTTAATAATTATTGTAGGAATCGTTGCACTTGCAGTTGTGGGATTTATAATTTACACCCAGGTAATCAAGAAACAAAAATTATCAGGGCTCCGTTAAGAAACAAGTTCTCTAAAAAGGGAGAAATAAATTTTTAAACTTCTTTTACTTTAATGGCTTATGCCAGAAGGTTATATTCAGCAGTTAGCAGACTATATTAAACGAAATCTAGCTAAAGGTTACACTCTTGATTCCTTAAGGATAGCCTTGGAAAACCAGGAGTATTCCAAGCTTTCTATAGATCAAGCTATAGATCTAGCCCATAAACAGCTGGCAGCCGAAGCACCTAAAATGCAGGAAAAGCCAATTATAAAGTATGAGACAGAGCCTCCTATCGAGGAAAAAAAGAGCTTTTGGCAGAAGATTAAAAGCTGGATTGAATAGTTTTTATTTATTCGTTTAAGCGAAATTATTCTGAGAAAATTATTACGCCGCCACCCGTCGTCCATACTTTTTGTAGAGTTTTTTACGGCGGCTAAAAACCAAAACATTTAAATAATACGTTGTCATATGATGTATACAATGGATATGCCTATAACGACAAGACTCCCCGAGGAGTTTTTAGCAAGAATAAAAGAACTTGCTAAACGAGAAAATTTAGATACTTCTTCAGTAATAAGAAGATTATTAGCAAGAGCTTTAGAAGAGGAGAAATTTAAAATGACTCTTGAAAAGCTATCTTCGCACAAAATTTCAATTGAGCAAGCCGCTAAAATTCTAAATATCTCAATATGGGAAATGTTAGAGATTACAAAAGAGAACAATATAGATTGGACAGAATATGATGATAAAGAATTAGAACGAGACTTAAAGGCAATTGGAAAATGATATCCAATTCAACTCCTTTAATTTGTCTAGCCAAATTAAACCAACTCGAGCTTCTAAAAAAGTTATTTAATAGAATAATAATTCCAAATTCTGTTAAAGAAGAAGTTGTTATTGCAGGAAAGCCAGGCTACGCAATTATTAGCAAAGCAATTGAAGAAGGTTGGATTAAAGTAGAAAATCCAAGGGAAAATTTAGAATTGGGCTTAGGCAAAGGAGAAAATGCAGCAATAAACTTAGCAAAAGAGAAAAAGGATAAGATAATCATTGATGATGCATTTGCAATAAAAGCAGTAAAGTCATTAAATATAGAGTATTTGAGAACTACTTCTATTATCCTGCTTTCATTAAAAAAAGATATCATCAATAAAAAACAGGCAAAAGACAATATACAAAAATTAGTAGAGGATGGATATTATATTTCTCCAAGGATTTTTTCAGAGCTATTAAGAGCAATCGATTCTATGTAAAAGAAAAAGTAGAGTTTTTTACGGCGGCAAGATTTTTTTAGGGTTTAGCTATCTTCCAAAGGAGTTCAAATTGTTTTCTATACGAATCTGCTACTTCTTTATCTTTTATTATAATTGTAGTAATTGGTTTATTAAAATTGACTATCGCAACTTTATTTACGTAAACCATTGTTCTAACAGGGGGCAAGTATTCTATTGGAAGATATCTTATTTCTGCATTGATGTTTGGAGATTTGAATCCCTTAGCAAAAAGCAATCTTGTTTTAAACTTATATTTCTTAGCTTCATGAACATATTTATCAAGAGCATGTGGTAAGTAAACAACATAAGGGTCCGTATCTGTACCAAAACCAATGTTGGGAATGCCTTTCTTCCCTTCTTCAAGAATTTCATTTAAAACTATTTTTGCACCTTCAATCCCTGTATAGACTATGGTCTCGCTATGTTCTTCTGTTTCATTCATCTTACTTTTTATTGTTGGTATTATTTTTTTGATTTCCTCTTGGGACTCTATAATACTCTCTTTTTTCTCTTCAAGAAAATCAATTAACCTTTCTGGGGGTGTTGCATCATAGTATCTTACTCCATTTTTAATAACAAAACTTACTAATCCTTTTTTCTGCAATCTTTGGAGTACTTCATATACTTTAGAACTGGCAATGCCTGCTTTTTTGGTTATTGCACCTGTTGAGGATAAGCCTAAGCTAACTAGTGCCTCATATACTTCTGCCTCTCCTGTTGTTAACCCAATTCTTTCTAACAATTCTTTTATCATGGCATGAGAGAGTTTTTGCTCTTTATATATTTTTCCCTAATTAGGGGGGAGTAATACTTATATAGTGGCAAAAATGTTTCTTTTAATGGTTAAAGAAATAAGATATCCCTATGAATACATTGTTCCAGGAACCTTCATTTTTGATGGTCCTGCGTACACTAATGCTGTAATTGTAGGTACTCCTATAAAAAAATATTCTGAAAAAGGAGAGGGAAAATTAGCTTTTGTAGTTTCTACTCAACCTTTTCTATTTAATTTCTCTAAATCATTCTATGAGTCTCTTGTTAGAAATGGTATGGCTTATATACATATCCCCTTTAGCCATTATCCTCAACTAAAACCAATTCAATTAAAACGACTTAGTCCTGTCTTTCATACATTTGATAGGCAAGAAGAATTTGAAGAGATGGCACTATCCTATCTTAAACGTGCCTATAAAAATACTTTAGAAGGAGCAGATTTTAGAGATGCAACATTTAGAAATGGGGGACTAATAATACCTATTCACGAATTCTTAAACGAACAGGATTTGAAACTTTCTAATCTCAATGCAGATATTGCTGAAGTTATAGAAAGATTTAAACAATCAGTTCATTAGCTTTTGGAAATTGCCTAGGGAGTAAAAAGTTCGATTCCTAGTTTTCTGACGCCGTAATTTTATCGACGGAAAATTTCACGCCGCTGCCCAGAATCGAACTGGGATGCCCCGAAGGGCCCGGTTGGCTTGTTTTCGAGATTTTTCTTCCCGAAGCTTCTTTTTTAAAGAAGGCTCAGCTCAAGACCGGTGCAGTACCATTGTGCCACAGCGGCATGATTAATTAAGTAAGAATCAATTTTTAAACCTAATGTCTGCTTTTTCGTTCAGAGTTATTTTTTCTTTAGAACTCTCGCTATATTAATCAGCCAGTCTTCAAATCAAACAACAAAATGACTGGCTGATTAACCGAATAGAGACGAGAGACCTTCTGCAGCTTCTTCTGCTTTCTCTTCTTTCTTTTCTTCCTTCTTCTCTGCTGCTGGACCCTGTGCTGGCGCTGCTACCGCAACTGCCGCATTAGCCAATTCAGCGTCGATATCTAATCCTTTCAAGCTGGCAAGCAATGTTTTTATTTTAGCTTCATCTGCGCTTGCGCCTGCTGCTGTTACTATCTTCTTCAAGTTTTCTTCATTTATTTCTTTCCCTAGTTTATGCAGCATTAATGCTGCGTATACGTATTCCATTCTTAGCTATCCTCCGATTTAGTTTCTTTTTGAGTATCTTGTGGAGCCTCTTTTGCCGCCTTAGAATCTATTGCTTTTCCATTCATATTAGCTTTTGCAAGCAGATAACCAATGGTTTCTTTACAATAGTATGCAATTTTCTGAGCAAATCCAAGAGATTTTGCTGCAGCCATTTTTAATTCCATTAGTGTTCCTTCTCTATCTATTTTAACATTCAGGTATATTTTGCCGTTCTTAATATCGCAAATTGCTATGGGCTCCAGTCCGATTTTAAATGGCATTATATCCAGCTTGCTCATAATAGAAGCAGCAGCCTCGCTTATCTCTTCTCCTGCCTTGACAATAACTTTGCCCTGTCTAATCGCTATTTTTCCATCCTCTACTGAAATAGGGATTCCTAAGTTGCTAAACTCGCTTATAGCCGGGCCCGGAGGTATCTCAGTTTGGCCAGCTTCAATACTTATGTCCTCAATTGCCTTCTGCCCTGGCTTGGCTCTAACAGGATTTTTATTTTCTGCTAGAATGCCTGCAAGTTCAAAAGCATCTTCTTTGGAGAATAAAATAGAAGAATCTTCGCAGATGTGCTCTTTTAATTTTTGAAGGTTTTTATTGCCTGAGCCATCTATAGCCCTAATCATGATTCTTTTTTTGACTACCACCACTCTGGCTTTTCCTCTTAGGTTTTTTCTTATGTTCTGAAACTGCCGCGATGGAAGGTTTTTAATAGAAGCAACAATCATAGTGCTGTTGCTTTCAATTAATTCAATTAGCTTTTTAACATTCTCCAGCTTCTTTTTTGAGACACTCGCTTTTACATTTTTCTTCTTTCCTTTCACTTTCTCGTCTTGTTTTTTATCTTCTACTTCCATTTTATTGAGGGATTTTCACCGGCTTGCTCATTGTAAATTTAATTAGAACAGACTTAAGATTCTCTTTCTGCCGTGGAAGGGCATTAAAAACCGCTTTATAAACTGTAATTGCATTTTCAGCTATTTGTTCGTCACTTAGCTCTTCTTTGCCAATAGAAACCTTTAGGCTAGCTTCCTTGCTTTTAATTTTAATAACTTTATTTATTATGCTAAGCAGGTCTTTTATGGGTTTTTCATCTTCTGATGGCAAGATGCCCAGTTGAGGCGATGGCATTTTGCCCGCAGGCCCAAGGACTTTACCAAAAGACGTAGCTACAGCGGGCATTAATCCTGCTACAGCTATAAAAAAATCATATTTTTTAATCAGCCGCTTCATTTCTCGCTTATCTTTGTATTTATCAAACTCTGCTTTTGTTATAGTATCAACAAAATCGCTTTTTTTGTTTAAAAAAGCGCATATGTTCCTGTCTTTTACCTTGTTTGGAACATTAACAACAATGTTAACATTTTGTTTTTTGATATCAAAATTTTTTAGATTTATGATTAGCTCTACAGTCTGGGAAAACTTGCGCTTTTTTTCTTTTCTTAATTCAGCGAGTGCTTTTAAAATATTTTCCTTTTCCATTTTCCGTTTATAACGTGCTACCTATGCATTAAAAGCTCAAGAAAATCGAGCATTAATGATGTAGTTACTTTTTTAAGAAAACATATGTTTATAAATGTTTTTGTTTGTTGTTTTATAGTTCTAAATAAAAAATATAAAAATGGATCTTATCAAAGCATCTTTGCATGAGCATCTTGGAACTAATACTTATAAAGGACCTGCTAAAAGAGTAATAGAAACTGCAAGAGCGCGGCTAGGGCCAGGAGGAATGTTTGCAGTTACAAGCACTGCAGATGACAGGTGCCCTCATGGAGACAGAAGATATGAGAAATTTGAAGATTCTGTAAAAAAATTAGGATATGCTCTTATCGATTTAAATGGAAGGGGGTTTTATTTGCCATCATACAGCTTAATTTGTTTAAATTCAACTGAAGCTGAAATAAAAGATGGGAGTGTTTTAGTTTTAGGGCTTCAAAGAGACTCAAATGTTCTAACAGCTGGAAAAAATGTAACTCATCATGAGCTTTTTGCACAATTAACTGGAGTTAAGCATTCCAAAGGATATGTTCATACTCATTTTCCCGGAGGTTCTGGAGCTTTCTTAGAAAAAGAAATTGAAGAAGAAAGGGGCAGAGGATGTTTAGAAGGAATCTCTTTTGTGGAAGTTAGAAACAGGAGTGCTTATTTAATTCCTGGCTCTAATAAAAAAGCGTATGACTTTTATAAGAGAATCTCTCAGGATTATCCGTTAATTGCTCCTGTAACTTGGACAGACGGGCACTCTGTAAGATATGACTTTTGCAGTTTAACTACTGAATTATCTCCCCTAATTCTTTTTGAAAGCAGCGAAGAAATAGTTGATGAATTGAACCTCGCTTTTAGAAAAAGAGCTGAAGCATGCATTGCTAGCCCAAATTTAATAAAAGAAGCTTCTTTAACTGATAAATTAGGGGGATTTTTTGCAGCTTCAGCACATGCTGCTAATTTAAAATTTTTAAGGCCTCTTGCAATGAAACTTGGAATAATGACAGAAAAAGACTGGTAGTTATTGGTTATGAACCACAACACCTTTAACTTCCAGCTTGTATTTTTTCTCTAGCTCTCTTGCTTTTTCTCTTACTTCTTTAGCATATGGCTCAGGATAGTTTATGGCTCTTTCAAATTCCTTTACTTTATCAGGGAATTTTTTTTCAATTACCGGCATTATTCTTTCTAGAACACTTATTTTTGTATTAAGAAGTTCGACCCAGACATAATTGCAAAAACTCAACTCTTTAAACAGCTCCTCTAGGTTGGTAATTCCAGGCAAAACAGGGGAGATAAAGCCAAAAACTTTTATCCCTTTCTTCTTAGCTTCTGTCAGTGTTTTAATCCTTTCACGAGGAGGAGAGGCAAGTGGTTCAATAATCCTAGAAACATTTTCATCTAAAGTATTAATTGACATTCCAAGCTCTGCATTTAGCTGTTTTATCAAGTCAAAATCTCTTTTAACAAGAGCAGATTTAGTAAGTATCTCGAATGTAAACTTCTTTTTATGGGGAGACTTATTAATTGTCTGCAGGACTTTTCTGGTTAGTTTTAATTTCCCTTCTATTGGCATATAGCAGTCACAAACACTAGCCAACCATATGTGCCCTGGTTTGCTTTTTTCCAGCTCTTCTTTCAGAAGCTCTGGGCAGTTGGTTTTTGCGTAAACAAACTTTCCCCACTCTTCCTGGATATTTTGGAATTTCTTGATGAAATCAGCATAGCAATAAACACATCCATGCTGGCATCCAGTATAAGGATTAATTACATAATCTGTAATCTTGCTTTTAGTCATGCATGACTTGCATTTAATTTCCTTGAATTTCATCATATTTATTTAAAGACATAATTCTATTTAAATGCATTTATGCAAGAAGTTGGATGAAAATCGAGGCAGGTATTTTTGATTTAGATGGCACGTTAGTCCATACTAAACCTGCTTATAGGTACCTTATTGTTGGAAACGTCCTTGATGAATTTCACAAACCTTTTACTAATCCTCAAATTGATGATTTTTGGTTTGGGTCAGAGGACGATAGAACAAGAATAATACAGGAAAAATGGCATCTTAGCCCAGAAGGGCAGTTTTGGCCTGCTTTTAGAGAGTTGGACACAATTGATTTAAGAAAACAGTATACAGAAGTTTATCCTGATGTAGGCATCCTGCAAGTATTAAGAGATAGGGGAATAAAAACAGGCATTGTTTCTGCTGCTCCAGACCACATTATCGAGCTTGAGACTGCAATGTTAAGTCATCCTTTTGGGGCAGTTATCCGCGCTCAATTAGTCAAGGGATTAAGGCCAAAGCCATCTCCTGATGGATTGGAAAAATGCCTGGATATTTTGCAGGTAGCAAAACAAAATGCAATTTATGTTGGAGATACAAGATGTGATATGGAAACTGCAAGAAACGCCGGAGTTTATGGAATATTAATTGAAAGGGGAGAATACGATTTTGGAAAAATAGAAGCTGATTTAACAATAAGTTCTTTAGAGGCCTTAAGTATTTTGGTTTAATTCTTCTTTTTCCAGCTCAACTAGGTACTCTTTTATCCTTTCGATTGTCTGCGGAATAAGGAAATTCTCAATCTTGTCGTTAAAAATCTTGTTTAAAGACTCAAATTCCGAAATATTATACATGTTGTTCTTCTTTTCAATTATCATTAAGTCTCTTAATCTTTTTAGCTGCCTTCTTATGTTGCTTTCTGCGATTCCTTTCATCTCTAAGCTGTATTTTTTTCTTTGTTTTTCCACGCTAATTTTTATTTCATCGCTGGAGATTGCTCTTTTTTCCTTATTGGAGTCAAGCAAAACAAGGAGGATATCGACAATTACATCTCTCGAGTCCCCTGCTTGCAGTAATCCAAGAGAAAGGCATATTTTTTTGACTAACTCTCTTTTATCTAGCTGATAGGGCTTTTCATATTTTCTTAGAGTTATCTCACTAAGTGCGCTGTCTTTTACCATTTTTTCTTTTTTTTGATTATATCATTTAGGATATAAAAACTTATAAATCTATTCTTTTTTTAGTATTAATGGAAAGGCAAGAAAGAGGTAAGGAAGGAGGATTAGAAGATAGGTCAGAGCGCATCGTAGATTTAGGGGCGCGAGATGGGGAGCCGCGAGTAGTAGAGAATATTAAAAACAGCGCGGCTTATACTGCTCTAGCAATTTCTACTGCCGCAGCAGGTATTGCTTTATTTGCAGGAACAATCTACTATATTTCAAGAATCACAGATGCATTCTATGGTCTTATGACTTCAGGAGGCCCATAAAATGGAACTTGTAGCATTATTATCCGAAGGGCAAGAAACCTGGGCACAAGCTTCTGGGTTGATTAAAAAGGGAGAGTGGGATAACATTATCCTTGTTGGAGACAGCTCTGCGAGAGACTTTGCAACTGAAAAAAATCATGAGTTTGTAGAGTTCAAGAAAGATAACGTTGTAGGGATGAAGAAAGAGCTCCTAGAAAAATTAAAGCCAGTTGTTAAGGGCATAGAAGTTGCCTTATCAATAGCAAGCGGCTCTGGCAAAGAGCATATGGCTCTAATTTCTGCTCTTCTTTCAGTTCCAGTTGGAATTAGATTTACTGCCCTGACAAAAGAAGGAATTATTTTTATGTAGACAATAGAAAGAAGCACTAATAGCTACCAGTCCAATTAGTTAATGAATACCTATAAACTCCTCATATGGATCACGAAGAAGCTTTGATAACCTTCTATTTTCAGCCACTCTTGTTAATTCCACAGGCAAGAGTTCCAAAAATAGCAAAAGTTCTTCTTCGCTAAAAGGATGCCTTAATAATTCTGGCCTGTAAGAATCAGGAGTTTCACTATTTGCCGCGCAGATAGTCCCGTTTCTCAAAGCATTCCAAAATGATTCTTCTACTCTCCTAAGATAAAAAGCAGCGTGTCCGCACCTTCCTACTAGCCCCCAATGGTATCTATCAATAATTGTTGGGCCATTAGGTGGCAAGCCGCTACCATCCCATTCCGCAAGTCCAGCCCATCTCTTGCTTGGATTGGAGTCTATAAAAAACCGCCTCTTAGAATTTATTTCTAAAGAATAAACTACATACTCATCCCCTGTCATAATTGCTTATAGATACAACAGTTAATAAATATTGATATACTCAAGCATAATTAGTAAACATTTAACATCTGTCTTAATTAGATCTCATCTTTTTGTATCTTCATTCTTTCTTTGTCTTTTCCAAGCAATACAACTCTTGATTCTTCTTTCTCACCGAGAAATTTATAACCTGGAAGAAATTTGAGCAGTTTTTCTGAGAACTCTTTAACTTCTTTATGATAGGGCATTCTGCTGTAGCCCATTCCTTCTCTTTTTCTTGAAAATCCTACTGCCATGTAGCCCTTGATTTCAACAAATAATGGCGAGGCTTTTTTTATCAGCTCTCCGTATTCTTCAAGATGCCCTTCTTCCATGTTAATGTCATTTATAACCGTCATTCTGATAACCGTCCTCGTTTTCAAATTTTTTATAATTCCAAGTGTTTCATTGTACTTCTTCCACGAATCTACCTCTTTGTTTCCAGTTATTTTTCTGAACATCCCTTCATTTGCGTACAGCAGGGAAACATACAACTGAGTTGGCAGGGCATTTTTTTCCTCCAGCTCTGTTATTCTTTTTGGAAATAAGCCGTTTGTAACTAAAAAGCTTGTTTTGCCCTGCTTTCTTAGTTCAAGGATGAGTTCTACAAGATTCGGATAGAGTGTAGGCTCTCCAATAAGCGATATTGCAAATTGAGAAGGGTCTTTTGCCTCTTTGTATTTTTCCTGATTTGTCCTTAGATATCCCCCTAATCCTGTTAAAAGTTTTCTCTGGGCAAGGATGCAGCCATCAATGATTTTTTTAGGGTCATCTGTTAAAGAGTGGTCAGTTTTCATCTCCAGCTCAATCGGCCTCCAGCAATGCACACATTTATTTTGGCACTCAATCCACGGGCTCATTTGACAGCACTCGTGGCTTTTAATACCATAAAACGCCTCCTTATAGCACACTCCCCCGTCTAAAATGGACTTTTTTGTCCACCTGCACACATGGACGCAAGAATGCTCTCCAACAAGCCTATACTGCTGTTTTTTCAATATGTCCCTAAAGTCTTTTGCATTTTTAGTAAGTTTAGATTTTCTGTTTCTAGTCCTCATGATAGTAGAAAAATAAGAAAGCTAATTTATAAAAATATCTGAACTGCTAGAAAAAGTAATCTCCAAGAAAAATAAGTTTATCTAAAAAAAGCAATAGTATAAAATAAGACTATTATTAATACGAGTGCTAAAATAACTATATTAGCAACTTTGTAGCTTTTTTCTGCTATTTTTTGATTCCTTGTTATTCCCCAAATAGTCAGCATGAAGAATCTTCCACCGTCAAAAATTCCCGCAGGTATCATGTTGCTTACTGCAACCAAGAAATTAAGGACAACTATCCACCACAATAAATTTCTTATTAGTGATGCAAGACCGGGGTCAATTCTTGGTTCATAATTAACTCCGGGGTCTTCAATTACCCTCATTATCTCAGTTACTCCCCTTACAAGAATATTTTTACTCTGGCTTTTTGATGCAATTCCAAGCATCCCTTTAGACTCGTTTAATGGGCTTTTGCCAAGTTTTATTGAGTAGGACTTTATATCATTATCCGAGACTTTTGTCTTTACCTCTATCTCTTGCCCGGGTGTTGTGCCTTCTAGAGCTTTTGTTAAATCTTCTTGATTTTTTATTTTATTTCCATTAATTTCAATTATTGCTCCTACTAATCCAGCTCTGATTGCAGGCAAGTCATTATAAGGGGCAATATAACCAAGATCTTCTTCCAGTTGCTCAATTAGCGAAGCTCTTTGCAAAAAATAATTTCCTTCTGATGTACTTATTAGTATAAGGGGGACATTATCCCCAGAATAATCTAAGCTTCCTTGTATGTTTTTTTCATTGATTAACCCGATTATTTGGCTAGAAGACATGCCGATAACACTATAATTCTCTATGCTATTAATTTCGCTTAGGTTCACGCCCGATCTAACATAATCTGTAAATATAGCCCCATTTTGTACAAATGCTAAGGATACAAAAGCATACATAATAAACAAGAATATTATACCAGTAACGATATTTGCAAAAACCCCTCCAGCCAGAATCCCTAGCTGGTTTCTTATAGGCCTTTTAACCATATCCTTATCATCTTGCTCTACAAATGCCCCTAAAAATGGGATAAGCAAGAAAATTAATATGGTTTTTATCATAGCAGAATCTATTGCCAGTATGCCAAGTATTACTAGTGCTATAACAATTAATATTAGAGAAATTGAAAAAGCTCTGGATTTTTCCAATTTGAATTTTTTACTGATTCTCTTATTGAGTCCGTTAAAAAAATCGCTGATAAGCCATATTGCCCCGAACCCAGTCGACTTTATTCTTACCTTGCTGTATCTCGCAAGTATCCCATGTGAGAATTCATGCACTGTCATGATTATTAAAATTGAAATAAAAAAAGCTATAAATGGAAAAGATGGGAATAGGCTTTCCACGCCATAAATTTCTGGAAAATAAGGGATAAGCGGCGCGATTGGAGGGACTTTGACTGTTTGAACTATACTCGGCATTTTGAAATAGATATAGGCGGTTTGCACCAAAAAGAAAACCATCAACAGCATCAATAAATATCCAATTATAATAGCCAAGTATTTTATTACAGTCAGTGTTTTTTTGTACTTCCCGCCAATATAATCAATGAACTTTATGCCTATATTTGTCCTGTAGAGGTACATCACTCCTTCTTTCTTAAGGTTTTTTCTTTTTTTGTAAAGAAAAATAAGGCATCCTGCAGCAAATAGGATTAAAAAAATTAAGTCATAATAAATAAAATTCATTTTTTCACCTCTTTATTTTTTCCTTCTGGTTCTAAAAGCTGTACTGCCACATTTTCTGCATTTCACTTTTCCAATTATGATTTTTCTTCCATCTGCCCGCATTGTTGATTTGCAATTTCTGCAGATAAATAAATTCTTAAACAATCTTGTTTGTGCTGCCGGTACTTTTGCCATGTTTTCTTACTTAAATTGCCCTTTTTATAATTTTCTCTTCGCCTATTTTCCAGTATTCCACTTGCCCGCCTTCCTTGGCCTCAACTCCTTCTTCTACTTCTATGTCAAGAGTTTCAAAAGACTCCAAATCCATTACAGTTGCTTTTCTTTCTAAAATAGTCATTACCTGGGCCTTCTTTTTTTCAATGAGCGGAACATCTACTCTCTCATGCCCGCCCAAAACAAAAACCCTTTTTTTATTGTCAATAATCCCTATAGCTTCTATCCGGCATTTCATATGGCCGTGCTTTCCGGTCTTGCTTATATCATTTGACTTGACAGTGCATGCAGCCCCATCTACCATGATACTTGTCCCAGGTTTTGCTTCATTAGCATTAATCATTTTAAAAGCCATACCAACCTAACCAAAATTAGATTTATAAATGTTTTTAAACCCCCTTTCTTTAAAGTTTTCATGGTCGAAAAAACAAAGAAAGGAGATTTCATTGAAATAGAATTTATTGGATATGCAAATGGGGGCATCTTTGATACCAATATAAAGGAAAAAGCCAAAGAAATAAATCTTGGCATAGAAGTCACTCCTTTAATAGTCTGCATAGGCCGCGGCATGGTGGTTCCAGGGTTTGATAAACAGCTGGAAGAGAAAGAGATAAGCCAAAAATACAGAATTAAAATAGAACCAGAAGAGGGATTTGGAAGAAGAAACCCTTCGCTTATTAAGATAATTCCCGCATCAGCATTTAGGAAACAAGAAATGAACCCTGTTCCAGGCTTGATGCTTAATCTGGATGGAATGATTGCTAAGGTATTGAGTGTTTCAGGCGGCAGAGTTTCTGTAGATTTTAACAACCCTCTTTCAGGAAAAGATATAGAATACGAATTTACAATAAAGAGAAAAGTTGAAAGCGATGAAGAAAAAGTTAATTCTCTTCAGGATTTCTTTTTCAAAAAAAGATTTAAATTTAAAATAGAAGAAAATAAAATCGTTTTTGAGCCAGAAGCAGAGCCATTTGTAAAAATTCTTGGAAAAAAATTAAGCGAGATTCTTGGAAAAGAGCTGGAAGTTGAAAAAAAAGAAGAAAAAGCAAGTGAAAAAAAAGAAAAGCCTAAAAAGGAGTCTAATTCTGAGAAAAAAGATAAAAAGCAAGAGAATAAACCATAACACCCAAATATCCAGTAAATAACCTAAATTTAGAAGCAAGTTATTTCCTGTCTATTAAAGAATAATGTCATTAAGTTATTAGTATTCTTTAATATAGCTAAAATATTGCAATAAAATTTATATACTCGCCGCGTCTACTCTAAAAATGGCTGAAATGTTTAAAAGAGAGAAGGATTTTGGAATATCTAATGTTTCTGATATTGATATGGCTTCATCCAACATTGCAGAGATTGACAGGCAGCTGGAAGAGCTGTTAAAGAAGCAGATAGCTAAAGTTAAGGTTGTTGGAGCAGGAGGCGCAGGCGGCAATACTCTAAGCAGGATGAGGGAAATAGGCATTAAAGGAGCAGAACTTATTGCAATAAACACCGATGCCCAGGATCTTCTTTATACTAACGCAGATTATAAAATTCTTATAGGCAAGGAACTTACCCAGGGGCTTGGAGCAGGCTCTAACCCGCGGGTTGGAGAAGAAGCAGCCCGCGAAACAGAGCAGGAATTGAAAAAGAAATTAGCAGGAGCAGACATGGTTTTTATAACATGCGGTTTGGGTGGAGGCACAGGAACAGGAGCAGCCCCGGTAATTGCAGAAATCGGAAAAAAACAAGGGGCTTTAACAATAGGGGTCGTTACTCTTCCATTCACAATAGAAGGGAAAAAAAGAATAGAAAATGCAATTTATGGGTTAGAGAGGATGGAGGCCAACGTCGATACTCTGATAGTTATACCAAATGATAAACTTCTTGAATTGGCTCCTGAACTTCCATTGCATACCGCATTTAAAGTTGCAGATGAGATTTTGACAAATGCAGTGAAAGGGATAACAGAGCTAGTGACGAAAGCGGGCCTTGTTAACCTTGACTTTGCGGACATTAAAGCTGTGATGACTAATGGAGGCGTTTCATTAATCGGGGTAGGAGAATCTGACAGCCAGAATAGGGCTGTAGAAGCTGTTGAAAAAGCTTTGAACAATCCTTTGTTGGATGTAGACGTGTCTAATGCTTCCGGAGCGCTCATTAATATAGTTGGCGGTCCGGATCTAAGTCTTGATGAGACCAAAGAGATTGTACAGGTAGTTGGGCAAAAGTTAAACGAAGAAGCCAGAATGATATGGGGGGCCCAAATAAGCGAAGATATGGAAAAAGCCCTGAGAGTTATGCTGATTGTAACCGGAGTGAAAAGTAGCCAGATTCTTGGCCCCGGAGAGAGCACAGTTGATAAGGAAAAAAGAGATATCTCAGAAGAACTGGGGATAGAATTCTTAGAATAAACTTTAAAAACCTGCTTTTCTAACTACTTTTATGTTCAACCTAAGATCATTCATAGCACAATGCGGAAGAGTCTGGAGGATTTTGAGAAAGCCTGACGGTAGAGAGTATAAAACAACCGCAAAGGTGGCAGCAATAGGTCTCGCAGTTATAGGGCTGATAGGCTTTTTGATATCGATGTTTATGAACTTTTTCCCGGTTTTTTGATTTCTGTACTTGGTACTTATTCACTTAAACGCAAAATTTAAAAACCCTTGAATTTAAATAATAGTATCTACTTCTTAAAGAGTTATGAAGTAGTCTCGCTAAAATGATTTACGTTATTAAAGTTACAACCAATAAAGAAGATAGGGCAATCGATATGATAGAGGAGAAAGTCCAAAAAAAACAGCTTCGCGTTTATAGCCTTGCTAGGCCCCATGGCCTAAGAGGATATGTCTTTCTGGAAGCAGACGAGAGAGATACAGCAGAAGAAGCAGCTTTCAATCTACCTTATGTTAAAGGAATAATCGGAAAAACAGTGAGTTATGATGAAATAAAAAATATGCTGGAGCCAAAAGTTGCAGAGATAAATATAGAGAAGAATGATATCGTTGAGATAATTTCTGAGCCTTTTAAGAAAGAGAAGGCTAAGGTATTAAGGATAGATAAGCAGAAAGAAGAAGCTGTTGTTAGTTTGCTCGGAGCGCAGGTCCCTATTCCGGTTACAGTCAAATTAGACAACTTAAGAGTAATCAGGAGAGACAAGGGGGAAGAAGAAGCTGAAGAAGGGACTGAAGAAGGAGAAGAGACAGTAGAAGAGGCTCCTAGAGACATAACTCCAGAAGACATAAATTTTTAAAGGATAATCTTTTTAGGAAATCAAAATGATAATTAAATTGCTTGTTGATGGTGGAGATATGAAGCCGGGCCCGGCAATAGGGCAGAAATTAGGGCCTTTAGGCATAAATATCGGGAAAGTAGTCCAAGATGTCAATCAGGCAACCAAGGCTTTTAAGGGCGTTAAAGTACCAGTAGAGTTGGATATAGCAAAAAATAAGACATTCACAATAAAGGTTCTTTCTCCTCCAACAACCGAGTTGTTAAAAAAAGAGCTGGGAATTGAAAAAGCATCTGGCGACCATAAAAAAATTAAGTCAGGCAACGCCTCTATAGAGCAGGTAATATCAGTAGCAAAAATAAAATCTTCTAATCTTTTAGCTACCAATTTTAAGGCAGCAGTCAAATCTGTAGTGGGCAGCTGCGTTTCAGCAGAAATTCTTATCGAGAATAAAGAGCCAAAAGAATTAATGAAAGAAATTGAAGCAGGAAAGTATGATAAAGAAATTAACGAGCAAAAAATAGACACGAGTCCTGAGAAACGAAAGCAGTTGGATAAGTTCTTCGCTGAGATAAAAGTTCAGGAAGCGGCTGCAGTCAAGAAGGCAGAAGAAGAGAAGCTTGCAGAAGAGGCCAAGAAAACAGAAGCTGCAGCAGCAGCCCCAGCAGCCGGAGAAAAGAAAGAAGCAGCTCCAGCAGCTGCAAAAGGCGCAACAGGCAAGAAAGAAGCAGCTCCAGCAGCAGGCAAGAAAGAAGCTGCAGCTCCAGCAGCTGCAAAAGCAGGCGGAAAAAAAGAAGCTAAGCCTGCTGCAAAAGGAAAGAAATAAAAAATTAGGATTTTCTTTTAAAAATTGCGAAGTCGTAAGATTTATTAATCTAATTAAACCCTTTAAATCGTTGAATAACGGGGTCGTAGTCTAGCCTGGTAGGACTCGAGGTTTGGGTGAAGGAAGTTTCGAGACAAAAATATATTTATCTCGGGGAGCCTTCCTGAATACCTTGCAACGCAGGTTCAAATCCTGCCGACCCCATTTTTTTAAGAGCATAGCTTTAAAAACCCACTCCAATATTTAATTTCAAATGGTAAGGAAAATAACTGCAAGAGGATTTGGGGTAAAATACGGCAAATCAGTTAGAGAGAAATATGGAAAAGCAGAAGCCAAACAAAGGAAAAAACAGAAATGTCCTTTTTGCAAGAAGACAGCCAAGAAATTAGCAAATGGAATATGGAAATGCAATAGATGCGGAAAAAAATTCGCGTCAGGTACTTACCAGGTTGAATAAATTTATAAACATTAAATCAATAAAACAATATGGCAATATACAAATGTTTTAAGTGTGGGAAGCAAATATCCCATAAAGCCTTAGAAAAGAGGTTTGTATGCCCTGCTTGCGGTTCTAAGATGTTCTACAAGCCGAGAAAGCATATAACAAAGATTAAGGCAGTTTAAACAGGAGAAATATCAAAAAAATTTCCAGATAGAAAATTTTTAGGCTTTTAAAATGCCTAAAAAATTAAATAGCATGATTTCAAACATTTTAAAATGGAGAAAATAACCAAGGAATTACAGGAGAAAATACAGCACCTTCAGATTCTCGAACAAAATCTACAAAATCTCCTTATGCAAAAACAGGCTTTTCAGTTTGAACTGAATGAAACTGAAAATGCATTGGCAGAAGTGAAAAAAACAAAAGAAGATGTTTTCAAGATGGTTGGGCAGGTAATGCTAAAGGCTTCTAAAGAAGAGATAGAAAAAGATTTGTCCCAGAAAAAAGATATTTTGAGCTTAAGGACAAAATCTATTGAAAAGCAAGAATCTCAAATAAGGGAAGCAGCAGAAAAATTGAGGGAAGAAGTGCTGAAGAAGATAAAATAAGCCAGGATTTCTATTGCAACAAACTTTAAATAAGCTATCGCTTTATTTATACAGAATAAAAATGAGCGATAAATATGGTTTAACACGAAGAGATTTTATGAAAATAGCTGCAGTAGCAGCCGGAGTAACAGCTTGCGCAGCAAAAGTTGCAGGGGCAAGGGATGCAGAAAGTGGTTTAGGAGCAGAATCTAGCTCGGATATAATTCCAGAAAGCCATTCAGGCGATAATCGTTGGCTAGAAGAATTAGGGCGACAAATGATACAGATGGATGTTTGTTATCGTAGGTTGCCGCAATCCTATATTGTCCAGCATTAGGTATTAAGACGATAAATAGTCACATTCTTTATTATTGACTTTACTATAGAAATGTTTATAAACTTCTTAATTTTCTTTTTAAAATGGTTTTCAAAAAGGTTAGGGATAAATTTTCCAAATTTGTAGGGGGTTCTTCAGGCGAAGAGCCAGAATATAT
>Ga0315277_10002669_pt1 | contig 24704 bp, 15 predicted proteins | sample YL17G05_15_MG_FD_203695 | JGI IMG/M metagenome (GOLD analysis project Ga0315277, IMG submission 203695) | Sediment microbial communities from Yellowstone Lake, YNP, Wyoming, USA - YL17G05_15 | ecosystem: Environmental > Aquatic > Freshwater > Lake > Sediment | place: USA: Wyoming | collected... | reverse complement strand
GTACCAACAGATAACTATGTTAACAAGCTGACTCATACTGATCAAGCGCCTCTTATGTGGACGGATAAAGAAATCGTCGACCTTAGCACAATTGCCAAAATCAAATATGTTGTGGTTGATGCCTTGATGTGTCTTGATGTTCAAAAAACTACTATGAGTGATAGATCTAACCAGGTTAGAATGAATTTGGTATTAGCAGGAGAAGACCCTGTTGCAGTTGATAATGTTTGTGCACGTGTAATGAGTTTAAACCCCGATGATGTTGAACACATTACCCTTGCAGAACGTATGGGACTTGGAACAAATGATAATTCCAAAATAAACATTGTTGGAGAACAGTTATCGGCAGTGAAGAAGAAATTTAGAAAAAAACCAACTGTTCCTCACCAGATATGGGGGCAGGGAAATAGAGAGTGGCTGATAGGTTCTGCTTTTGATGCGGCGAATGTAGCTAACCCGATTGACAATGAATTTATTCCTGGTGAAGCCAATTTCATTCCACAGGCGGGAATTAATGGGTGGAGTAAAAGCACGTATTTTATAAACGACAGAATTGATCTGAAAACATATTTTAATTCCAGCCTAACACAGATGGCGTCATATGCATTTTCATACTTCACATCAATCAATGATCAGGATGCGGAATTATGGATTGGTTCCGATGATCCGATCAAGGTGTATATAAACGGAATTCTTGTCTATTCGTTTACCGGTTCCCGGGCTTATGCAACTTCTACAACTTTCTTAAGCGAAATAAAAAAGATTTCTTTAAAGAAAGGTCTCAATACTCTTCTAGTAAAAACAATTCAAAACTCAGGCACGTACGATTTTGCTCTCAACATCTGTGAGGTTGAACCCAATATTTACTACAGAGGAAACCGTGTTGAAGGATTAAAGTTTTCAACCGATGCAACTATTGTTAGCGTTGAAAGTGAACGGAAAGAAACTCCATCAGGTTTTGAATTACTTAACAGTTATCCAAATCCATTCAACGGATCTATACAAATTCCATTCGTTGTCCGCTCTGGAGAACAAGTATCCCTGGGTATTTACAATGTGCTCGGAGAAAACATTAAGACTCTCTTCTATGGAACGACTGGAACTAAAAGTTTACAATTAACCTACTGGAATGGTAAAGACGAGTTGAACCGTACGGTATCAAGCGGAACTTACCTGGTGGTCTTAAAGGGAAATGGAGGTAGAGTAAAAGCAAATAAGATTCTTTTCCTCAAATAATGCAGTGTGACAAATCTTTTTGGAATTTCGGAATAACCGGAAGTGCACGCATACATCCGTTTCATATTCTTGAGGCGTTCTATGAGGAGAGTGCGGCTGTGACATTCTCGTTACCAACTTATGCGGCCATTCCAATCGGATTGTCAATGGTGAGTGGTGGTGTTCCATGAAGCGCCATTGTGGCATTCATAATTCCATCCCCTTCAATGAATCCGCATATGTTCTTCTTGACTGCAACTCAGATTAATCCAGATGACCCTTCGCCAGCAAATCCATCTTCCCCGACAGCCGATCCTTCATCTCAAACGGTTGAACGGATGGTTCGGAAAGCGGTTGAACTAATCGGCGGTTTTAAGGATAGAATCAAAAGTGGAATGACGGTATTGATCAAGCCCAACATAGTAGAATTAGACCAACCAAGCAGGTCAGTATTCAGAATGAATCTCCTTCAATTAGAATAATATTTGCACAGGTTACTTGTACTTTTAGATCTCTGGAAGACAAATGTCTAAAAAAGTACTCCTCTACTGGTTTTCATTTCTAATTGTAACCACTTTTCAATTAACCATTTCTCAAACTGTTAGTAATAACAGAGTTAAAGAAAAAATAAATATCGATGGCATACTGAATGAAACTGATTGGAGCTATTCAGAATCGTTAACACAGTTTACCCAGTTCAAGCCAGTGTACGGAAAGAAATCTGATTTTAATACTATTATAAAATTTCTTTACGATGATGAAATGATATATATCGGGTTTGACTGCAAAGATTCTTTGCCATCAAGAATTACTTCCAAGATTACTAAACGGGATGGGGATCTGGATAACGATGATAACATTATCATTTACCTGGATACGTACTTCGATAAAAGTAATGCATACTATTTTTCTGTTAATCCATTTGGCACTCAAAGAGATGGAAGAATTGCAGATAATGGAAATACTATTGATTCGCAGTGGGATGAAACATGGTACTCAGCCGTAAGAATCAACAAAGATGGCTGGTCTGGCGAAATTGGAATACCGTTCAAATCAATTAAGTACAACTCCAAAGGCAGTGCCTGGGGTATGAATATCGGAAGAAATGTTGCCAGAACGCTGGAGGCAAGTTATTCTTCATGGCCACTGACAAGTCAAAGCAGGGTATCGCAATTTGGAATTCTTTCTAACTTAGAGCTATCCGAGCTGAATGTTAAACGCTATTCGGTTATTCCTTATACACAACTAAGAATTCAGGAATCTTCTAGGCCAGAAGCAGAAGCAGGGTTAAATGTTAGATATAATTTTTCAAGTGACATTGGCGTCGAAGCGGCTATCAATCCAGATTTTGCAACCATTGAAGGAGATGTTGAACAAATAAATTTAACCCGTTTCGAATTATCTTATCCGGAAAAAAGGCCATTTTTTATGGAAGGCGCAGAAAATTATTCAACCAGAATTAAACAATTTTATTCAAGAAGAATTGGTGAAATTCCCTGGGGCGCAAAATTAAACGGGAAAGTAAACGTCTGGAAGTGTAACGCTCTCTTAACTCAATCCGATCCTTCATCGGCAGGGGGAAATGAACTGCCCGGAGAAAATGCATTTTATTCCGTCTTTAGAGTCAACAGAGAGTTTGCTAACGGTTCGAACATTGGAATTATTGGCGCTAACAGAAGCTATGCTAATCTTAACAGTGGTTCTGTTGGGCTAACCTCAACACTATTTTTTAGCGATGTATTTGGAATGACATCACAGTTTGTGAAATCTCATGGTGAATACAACGATGATTCCTGGACTTACTTTATTCGTCCATCGTTCGATACACAATTCTCTCACTTCCATGTTCGTTACACTTATGTTGGAGTTGGAGTAAAAGCAAACATGAATAAGATTGGTTACCTGCAAGACGATGACAGAAAAGAATTCGATACAAATATTAAACATGCTTTCTGGATAAATAATTATGGATTTGAGTCGATTGAAGCTTCGGTTAATTTTAATAAATATTGGAGTCAAACCGGAATGCTGCGAAGCTGGAATTTAGACGCAAATGTAAAAATCAATTTCTTAAGGAAATGGAGCTATACAGTTGATTACATAGATGAATTTAAACGATATGAAAAAGATTTCGGAAACTACCAGATAAACAACAACATTCACTATGATAATAAACAAGGGCTTATATTTAATACAAGCTACACATTTGGTTTTAACTACGATAGAGATTTCGATATTCTATCCGGCTCGGTTCAAATAAATTTGATTGACGGGCTCAACTTCGAATACCAGTTTGATAAAACCTGGTTCCACCCGGATTTGAAAGATGATAATAACTGGATTCACTACCTGAGAACAAGCTATTATTTTAACAACGACCTCTATCTAAAACTATTTTATCAAACTAAATATAGCCTGGAAGATAAGTTCAGAATTGCCGATTTTGACTTGGAACGTAAAACAATTCAGCTGGTATTTGTTTGGCGATTCTTGCCGCCATTCGGTTCAATACAAATTGCATTTCAGAAGGGAACCACACGCATTTCTGAAACCGAAAATAAGGGCATATCAATATTTACTAAACTTTCCTGGGTGTTCTAGTCTTTTGTTTTCAAATATTCAAGTCCCAAATATTGTTTTGTGGAATTGACATTCCTGCAACAGTGGTACCGATAGAACGGGATGACACAGGGCAGACCAATAAGTGGGTTGTAGGATATTCATAAAATAGCTTGTTCAGTATTGACTAATTGAAACTTAAGGCAAACAGAATGAAACAACTTAAGAATGAGTATTCAATAGGCAATAGTTATTACTGCAAATGTCTGTGGTCAGTCGTGTTTTCGTTCATAGTTCTCTCAACAACGTATGGTCAGCCCACAACAACAAAAACCTTTAAGATAGACACAACCAGCGTTCTTCGCAATCCGTGTGTAGGGTGGGGTCTATACTGTGAGGGATGGGAATTTGAAAATACATGGCGCAAGTGCTTTCCAACTGTAAATCCTGAGAACTTTTGGAAGCAAATGGATAGTATTTCTGCTCATAAATATGCAACGCATATTTATATCAGGATACTATGGTCGGCACTAGAACCGGAAGAGGGAAAATATGCATGGAAATACAATAAGGAGTTTATACAGTTTATCGAAGAGGCTAAGAAGAGAAATTTGAAGTTAAGTTTCCGGGTTTATTGCTCTACAATGAGTAGGACCGAAGAAGGCACACCAAAATATGTATTTGATGCCGGTGCCGGCTATAGCTGGGATTCCGGAAAAAGAAATGGACGGGAATACGAGGTGAGAGATGCTTTTCTGGATGATCCTATTTGGCTCGAAAAGTTCGATACCTTTGTCAAGGCATTTGCTCAGGAATACGACAACCCCGACATAACAGATTTTGTAGATGGTTTTGGTGCCGGTTGGTGGGGCGAAGGTCATCATAACAATATGAAGGACAAGAACAATCTACCAATGTTAATTGATAGGTTGACGGGTATGTATTACAAGTATTTTAAGAATACAATAACAGTCTATAATCTTGCTCATAAACATCCCGATCCAACTATTGTAAGTGATTTTGAATTGGCCAGGGAACTGGTTTACGAACAAAGGGGTTTTCTGCCACGTCGCGACGGTTTGGGAAGCCATTGGTTTTCGAAAGGTGACAGGGATATGATGCAATACTATTTTTTCCCAAACTCTCCTCTGATTGGCGAGGGCTGTTACTGGCTTCATAATCCTGTTGGTGAGACAGAACCAGGGTTTCTAAATGACACACGTTTTAAGATGAACAATTGGATGGAGGCACTTGCAAAGGGCCTCGATGATGCTCTCAATTTTCATTCAAATACATTTGATTTGAGAGTACCACAAGAAGCAAAATTGTGGATTAAAGAGATGCCGGACCAGGTGCAACGATTTATTACCAAAGGGGGCTACCGACTTATACCTGACAAGATTACTTTCACGAATAGAGCCTCTGCTGGTGGCACAATCATAGTTACTCATACTTGGACAAATATTGGTGTTGGTCTTCTGCCCAATAATCATCCTAATTGGAATCAAAAATACAAAGTGGCATTTGCCTTGCTCGATCCTAAAGAAAAACAAATTGTTTCTCACAAAATCATTGAACACACAAATCCTGGCACATGGATAAGAGGCAGGTATTATACATATAATGATCAAATAGATGTCGGTACTGGTAAAGATTCCTTGCTATTGGCAGTGTCGATTTTTGATACCAAGAACAATGAACCCGGACTTGAACTGAGTGTCAAAGAAAAACCGGATAACAAATGGTATCCTGTTGGAATGGTATCTGTAAAAACTGACACTAAAATAGAATCGTCAACTAAAATAAACGATTCGCAGATTGCGGAGACAAAAAACATTCAATCATCAAACACCGATGGTGCCGTTATTACATTCGATCCCGATATCCCGGAAGAGCTGCGGATACGTGGCGGTTTACCAAACTTGTTTACCAAACTAAATAGTGGAGATACGGTTAGAATTGCCTACCTGGGCGGCACAATTTCGGAAGCTAACGGTTGGCGGTCATATAGTTTTGATTGGTTGAAGTCCCAATTTCCCAAAGTACATTTCATCGAAATCAATGCCGCGATAGCTGAAACCGGATCTGATTTTGCCGCCTGCAGGTTAAGCCATGATGTTCTTGCAAAGAAACCGGATCTCGTTTTCATGGAACATCGAATTGATGGAGGTCGGGGTTTTGAAGCACAATCAGTCGAAGGTATAATTCGTCAGATATGGAAACATAATCCCAAAACAGATATTTGTTTTATTCATCCTGTTACGCTTGATATGATTTCAACAATTCAGGATGGACGAAACACTGCATTCGGAGCCGTTCTGGAATCAATTGCCAATAACTACAATATTCCTTCTATCGACTTGGGTGTTGAAATCGCAAAGCTCGAAATGGCAGCCGAACTTGCCATGAAAAGCGATTTGCCGGTTGCGGGCAAATTATGGTTCTCGATGGATGGCGTTCACCCGGGCGAAGCTGGTCATAAGCTCTACACAGAGATCTTTCGCCGATCTCTTACCCAAATGAATAAATTTGCAGAAGTGAAAGGTCACATTCTGCCTGAGGCTACTAGCAAACTCATTTGGGAAAAAACTTCTTTACTGCCAATTACTGAAGCCAAATTGAGCTCGGGGTGGAAAACTGTTAATAACCAAAAAGATACAATCTACTCTGAAGGTTACAAGCGCACAGATGGAATGTTGCGCGGAGCTGTAAAATGCAATAAAGCAGGAGAGTCTGTTCGTGTTTATTGGAACGGAACTGCTCTTGGCTTTAGCGATATTCCTTCTAGAAGTGGTTGCAAAATCGAGATTACAATCGACAAGGGGAAGCCAATCAAGATCGAACGCAAGCAAACTGACAAAAAGAATAAGGCTTACTTTTTCTATCTGCCCGAACAGACTTCGGGCGAACATACTGCTTTGATAAGGATAACAGAATTGCCGGCTGGTAGTGAATACTATTTGGGTCAGGTGCTCGTTGTTGGCTCTGTAATTCAATGAATATCTGGTTTTGGTTGCAGAATAATATGATTCGCTGAAATAGTTCTTTGAAGAAAATCAGCACATTATGACAGGAGACAATATGAACCAATATTTAATCACTCGTCGTCGTTTTCTCAGGAATGGGACTGTTGCAGCGGCAGGCGCGGTTGCAGCATCAGGCTTGGGATTAAATATTTTTGCACAGGTTGTCAGCGGGGTTTCCATAATTGTTGATCCCCTTGATACCATCACAAATTCCGCTTCGGCTCAATGGGCCATAAACCAGTTGAGGCAAGCTCTGGAAGGTCATGGCAAGAAAGTCCAAATTATTCAGGGTATATCTCAGGCTCCTGTTGGCGATATTGCTATCGTAGCAAGTTCGGGAACGGCCGCCCTTACACGGAAGATTGACGTCAATGTGCCCAAATCACCTGAGGCTCTGGCCCTGTTGAATGGATCCCTTTCAGGGCGTTCCGTGGTTTTGGCGTCAGGCAGCGACGTGCGGGGACTGATATACGCACTTCTGGAGCTTACCGACAGGGTTCTCTACCATGATACTGTTCAAGCTGCATGTACGATTCCTACTCCACTTGTTGAGCAAACCAACACAAAAATACGCTGTGTCCATAAACCCTTTGCAAATACGACGGAAGATCTACCCGAGTTTCTTGACAAAGCATTCTGGGACGAGTATTTGACAATGCTGGCCACAGAAAGATTCAACCGGCTTCACTGGGGCACCGGTCAGGTCAGCAATTTCACCACCAGCACCACCGTCTCGATAAAGGACGGCTATTTCGCTTTTCCCTACCCCTATTTCGTCTCGGTCGGTGGCGTATCGGTCTCCAATGTTTCGGCTTCCCAGCGTGAGACCAATCTGGAAATGCTGAAATATATTTCCGATGGGTGTGCCTTGCGTGGCCTTGGGTTTACTTTAGGTATATGGAATTCCAATTTTTATGTCAGGTCTGAAAAGTATAACATTGAAGGTCTTTCGGGAGATCTCGGCGGCAGCGCACACACCCAATACAGCCACGATGCACTTCATGAGATTTTGGCTGCCTGCCCCAATATTACAGGACTTACATTTCGCGTGCATTACGAAGGGGGTATTCCACCGGAAAATTTTGTCTATTGGCAAAAACTGTTCAGCGCAGTGACTCCCTTCGTGAATCAGGGTCGTAAAATTGAAATCGACATGCATGGTAAAAACATCTCCGAAGATCACATTAAGGCTGTGCTTGACGCAAAGGTCACTCCGGTGTTATCGCCAAAGAAAACGGCGGAGCAATCGGGTCTCCCATATCATCACGCCTCTATAAGAAAGAACGAAAGGAGTCCCATACCCGACCCTCCCACGAAACTCGTCATACCTGGGTCTTCCCGTTACGGTTACTCTTCATTTTTACAAGAAGGAAGAAGATGGGGCGTGGTACATCGCCTCTGGCCGGGAACCCAGCGGCAACTGCTCTGGGGTGATCCCGCGTTTGCCGCAGGTTTCGGCAGGGCCGCACATTTCTGCGGCAGCGACGGTATTGAATGGTATGAACCCCTTAGTTTTCACGGACGCGGAGGGACCGGGGATTTGGGAGACAAAAACTCTTATGCTGAGACCACCCTGAAACCGTCTGGTTACGTGTATCATAAGTTCCTCTATACATATCGCGTATGGGGACGATGCATCTACAATCCGAATGCCGATCCGGCGGCATGGAAGCGGTTTCTTGGCAAAAGATTCGGCTCGGCTGCCGACAATATCGAAATTGCCCTTGGCAATGCCAGCCGCGTCTTCATGCTGGCATCAACCATCCAGGCCGCATCAGCAAGTTGGCTGGACTTCTGGCCCGAGGTTTTCGAGGGATTGAATATTACTGACGGCATGCCAGAGCATAACGATTGCATAAATCCGCAGCGGCTGACATCTACTTTTGATCCGCAGTTGTTTGCAGAGATCGATCCCTATGCAGAGGCGCTGCTCAGCAGAAATGAATATGAACTGGATAAATACACGCCTTTGGAAGTTGCCACGTGGTGGGAGAACATGGGCACTACTGCGCTTGCTAAAATAACCGAAGCCAGGTCCCTGGTGCCGAACACTCAGGATCCGGAATACCGCCGATACGACATCGATATTCGGATCATGGCCCATCTTGGCCTGTATTATGGCCGGAAATGGCGCGCTGCGATACTCTATTCGATCTACAGGAAAACCAATGATATCAACGCCAAAGACGAAGCAGTTGCTATGTATACAAGTGCAATCGACGCATGGCAGCAGGCAGCCAAAATAGGGAATGTCTATAAACCATTTCCTCAGGGGAAGAAGCAATCCGGTGTTTGGAGCGACCGCACTCCCGGCTTTATCGCTGACCGCGACGCCATGGCCTCGAAGGTATTTGATACTATAACCAGTATTACGACCCACCCCGGCTCTGCGGCTGTGGCTATTGCCGAAGCGAAGAGCAATCCGTCAAGGCCCGCTGCAGGGGCGTCCCATAGGCCCCCGGCCCTCTTTTCCAGGGGCAATGCTTTGAATCTTATTCTCAATTCCGATGGAACCACACAAAGCGCAAAGCTCTACTACCGGCATGTTTACCAGGCTGAAGAGTGGAATGTCATCCCCATGAACAAGTCGGGCAACCAGTTTACCGCCTCGATTCCGGCCAGTTATACTCAAACCGATTTTCCCCTGCAATACTATTTCGCTCTCAAGAAAGGCGAAAATTCGGTTGTGCTATTTCCGGGTTTTGATGCGAACCTTGCCAACCAACCGTATTTCGACGTGCGTTCTGTCAAAGTCTGATTCGTTACCCACCCGTGCTCAAAAGGGGGTGGTGGTAGCATCATAAAATGTAATTATGTCTATAAAATAAACTCAAGATCAGAATAATCAGCAATGGAAAACAATAAAATAGATCGAAGAAATTTTCTGGGAACAGGTTTAACGGCTGCCGCTGCCCTTACATTTGGAAATTCCTGGGCAATGGAAAGTTTTTTGAATGGCCGGTTATTATCATCAATTGATTCACCTCTGAAAGAGGGCATAACTAATAAAATTGTGTTTTCTGAGGGTTGGAAAATACGGTCAATGCGTCCGGGAGAATTTACAGTTTCTGGAATAAGCAATACGGGCGAATGGTTCAATGTGCCTACAGTTCCAGCCATGCCTCACGAGATTCTTCTTCATCACAAAAAAATAGAAGAACCCTGGAAACCGTTTGGAATGGAAAAATGCTTCTGGGTTTCTGAAAATGACTGGGTTTATTCACTTGATTTTTCGGTTGAGAATTTATCAGGCGAAAAACGTTTGGTTTTTTTGGAAATGAAAGGCAAAGTAGATGTCTATCTCAATGAAATAAAAATTGCAAGCCACTCTGACCAATCACAACCCCTTATTGTTGATGTTGCTGGAAAGCTAAAACCTAAGAACCAGCTTATACTTCATTTTTTCAAAGCCGCTCCCGATCCAAAACCCGGTGAAAAAGACTTGTCAAAACGGGCTGAAGTGGGTAACTATCTGGGTCCAAATCCCATGATTTATACTTCAGGGATTGTAGGTCCGGTAGTTCTTGAACATACAAATGGAAGCCTGATTAGCGAAATAATCACCAATTTTTCACTCAATGAATCGTTAACTCAGGGAAGAGTAAAATTTCAGATCTCAGGCAAGAGTCGTTTTAAAACAGCTAAAGTTCAGATAAGATTAACTGCACCCGATGGAAAACAGGCGGCAGAAACAACTTTAATGGCAGAAACTGAAAACGGGGTTTTTAGAGTCAATGCGGAACTTACAGTTTCAAATCCTGAACTGTGGTGGCCAAGAGGTTATGGAGAACAAAAACTTTACAAAGCTGAGATTTCGTTATTTGTTGATGGCAGTGTCCATCAAAAGGAATATAGAACCCTTGGATTCAGGGAAATTGAAATGCCCGAAACCTTGCTGCATTTTGTGGTCAATGGAAAAACTGTATTTCTGCGCGGTGGTGATTGGGTTACCCCAAATTTGTTGAGCGATGTTTGGGATGCTGAAAGAGTTGGAAAACTTTTTGACATGGCAGAAAACGCAAATTTCAATGCTTTTCGAATTTGGGGGCCAGTTGAAGCGCCAAACGATAAGTTTTATGAAATGGCTGATGAGAGAGGCTTCTTACTTTGGCAGGATTTTACTAGAATGCCATTTAAGGATGATGAAAAAAGTTTGCAGATTTGCGCAGAAAAGTCAACCAGATTTATTATACGGCTGAAACATCATCCGTCGGTTTTATTGTGGTGCGGTGTCAATGAAAGCGCTATGTGGTGGCACGAAGACTACAACAAAGACTTCACAGATCATGGTCCATGGCCTGGACTTGCTGCTGCTAAAGTGGTTGAACAGGTATGTAAAGAACTCGACCCCGACCGGTATTTCATTCCTTCAGCACCTTATGGTGGAGTAAATGCGAATGATCCGCGCGAAGGGAGCACCAACGGTTACACGAACATGTGGTTTGTTCCGGGTTACGACTATCTGAACTTTGCCAGCGAAGATACCCGGATTTCATGCCCTACGCTGCACAGTATGGAAGAATTCATGCTACCCGAAGAAATTTTCCCGGAAGGTTATACAACTCTCGCCCTTCATGGAAAAATGTATCCCTTTCCACAAAGCTGGCTGCCATATACAGCCGCCGAATCATGGAAAAAAACCGGCCCGGCAGAACAGTTTTACGATGCTACCGATGCTGCATCACTTGTGAACCGAATTGGGATGGCCGAAGGCGTCTATTACCGCGATGTTATTGAACGTCAGCGCCGTGGCCGGCCTGCAACAGAAATAAGTGAAAAACGGCTTTGCGGTGGTTACATAGTATGGAAATACAACGATTCTTGGCCTGAGGTTTATTCAGGTAAAGTCGATTATTTTCTGGAACCCTATCATGTGTATTATGCAATACGTGCTGCTTATGCCCCTGTAATTTTGTCATTTGATATTGATACCTTCATTTACTTGTGGGCAGTTAACGATAGCACCAAAACGGTTAGCGGAACGGTAAAAATTCAGCTTTATCACCTTGAACTTTGTGAATTCAGAAAGGAAATAGTCAGGGAAGTATCAGTTGCCCCCGGGAAATCGAAGGTTGTTGTAAGGTTGGATGAGGCTGGAATACGCGCATTCCGAAAGGAACATATCATTTTTGCCGAATGGAAAGATAGTGAAGGCAAAGTTATTGCCCGGACAAATGCTCCTTCTGATATTGAACGTCGGTGTATTTTCCCCGATGCCAAACTGAATTTGAAAGTTGTACAAAACGATTTGGTAATTACAACCGACAAATTCGCAAGAAATATCAACCTTGAAGGTGAAGCAGGCGGAGATAAATCAGGATGGTTCTTTGATGACAATTATTTTGATTTATTGCCGGGAGAGACAAAAGTGGTAAGGATACTTGGAAAGCATACAAATGGGTTAATAACTGCCAAGCCCTGGTATTCGCCTAATTCTACAGCTATTAATTGGAAAAAAGTATGAACTGAAATTGTTCGATAATCAATAATCAACAATAAATCTATTTCTCATGAAGAAATTATCCAATTTAATTCCTGATTTTCTGGTCAAACGTTGTCCTAAATCAGGTTGTATTGTCAAACTGCGTTTTGATAATATTTTTGCAAAAATTGCCTTCCCATTGGTTGGTGTGCTGGCAATTATCTGGTTTCTGGCAAGAGTGATACCAAAACCAAGCAGGGCTGTTTATCCCTGTCAACAAGTGGCTGCCGGAATAGGTGGTACATTCCTGTTACAAGTTTTCGGGCTTTTTACATCTTTATCAATCTATAAACAAATCAGGGAAAAACTGAATAAGAAGTTAGCGCTTGGCTCTATTGCGTCGGTAGCGGTATTTGCTTCAGTTACAATCGGTTTAGCGGTGTCGGTTGATAATGACTTTGTCCCTGTATTAACACCTCCTGAAGGGGTAAATTCACCAATGGGGGTTGCAAAAGGCATGTTTCCCGGCCGGGTTGCCTGGTTACAGGATTTCAATGCAACCAGTTGGAATGGGGAAACAGGAAACTGGTGGGACGACAATAATACCAATCAACAGGTAGTAGAGAAAATGCTTTCTGCAACACTTCAGGGATTTACGGGTACAAAAAGCGATAATTCAGCATGGGAGAAGCTGTTTATTTATCAAAACCAACAAAATGGGAAAGGTAGAAAAGGATATTCAGCAGGTGAAAAGATTGTGGTTAAATTGAATATGAATGCCACAGGCAAACCTGAAGCCGAATGGAAAGACCAGGGTTATCCCAGTCCGCAAATGGTTTATGCATTGATTTCGCAGTTAATTGAAGTTGCAGGTGTTCATGGTGAAGATATTATTCTGACCGATCCATCCCGTTTTATTGGGCATGAGATTGTGGATAAAATCAGGGCGAATCCTTCTCCTGAATTTAATAAGGTAGTTATTGAAGTTAATAATTCTTCAGGTTTAAAAGGGTATCGTACCGCAGAACCCGATTCCTCCGCACTGGTTTGGTTTAATATGCCCGATGGGAAAAAATTAAGAATGTGTTTGCCAAAATCATACACCGAAGCTACTTATATCATCAACTATTCTGTAGTAAGACCGCATCGGGTGTTTGGCATCACGTCAGCCGCCAAAAACAATTTCGGATCTGTTTGGAATTTTGATACTAAAAAATTTAATCCGTCTGTATTACACGCTTTTGCCTTATGGGACTATCCAACCCCCAATAAATTGGGGGATGCACATTGTGCACCTGTTTTGCTCGGACACAAAATTAATAACAGCAAAACTATTTTATACTTGTCAGACGGACTTTATGCGGCCTATAACCAATCAGCTGCAATAAAAAGGATGTCGTCATTCAATAACGATTGGTTTTCAAGTCTGCTTATGTCGCAAGATCCGGTAGCCCTCGAATCCGTTGTTTATGATTTTATCTCGAATGAACCAAATCTTATTTCGGGGAACCCCAGTTTTAACGGCAATCAGGATAGTCAGTTCCAGGAATGCGCATTGGCAAACAATCCGCCTTCGGGTACAAAGTACGATCCGGAAAACGATGGAACCGGGCTTCAAAGTCTTGGCGTTCACGAACACTGGAATAACTCAGAAGAAAGGAAATATTCGAGGAACCTGGGAAAAGATACAGGAATCGAGTTGCTTACGATAAAATTATAATTAGATAAACTCTTAAAACTAAGACCACAATTTATGTTATCACTTATTGTTGCCACAATGGTCGGTCTGGTTTTGAATCCGATGGCAGGAGCCAAAACAGACAAAACTCCATGGAAGTACATTTTCAACGGTAAAGATTTTACCAACTGGAAATTAGTTGGCGGTACAGGTGCTGCCGAAATAAAAGATTCTGCTTTTTATTGCCACATGACTGCAAATACAACGGAACACACATTTGTTTGCACTACTGATAAATATGACGATCTAATTTTAGAGTTGGATGTAAATACCGACCCCGGATACAACACAGGCATACTTTTACGATGTGTAGATAAACCAGTGGGTTGCGATACGTGTAAGGTAAGTTTATATGGATATCAGGTAAAAGTTGACCCTTCAACTACAAGATGCTGGACCGGGGGAATTTTTGACGATTTTGGCGCTTCGTGGCACTGGTTGTATGATTTGAGCAAAGATGAACGTGCGCGGAAAGCCTATCACATTGGTGAGTGGAACCATTTTCGCGTGGAAGCCATTGGTAATTCTATGAAAGTATGGGTCAACGGTATTCCAACCGCCAACCTGATAAACCAAAAATATCAGGATCATTACCAGAAATCTGAATGAATATCTGAAAACAATGGATCTGCCAGCACTGAGTGCAGATTAATACAGAATCAAAGAAATAAGATGTTTGGGAAAAAACTATATGAAACATAAGAAGTGAATATGAAATCGCCATTCAAAGGCGCTGAAGCAATTCAAAAAGCTTTTGGCTACCGGTATGTACTTGACGAGGTGCGTTTTTCATTCAGCACTTTATTAAACGTTGCATTCGATGTTACCAACACCGGTTCAGCGCCATTTTACTACAACTGGCTGGTTGAAGTTGCCTTGCTTGACCCTGAAACTAAGAAATCCGTTTGGAAATCGACCTTTGATACCGATATCAGAAAATGGTTGCCCGGTGAAGGCTGCACTGATTTGCCAAGAAAATCCGTACCGCAGTAGCTTTGAACCAGAATAAAAAGGCAGATGCTCTTACTTTTATAACCGAGGCGCAGCAGTATTGGCGAAATTTAGTAACGGTGACTGACAAGCACATTCAACCCAGTTATTTGGCAATAACAGATGATTATTTCCATTGGAAAAATTTCCAGGATGACGTAGATGCCGAGATCGATCTTGTGAAGAATCAATAATACAAATATTATGAAGTGGGAATGAAAAATCGTAATTTTTTTTCGTTGGCTTTAACAACGATTGTTCTAAGCAATATCGCATATTCAAAGGGAAATCGGTTTGAAGCAGAGCAAATGAAGCTGACACATTATCAGGTCGGCAGTATTGAAAATACAACTTTTACAAAGCTGACAGGTTCAACTGCTGTTGCTACGTTTATCTTCAATTTGCCTTCCGGAAAGTATGATATAGATGCCCGTTATTTATCTGAAAAAATTGGACAAAATACCTATGCCATGTATTTAAATGATGTTCAAATTATTTCGTGGTTAGGTAAAAACCGGGATGACCAACGGCACATGGTGAGTGAACAGAAATGGCATGCGCCTAAGAATATTGCTATTAATAATGGCGGAAGGCATCCAATTGGAAAAGTTGGCATTAATCAAACAATAGATTCATTCTCTGTTTCAGGATTTGATGACCTTCAAAGTGATAAATCATTATCCTACGACAAGGTGGTTAAATAAGATTGATGTGACTAACTTATTGCGGGGTATATATTTTGTTAAAATGACAAGTAAAAATAATCAGTTGTTTAAGAAGCTGATTATGGATTAAAAACTACTTTCAAGAAAAATGTATGAAAACGAAACAAATGATCTTGTCAATGATGGTGACCTTGATTCTTCTGGTCGCTTCCCCGTCGATTTATTCCCAAACCAGTATTCATGATTTTGCACCTAAACCACCTTTAGGTTACAACAGCTTTGACAGTTACCGTTCTGATCTAACTGAAGATAGGGCTTATGCATTGATGGATATTATGGCGGAAAAATATCTTCCATTTGGATACGAGTACTTTGTAATGGATGCGGGCTGGTATACTGCCATGAGTCCGGAGAAACATAAAGGTTTAGGATTAGAGTCATTTGGTATGTGTGTGGTTAATTCAAAGCGTTTTCCCAACGGTATCAAAGTACTTATCAATCATGCTCATAAAAAAGGATTGAAGTTTGGCGTATGGTTAATGCGTGGAATTCAAAAGGAAGCTGTAAAGCAGAATCTTCCAATTCCCGGCACAAAATATTTTAGCCGTGATATTGCTGATACAAATAGTATTTGTGGTTGGAGCGGGATGAACTATGGCGTTGACATGACAAAGGCCGGAGCACAGGCATACTACAATGCCATAATTGACACACTTTCAACATGGGGGATTGACTTTATTAAAGTCGATGACATTGTGCCTAATCCCCAGGAGATTGTTGCGATTGCAAACGCAATTGAAAACGGTAAACACACAATAATTTTCAGCCTTTCACCCGGGGATGTGCATCATTCGGCACACTTACAATACTACAGGCGGGCAAATATGTTGCGCATAACCCGTGACATTTGGGATAATCCCTTGAGCATTGAAAAAGGGTTTCTTGCTTGGGAGAAATTTCAGGGCATATCAGGTCCCGGATTCTGGCCGGATTTGGACATGATCCCCTTCGGTCGCTTGAACGTGATCAATAAGGATGCCCGTCAAAGTGATTTTAATAAGGACCAAATGAAAACCTTTATTACTCAGCGAGCTATGGCTGCTTCGCCATTGATTATTGGAGGGGATTTACTCACTATGGACGATCATTCCAAATCTCTGCTTACCAACAGAGAGATGCTTGCCTGCAACCAGAATGGTGTGATGGGGGTTAATGTCTATCGTGCGGGCAACCTCGATGTTTGGCTGACACCCCATAGGAATGATCCTCGAATGGGATGGATTGGAATATTTAACCGTACTATATCTAATCGGAAAGTAACCTTAACGAAACAGGATTTAGGATTTGTTGCCTTTGAAGAAAGCTACAACCTGACAGCTGCGCGCCAGGATTTTCAATTAGAAGATATCTGGTCTGGCGAAACTTTCACAATGAAAGATAAACATACGTTTACACTACCGGCAGAGGGCGTCGCATTCTTTAAGTTTCAAATGCAATAGAGTCTCAACGCCTTGTTGACCAGCCCCCTGTTGTGGTGCCAAGCAAAGTTAGTTAATTTGTTCTGGGGTACTTACCCCCATCGCGGCTCCAAATTCAGGGTTAGTGTTTTGATGGTTCTACGCCGCGGTGGCTTTTTCATTGATTAATGTTGGCTCACTTTGGATGGGTGTGCGGTAACCCAAAGCACTGTGTGGTCTTTCCGTGTTGTACTCCTTTTGCCTGGAGTAGAGTTTCGTTTTTGCATCCTCCAGCGACATGAACCAGTGCTGGTTCAAACACTTTTGTCGGAAGCGGGAGTTGGATGCTTCAACCAATGCGTTGTCCGATGGTTTGCCCAGTCGGCTGAAATCAAGTCCAACCTTGTTCCAGTATGCCCATCGATCGAGATCTTTTGAAATAAACTCTGGTCCGTTGTCCACCTTGATCCGTTTCGGAAAACCATGTTCTTGCGTGATGCGCTCCAACGTTGTCACGACATCGATTCCGCGGATCTTCACATTTGTTTCGAGGGCAAGACACTCCCGCGTGTAGTTTTCAACAACCACCAGCACGCGGATGCGATGACTATCAAAAAGTTGATCAGAAACAAAATCCATACTCCAACATTCATTCCTTGTCAAAGCAGCCGGTCGGATCTCTCGCTTGATGCACGCAACACGACGGCGAGGCGTTTTCTTCCGTATTCCCAGCCCTTCTATGCGATAGAGCCTGTAGACACGTTTATGATTGATCTGCCAGCCCTCGCGCCTCAGCAGCACGTGGAGCCGTCGATAACCGTAGGCCACACGAATCTTCGCCAACTCACGCAAACGGAGTCTGAGTGGCAGCTGAGGATCGGCTACAGTCGTGTATCGATGTGTGGTCCTCGGCCACTGCATTAGCCGAAGGGCCCGCCTCTCGCTGGTCTGGTAAATCATCTGCATCTCTTGCACCAGTTCCCGGCGAAGGGCAGGCCTCAGAGCTTTTTTGTCAGAACATCCTGAAGCATCTGCTTGTCCAGCGTCAGATCAGCCACGAGGCGCTTCAACCGACGGTTCTCTTCTTCCAGCTGTCGGTACTGATGAATCTCCAGAACTCCCATATGGGCGTATTGCTTCTTCCATCGGTAAAACGTCTGCTCTGTCACACCCATCCTCCGGATGATCTCAGCTACCGCCGTTCCGCTGGCTGCCTGGCGAAGGGCAAAGGCAATCTGTGCTTCCGTGAATCGCTTCTTCATGGTCGTTTGATCCTCCTTGCCGGATGTCCAAATCTACTAAAAACACTAACACCCGAAATGGACCACGAAAATGGGAGCAGTACCTTATCACTGTCAATCCACATAAAAAGGAGCTTATGATGAATAGAATACTACACATCAGATCTTTCTACAAAGGATTTATGATCACTTTATTATTCTTATTCGCCAGTTGTACTGCAAATCGTACCTTGCAGCAAGTCAATGAGACACTAATCGAGAAATATGATCTGGTAAAACGGCAACGATCTGATATTCCCAATACAGGGATCACTTCAAACCTTAAACCAGGGCAGGTTACTTCCCTTCAAGATATCCCTCAGATAGAATTATACCCAGGTGTCAATGCTAAAATCTGCTGGGGACGTGGCGCGCTTGTAAGTATTTCAACTTTGAATGCTGGCGCAGAAATACCTCAGGAAATCCTTCCTGCAGACCGGTTTCTGTTTGTAATGGAGGGAGATGTAAAACAACTCATTAATAACGAATTCGTGTCTATGATTTCTCGGAAGCGTGAAGCGCCAGACGGCATCCACGGGGCAACCCCGCGTGTAGATTTTATATATCTTGCAAAAGGTACTTCAAGTGGGCTAAAAGCTGGTGAGAAAGGTGCTAAAATTATTGAAATATACAGCCCTTTCCGGACCGATTATCTGAAAAAGGCAGGTGCAACAGAATTACCGGAAGCAGTTGAAACATATAAATTCCCGGTGCCGGCCAGTGTTAAATCCGGCAAGATATATGATCTTTATGATATACAATATTCCAACCTGGTTCCTGGAGCAAATTCCAGAATTATCTCGGGCAATAATATTCAATTAAGTTTTCTGACCATGGATCCCGGCTCTGTTTTTAACCGCCATATTCATCCCGAAGAACAATTGATGCTGGTATTTAGGGGGAAAATAAATGAAATAATCATGGATGGCGAAAAATTGATGAAAACCGATGACCTGTTGTTACTTCCCGGCAATATGGTTCACGGCGGCAAAATCGAACCGGAGGGATGTGATGTTTTAGATATTTTCTGGCCCAGCCGACAAGATTATTACCAGTCCATGCAAAAACGGCTTGACGCATATCATTCCATTATTCCTGAAGATTCCAAAGTAGAATTGCTGATAGATGGATCAAAAACAAAACCAACTTTATACTTTACGGAAGGTCCGTGCTGGTTAAATGGTAAACTTTATTTCTCCAACATGTTCTTTGACCAGGGATGGGGGGGGAGTCCAGAAAAGAGCTCTATAGTTGAAATGGATCCTGATGGAAGTTATCGGAATATCACATCCGGCAAAATGCAAGCTAATGGATTAGCTGCTCTGGATAATGGAAATCTTGCAGTCTGTAATATGTTTGGCCATCAAGTACTTGGGATGACGCAAGAGGGCGAGGTTAGAAACATATTGGCCGACAGCTATAATGGAAAACCATTGGATGGACCGAATGATCTGGTGCTTGATGCTAAGGGCGGGATATACTTTACCGATCCGCAATTCACTTCTGATACCAAAAAAAATCAACCGGGAAGGTGTGTATACTATCGCAGTCCGCAGGGAAAACTTATCAGAGTTATCGAACCTGATGAATTTGCCATGCCCAATGGAGCAGACCTTAGCCCGGACGGAAAAACACTCTATGTCAATAATACTTATGATGATGAAACGTGGTGGAATGTGAACAGTGACAAAGACCAGTTTGTATGGGCATATAATGTAAATGATGACGGGACTCTTTCCAATGGAAGGGCTTTTGCAAAACTATTTCTTACAGAAGATGTGCTTGACAGGAAGTCAAAAACAACCAGTGCTGATGGTATGGCCGTTGACCAGCAAGGAAATCTTTATGTCGCTACCATGGCTGGACTCCAAATTTTCAATTCAAGCGGAGAGTTTGTGGGCATTATCAATTTCCCAACTTTTCCAGTAAGTGTTTGTTTTGGCGGTGATGATATGCAAACCCTTTATGTTACATCATATAACAGAATTTATAGTATCAGAACCAAAGAAAAAGGATTTATTCAAAATAAGTAACTGATTCTATCCAACAACTAAGAAGAACACAATGACAAACGATAAATTCTCAAAACAAAGGCGTGATTGTTTAAGAATTCTAGGTGCAGGAGCGTTGGGAGGTCTGCTCGTCGGACCGAGCAATTCTCTTGGCAGTGTTCTGGACAAACCCACTTTTGTCGGTTCTACCGTTCGACCCCCATACAAAAAACATATGGATCCGGCTACTGTCAGCCTTGTGAAAGGTGATAACCGCAGGGAAATTATTTACCAATCGATGATGAACCTGAAAGATGAGATTATTGAAGCAATCGGCAATAAAAAAGTCTTGATTAAACCCAACCTGGTAGTATATGGTAGTCCCGGATGTGAGACTCATCCGGATGCAGTAAGAGGTGTACTAGATTTTGTTAGAAAATATGGAAAATCAGAAATTATAGTAGGTGAATCTACTGCCAGCCGGGATAAAACAACCATGGATTGTTTTCAGTTCTATGGATACTTTCCACTTCGTGATGAATACGGAATAAAGCTAGTGGATCTAAACCGGGAACCCTCTGAGGCACGCTTTATTCTGGGTGCGAAAAATAATCCTGTTGCCATACGTGTCATTTCCGATTTTTTGAATCCTGATATTTTTGTTATTTCTCTGGCACGAATGAAAGTACATGTTCATGCTTACGTTACGCTAGCCCTTAAAAATTTACTCATGGCAGCACCCGTTAATGATTACACCAACCCCGAACTCGGTTGGAAAACCGGGGATAAATTCAATATGCATGTCACTCCTGAATCCCCCCCAACGGATCCACTTTTTTATAACCTTTACTTGTTAAGTCAGCATGTTTATCCCGATCTCTCTGTGATCGATGGATTTCAAGGAATGTCTGATAGAGGGCCTGTTGGCGGCCATTTGGTTGATTCCCGTGTGGCACTCGCAGGTCTTGATGCTCTGGCCACTGATGTTACAGCAACACGGGTAATGGGACTTGATCCTGACATTGTACCCTATTTCAATTTTATGAAAGAAGCGGGAATCGGTCAGGCAAATAAAGACAAAATCAAGCTTGTCGGCACACCATTTAACGATTGTATTTATCAATATAAAGCGGCAAGAACATTCAACGAGACAAGCATCTTTAAAGCGGAGTAATATCCTATAATGAATTCAATCAAATAAAATGAGGTCTACTGATGTGGCGTAAGCATTATTCTCGTTTCTGTATATTGCTATTCGCAGTTAGTGCAATTCTACTTATTACCCTATCTCTATCAAAAAATCAATCACCAGCAGGTCCTTTATTGATTCTATTTCTTTCTTGCACTGCATTATACTTTATGGGAAGTCCAAAGTTGAAGCAATACGCATTTACCATATGGGTTTTCGCTGCCGTTTCAGCCTCTATGATTTATCCTTCGGCTTTTGACATCTGGTTTGGAGTTAACCTGGCTATACTAATCATACCGCTGATTCAGATCATCATGTTCGGGATGGGGACCACATTGAATCTGAAGGACTTTGAAAGGGTATCAAAAACACCTGGTCCTGTCTTCATTGGAATTTTTCTGCAATACCTCATTATGCCTTCGCTGGCCATGGGTTTGGTTTTCTTTCTTAAATTCGAACCGGCAATCGCAGCGGGCATCATCCTGATCGGCTCTTGTCCTGGCGGTGTAGCTTCCAACGTTATGACCTATCTGGCGGGGGGTAATGTAGCCCTTTCTGTAGCCATGACATCTATCTCTACTTTAGTCTCCCCGGTGATGACCCCTCTTCTTATGAAAGTTCTTGCCGGAAGGTTCATCCCAATCGACTTCATGGAAATGATGTTCTCTATCCTGGATATGATCATAGTTCCTATCATTGCCGGTCTGATTGCTAACACCATCCTTTATGGTAAAAGAAAATGGACGAATCAACGCAGTTGGCTTCTCGGCATTACTGTATTAAGCCTTTTGCTAGCGCTGGCATGTATGAAACTGGAACCTTCCGTGTTAGGTCCTTTCGCTGCAACTAAAGGTGGACTTTTTATTGGTTTTGCACTTGTAGGAATTGTATCAATGGTAAAATTGATAATCAGCATACTTAAGGGACCAACCGACTGGATGGACAAGGTATTACCGGTGGTTTCCATGGCAGCTATCTGTTTTATTATTGCCATTATTACTGCAAGAAGTAGTGAGAAGCTTCTTTCAGTGGGATTGTTACTAATTGGTGCTGTCATTCTTCACAACAGCATAGGTTATCTGCTTGCTTATTGGGGTTCACGACTATTTGGACTTGATGAAAGGGATTGCCGCACCGTGGCTTTCGAAGTAGGTATGCAAAACGGTGGTATGGCTTCTGGGCTGGCAATGGGCGTATTGAAGAATCCGCTGGCCGCATTGGCACCGGCAATATTCGGACCCTTGCAGAATGTCACCGGATCAATATTAGCAACATACTGGCATGGCAGGCAGGAAAAAATTAAAGAACGAAAATCTGAAACAGATATTCTCCAATAAGTTAAGGAGTTAAATAGTCGTGACCCCGAAAAGAATTATCACAGCTTGCCTGTTTATAATTACATCTGCCACTTGCCTTTTCGCACAAGCAGGCCGGTGGGAAGAAAAACTATCCGGTGAAGACTGGAAACTCTGGTTGGATCAATCTGCACTCTGGTATGATGATGACATCTACCTTCCTCCTGTCGATATATCCACACTTCCCGTAAATCCCCCAAGTTGTGGTTGGAATGGATTACATGAAGTGAAACGGCTTAGCGTTGCTGTGCCCGGTACTGTTGAAGAACACTATTGGGGAGCTATTGGAGGCGCCATTCCAGATACTGGTGGTAATTATGTAGGTGTTTCATGGTGGAGTACAACTTTTAAATTGGATAAGGCCCTCAAAGGTAAACGTATTACTATCTGGTTCGAGTCTGTCAATCTGCGAGCAGAGGTGTTTGTCAACGGTACACTGGTGGGCTATGACGTAATCGGAAACACTCCCTTTGAAGTAAACATCACCAATGCTGTTTCATATAATTCTGAAAACCGGCTTGATGTTCGTATTACAGATCCGGTCGGTAATTTTTCTTGGAATGACAATATTCTTATGCGTTGGGGTAAGAACCTTATCCCCGCAGTTCATGGCTTTGGCGGCATTACAGGTCCTGTGATTCTCCGCGCTACTGACCATGTCGTAGTTGAGGATGTATATGTACAAAACCAACCCGACCCCAGAACTGTGAAAGTGTTTGTTACGCTTTTTAGTGATACAAAAGCGAAGCAGAATGGTTCATTGGGGCTGGATATCCTTCTGTGGAAATCCACCTCAGAGGTTCTCTGGCACGAGGAACAAAAATTGCAGATAGAGCCGGGAAGATCCACTGCCCAGTTTACAGCTAATGTACCGAAGGCCAAGCTCTGGGAACTTTCTGGGTATCGTAACCTGGAAGAAGCAACTCTTTACAAAGCACTCGCCTCATTTTCAGGAAATAAGATACAAGACAGCAAAAGCCAACGTTTTGGGTTTCGTTGGTTTGATATTGGTGAAAAAGATGGCGACCAGCGCTTTTATTTGAATAATAAACGGGTGTTTATTATTGCCGCAATGACAAGGGGCATGTGGCCAAAAAATGGTATGTTCCCCACAGATGAGATGGCCAGAAGAGACATGGAGGTACAGGTGGAACTCGGCATGAACATGATGCTTTTGCATCGGGCCATTGGTCAGCCGCAAGTTATCGAACATGCAGATAAAATGGGATTGCTTACATATGAAGAGCCCGGCGGCTACCGCGTTACACCCAATAAAGAAGATAACATCGACGGACCTGACGCCCAGGCACTCGAATTACGCAGGGAAAAGCTCCGCAGGATGATCATTCGTGACCGCTCCTTTCCTTCAATGTTAATATACAACTTGAAAAATGAAGCAACCCAGCCTCCTGATGAAGATGATATCAACAATATCCGAATGGTATACAATCTTGATCCATCGCGTATCATAACATATAACAGCGGCCGTAACGTCCAAATACCCTATAATGAAGTGATGAAGAACGATCCGTTCAAACTTCATATGCGTCCCTTTGATGAACAACTTTACTACGGAAAATGGTGGGACCATCATCACTGGTATGCCTATCCCGGTTATGTGGATGTCAATTATAACAATCCCCAGTCTTATCTGCGGGGAGTTGTTAATGCACCCACAGCACCAACACAACAGGACTCACTGTACCGACTGGATAAAAGCGAATTGATATTTTTCGGTGAAGAAGGAGCTTTTGGTACAATGGTACGGTTGGAAAAGATCACAAAAGAACTAAAAGAAACCGGCGCCACTGGCTATC
>Ga0315277_10002668_pt1 | contig 24705 bp, 26 predicted proteins | sample YL17G05_15_MG_FD_203695 | JGI IMG/M metagenome (GOLD analysis project Ga0315277, IMG submission 203695) | Sediment microbial communities from Yellowstone Lake, YNP, Wyoming, USA - YL17G05_15 | ecosystem: Environmental > Aquatic > Freshwater > Lake > Sediment | place: USA: Wyoming | collected... | reverse complement strand
GCTTCAGAGTCTGGATCTTTTCCGATTGCAAAATCAAATTTATACCCGATAAATGATAAGGCGCCTTTTTCTGCAATTGTTTTTCCAAGTATCGCGCCAGCAGAGCAAGCAAGTGCGTAGGTTATTGAATCTTTTAATAATCCTGCATTGCTCTCGTCTATTAAAGTCTCATTGCTATGCCCAAGAATCTCAGTTGGAGAGCCATGGCCATTGAACATTATAAGCCTCGGATTCGTTTTTTTGATGACTTCACTAATTACTTTCCTATTTGAATCCTCTTTCTCTTTATTAATGGGGTTTAATTCAGGCATTCTTTCGCACTCTTTCAAAAGCTCCTTGCTGTAATAATGCAGGTATTCCATTGCATCGTCATGTTTTGGTCTTGAAAAAAGCACGTTAATCATGCTGGATTAAGAAGCCCTTTTTAAATGCCTTGAGATATTCTAACTGAGTATCAATTATGCTCTCTCCAACAGAAGTTTCTCTTTCGACTTCTTTAATTAAGTCGTCCCGATTCATGAATTTTCCCTCGCCTGAGCCAAGAGAGATTCTAAAGTTAGGCGGAGCCTGCCTTAATCTTTCTATTGCTATCTTTTTTTTAATCTCTTCAATGCCTTCTTCTTTGTCTTTATCTTCCATCCTATATTACTTCCAGCTTTTTTAAAACAGCAATTATTTTCTTTCCTCTTTCAGTATTATTTTTAATCTCTTGGTATGCCAAATTCCAGCTGATTGGCTCGTCATTTATTACAACAACAACCATTTTTCTTTCATCAATTGGAACTCCAGAATAAACTTTAAAAAAATCTTCTGCGTTTTCCATAGCATTATTAATAAGAAGGCATATTTAAATTTATGTTACATTCTTCCACCCAAGAAAAAGTTCTGAGAAAACTAGGGAGAAACTCCTTCGACAGGCTGTAATAAAACTCGGTTTTTTGTGAGTTTTTGAAAATTTTTTGCCTTTTTAGACGCTATAAAGCCCAATTAAGTTTTTGAATTTGCATTCTCTTACAGCCTGTCGATTAATTAAAGAGAATCCAGAGATAACTCAGGAAGAATTATCTCAAAAGGCAGGAATTTCTATTAAGGGTATTGAATGGAATCTTGCCCAATTAAAGCAAAAAGGCATATTAAAGCGTGTCGGACCAGATAAAGGAGGGCATTGGAAAGTATTGACCTAAGAAAATAAGGTCTCCATTTTTAAAGCATCTTCGTATATTATCCAGAAGATGCACTATTTTATTTTTTGAATTTGAGATAATTTTAAATTATAGGGGGAGATGGAAAGGAGAGTTTAATGCCTCTCAAACCAAAAAAATCCTTAGATAACTCTCTCATAATACTCTTTAAAATGCTGCATCCAGCATTTTTTATGAAAAATATAGAATTCCTTAATCCTGTTGCCTTTTTTTGCAATTAGCATAACATATTCCCCATTCTCGCTTTTATCATCATCTTCATCAATATGCTCCAGGCATTTTGTGCAAAAATAAAGAGAAACCTTTAAATCTGTTTAGTTCTTATAGCCTTCATGGATAAAAAAGAGTTTGAGTTTTTATTGAAGCAAGGGGAAGGATTGAGGTTAGAGTTTAAAGAAGGCAAGACCGGAATTGACAAAGACATTGTAGCTTTTGCAAATACAGAAGGAGGAAGAATATTTCTAGGAGTAAACGATGAAGGCAGGGTTCTTGGGGCAGTTGTGAGTAATAAGCTCAAATCAGAACTTCAAACAATCGCCCGCAATTGCGATCCTTCAATAAAAATTGGATTAGAAGAGTTTGAGAACCTAATAATAGTCAGAGTGGATGAAGGAGAAGACAAACCATACAAGTGCAAGGAAGGATTTTTTATGAGAATTGGGGCAAATTCCCAAAAAATGACTCGGGATGAAATACTGGACCTTATCCTTACGGCTAACAAGAAAACTTTCGACTCCTTAATAAACGAGGATTTTAAGTTAGAGCTAGATTTCGATAAAGAGGGATGGGAGGATTATCTAAAAAAAGCAGAAGTGAGCCCTGTTTTAAAAAGAGAGGAATTGCTTGAAAGTTTTGGGGTTCTAAAAGGCAATAAGATGAACAATGCAGGAGTATTATTGTTTGCAAAAGAGCCGCAAAGATTTTTCCCTCAGAGCGTTTATACGTTTGTTGTTTATAAGGATATTGAAGGAACAGACATTATTGAAAGGAAAGAGATTAAAGGCAATTTAGTAGAAATTGTAGAAGAGATAATGAGTTTTGTCAGGCGTTATGTTAGGGTAGCATATAAATTTACAGGAAAGCCGCAAAGAGAAAACGTCTATGAATATCCCCTAGAGGCAATTAGAGAAGCGGTGATCAATTCAGTTATGCATAAAGATTACTTTGAATCTGGGCATAATAATATTCTGGCGATTTTTCCAGATAGAATAGAAATTGAAGATTTTTGGATCAAGCCAAAAAATTTTATCTTAGGGAAAACGAAATTTAGGAGAAATCCGATAATTACGGATTTGTTTTATAGAATAGAATTTGGAGAAAAAATAGGCTCTGGAATTAAAAGAATGGAAAAAATATGCAGAGAGGAAAATGCCCCAATACCCGAGATAGATGTTCAGGAAAATTATTTTTATGTTGCCTTTAAACAAAATCCAGAATATCTGGAATTAGCAACCCCCCAAGTTACCCCCCAAGTTACCCCCCAAGCTGAACTTACTGAATTAGAAAAAAAGATACTCTCTGAAATTAAGAACAACCTAAGAATATCCAGGAATGAATTAGCCAAAGCATTAAATATAGGCCCCGATACCATCAAAGAATACCTGGATAAGCTAAAAAATAAAAAGATGATTAAAAGAATTGGAAAAACCAGCGCAGGCCATTGGGAAGTTGTAGAATAAGCCAATAAGATCCCCTCTTTTTAACATATTTTCTCCACAACAACAAACATTTTTAAGCCCTTTTCCCAAGTTTTTCTATGGGAAAAGAAAAAGAAGACAAACCAGATGCAGCAGAAAAAGGTTATACTGAGTTTGTAGATCATATAGATAATGGAAGAACAAGAGAGGCATATGAATTGTTAAAGAGAAATCCTGGCATATTTGCCTATTTGAGGCCCTGGGAGATCCCTTTATATTTTGGGGAATTAAAGATGTCCGTAGGAGAAAGAGGAGCTCTTTATTTTCTAGCAAGATTTGTAAAGCAAGTAAATCACACTTTAAAAGAAGTAGCCATTGAAGATAGTTTGCAGGAAGGTGGGAGAAATTCTCGAGTGTTTAAAGGTCTCTTGGACATACTGAACATTGATGAAGAACATAGAAAGATGTTAGAGGAAATTGGAGATGAAGATAAAAAATGAAAAAGGGAAAGAAAATTTTAATGCTTAACTACGAGTTTCCTCCGCTGGGAGGGGGGGCCAGTCCAGTTTCTTATGAAATCGCCAAAGGCTACATAAAATAGAAACTTTTATAAGTCTCTTAATCTTATAATAATTATTAAGTCCCCGGTATGGTCTTTTAGACAATGCCGGGTTTTATATTCTACAATGAAAAAGGCAGTTATCTTTCTGGATGGCAATAATTTTTATCATAACTTAAAACAAATGGGTATCAAGCCAGGAAATATTGATTTCCAAAAGCTTTCTATTTTTATATGTAAGCATTTTGATTGTTTTTTAGAGGAAGTAAGATACTACAACTCAATGCCTACTATAAGGGATGGTCAGGATCTCTATTACTCTCATTTAAGCTTTATTGACCGCCTTAGAACCCTAAAGAATTTCACAGTGCTTACCAGAAAATTACAGGTTCATTCGAACAAAGAGTTATTAAAGGAAAAACAGGAATGGATCAGTTCACTTGACCTGTGTAGCTCATGCAAACCTATTGTTGAACAAAACTTCTTGGATGTTATTGGTAATGTAAAGAAAAAAGAAAAGGGAATCGATGTTATGCTGGCTGTAGATTTAGTGAGTTATGCGATTAAAAATAAAGCAGATATCCTGATTGTTTTTTCAGGAGATGCCGATTTTGTTCCAGCAATGAGCCTTGCAAAAGAGAACAATAAAGAAGTTTTTAGTGTTTCGTTAGCAAAGGGATATTCAAGAGAGCTAAGGGAAAACTTCAAATTTTTTGTTATAGGAAAAAACCTTCTAATCGAGAATTGTTTAAAGTAACCTATTTTCTCCACAACAACAATTATTTTGATGCTTAACTAATTTAATCCCTCTCACACTCTCCACTCGAACAGCACAAATTCCCATTAATACTACTTTTTAGCTGAATTTGCTAGTTCTCCATAATATTCCTTAAAATGCTGTATCCAGCAGTTCTTGTGAAAAATATAGAATTCTTTAATCCTCTCGCCTTTTTTTGCAATTAGCATGACATATTCTGAATTAGGATTCTCTTCATCAATATGCTCTAGGCATTTTGTGCAAAATCTGGCGCGGGGTTTAAAGGTCATGTAAAAAGTAGACGTCTACTATTTATAAACCTTTGGACGTCTAAATCTTTATAAAGAAGTAGTAACATAGATTATTATGAAGCTTCAGAAGCATACCAGCAGAAAAGCAAAAAGTGGAGATGATTATTTCAAATATGAGGTAATATTGCCAAAAAAAGAGGTAGATAAAGTAGGATTTAAGGAAGGCGATGAGTTAGAGGCAGAGGCAACAAAAAAAGGCCTTCTTTTAAAGAAAAAATAATTCTTATATTGCACAACAACAAACATCCCAAAATTTTTAACATATTTTCAATCATTTTTTCTCGTTACAACAATGCTTAAAAATGCCTTATTTCTAATGCAAATATTTATATACCCTTAAGGGTATAATATTATACCCAAAATGGTATACTTACAGATTAAAAAAACAGACTTTGAGGTTTTAGCATTCCTAATTGAAAATATTAATGAAGACTTTTCTATAAGGGAATTATCTCAAAAAATAAGAAGGCCTTATGTAAAAATCCATAAAAGCATTAAACGGCTGGCTGATAAAAAAGTAATAATAGAGACGATTAGAGGCAAGTCTCATTATTGCTCTATTAATTATAAAGACAACATTGATGTTGTTTGTTTTATAAATTCCCAAAGAGCAAAGGCCTTTTTAGAAAGGAATAAGAAGATTGATTTAATCATAGCAAATATATTCTCATCACTGAAATTTCCAGATTATTCTTTAATATTATTTGGCTCTTATGCAAAAGGAAATGCAGACAAACACTCGGATATAGATCTAGCAATAATCACTTCTAAAGAAAATAAAGCAGAAGCCGAAAGAGTGATGAACTCTGCGAAGAGGCTTTCTTCGTTGGAGATTCATTCTTTAGAGTTTACCTATGATGATTTTATTGAAATGCTAAGGTCAAAAGAGGGAAATGTTGGCAAAGAAATAATTAAAAAGAGCATTATCCTTAAAGGATGCGAGCAGTTTTATAATTGTATCCTAGGTGCAAGATGAAAAATGAAAAAGAAGTAAAGATAATAGAATCAAATATCCAAATATATCTAAAGGATGGGCTTTTCAAAAGAGGAGAGTATGCTCATTTAACTGAGTTCTACCTTAGGACTGCTAAAAAGACACTTCAAACTTCTGATGCCCTTATGCAAGTATCAGAGAGCAACGAGCTTAAAGGAAAATTAGGATTATTGGGTGATTTTGAAACTTATCTCTGGGTTGTAACTACCTCTTATTATTCTATGTTCTATATTGTAAACGCATTATTGTCTAAAAATGGAATAAGAATAGGCGATAAAATAGCCCACAAGGTTGCCTCTGATGTTTTTTACTTTTACTTTATAAAAAACAATAAAATAGCAAAGGAATTATTTGAAATTTATGAAGAAGCAAAGGGTTCTGCAATGGATCTGATACACTACTCTGAGCAGGCAGAAAAGCTGTTTCAAAGTTTAGAGTACGAAAGAGAGAAAAGGCATAAGTTTCAGTATCAAAAAAACGATGCGCCACCACACCTTAAAATGTATGGTTTATGACCCGCGCTCGTTTTTAGGATGTTCAGAATTGAAAACTACGAGAAACTACAGCACACTGAAGTGTGCGATTTTCAATTCTGACATGATATGAATGAAAGCATAAAAAAGAGCTATGCCCAGACTTCCTTGAATAGAGCAAAAGACTTTATAAATGAAATTGAGCTTTTAATAAAATAAGCTCAAATTTAACTAAAAGCATCTTCGTCCTTAGTCCAGAAGATGCACTATCTTATTTTTTGAATATGTAATCATTTTCAATTAGAGAGTTGGAGGGGGAGAAGGAAAGGGGAGATGGAGATGGCTGAAGGTGGCAGGGGGTATCATGTGGAGTAGGGTTGTAGGTTTGGAGGTTAGGGGTAGGGGGATTTGCTTAGAGCAACAAAAATAAACAAAAAAACCTATTTTCTCCACAACAACAAACATTTTTAATGTTAAACCCCCTCATAAAACTCTCCCATAATACTCTTTAAAATGCTGTATCCAGCATTTTTTATGAAATATGTAGAACTCTTTAATCTTCTCGCCCTTTTTTGCAATTAGCATTACATATTCTGAATTATCATTATTCTCATCAATATGCTCCATGCATTTTGAACAAAATCTGGCTTTCATAATAGTATTAAATAATACTATAATACTATTTAAAGATTTCTATAGTTCACAATATATTTATATAATCTAATAACACTATAATACTATGCAAAGAAAGACAACCTCATTGAAGATTGATCCTGAACTTTGGAAACAGGCTAAGAAAAAAGCAATAGATGAAGACTTGGACCTCTCAGAATATATTGAAAATCTGATAAAAAAAGATTTGAAGAAGTAGTTTTATATATTTGATATGTTTACTACAAGAATGAAAAAATTACTTGTTTTTTCTACTATACTGTTAATTAGCTTAAATTTTGTTTCTGCTTCAAGTAACCTTCCAACAGAGGAAGAGATAAATACTTATGCTAAAAATCTTTTGGCAAACTACGAATCCTACATCAAGGCAAACAGAATAGAGATGGAAGAAAATATTTATTATAATGAATTTTATAAACTTTATAATGATAAGGGCTCTTTTAAAGTTACAGCATTCTTATTAAATAGAGACAAAAAAGAATGTGTTCTCTTAGATTTTAAAAGGATTAATTCTGTAGAGTTAGAAGTTGAATTAGAATATCAAAAGGATGTTAACGATTACTTCCCTGGATATTCGATAAATATGGATAATTGTAATCTTTATCTAGGGGACCTTTTTTATTTTGACGATTACGGTTCAATTATCAGGTATATTGCATTTGGAGAGAATGTTAGCAATATCAAAGGGAACAATTCAATGTACCCAACAAGCAAGTCAAGAGAATTTTTTGAGAAGCATTCTGAAGACTTAAGAAATTATAAAATTAAAAGCATAAGAGACCCTGTTTTTAACAAAAATTACGAATTTATCTTTAATGATACAGATTTACTAAATATAATGGGTTATATAGACTCGCAAATTGCGTATAATAAAAGCTATACTCTGGAGGATTTACAGAAAGATATGGGCGTTCTAGAAAAAAATATTGAATACAAAAAGATGGGCCCCTCCCAAAAATTATATAATTTTATTTCGAAAACATTAGAAAATATCTATATCAAGATAATTTTAGCACTAATAGTTTTATGGGGATTAATTACATTACCTATTGCAGTATTCAAGAAGGTATGTTCATGGAAAAAATATTTCAAGAAAAAGTTAAAAAGAAAAGAAAAAGAAGGCAACCCGACTTCTGGGATGGTAGTATAATCATCTAAAATCCCCTCTTTTTAACATATTTTCTCCACAACAACAAACATTTTTAAGCCCTTTTTTTACTTACTTTTCACCACCACAATATTTAAAATATTGATATTTCTAATTTGTTTATGGGGAATAAAATAATTAGATGCCAATTATGCAATAAGAAAGTTCCTTTTGAAGAAAAAGGATATCCACACACCAGAAGATACCAATGCACTAATTGCAAGGGCTATTTTGTGCCCTTTAAGCTAAGGCATTTTAATAATGCTTATGCTGGCTATCCCAAATGGATAAGTGAAAAGGACTGGATGGGCAGGAAATTTGCTGAAAAAAGCGAGTTTGTAGGCTTATCTCATGATGAAATTAATGAAGTAATGACTAATCAAGCAAATTAGCAGAAAATCCTAAATAGTAAAATAGATATATTAAACTATCATTTTCTTTATATACAAAATTATAAGTATTTTTTCATGGCAAAGGAAAAGATAAGATGAGGGAATATCGTTCGTTAATTGTAAATGCAGATGATTTTGGCTTAAATAAAGAAGTAAATAATGGAATAATCCAGGCATTTAAGGCCGGCATTGTAACCAGCACTTCCTTGCTGGTTAACAGAGAGGGTTTTGAAGACTCCCTGGCTAAGATAAAGGAAAATCCGGGATTAGATATAGGCTTGCACCTGAATATTTTTAGAGGAAAGCCAATCTCTGAATTAGATTATCTTGTAAATAAAAAAGGAGAATTTTCAGGAAGCAGTTTTAAGTTTTTTTTGAAGCTTAAAATGAACAAAGAGCTAGCAAAAAAAGAAATTTTGCAGGAATTTGAAGCCCAGATTAAAAAAGCTAAGGAAGCAGGCGTGAAATTTTCTCATCTAGACACAGAAAAGCATCTTCATGTATTTCCAGAGATATTTGAAGCAGTCTGCCAGCTGGCTAAGAAATATAAAGTTCCTTCAGTAAGGTTTCCATTTGAAACTAATTCTCCAGAAATAAAAGTCAAGTTATCTCAGTCCTTAAAAAAAGCTTTCTCAAAAAGGTTCTTTAATAAAGATTATCTTATTTTAGACTCAAGCGAGCTGCTTTATCCAGATTATTTTTATGGAATATCGCTTAGTAAGAATTTCTCCCAGGAGAATTTGGGATTATTTTTAAAAAATCTAAAGCCAGGAGTGACTGAATTATCCTGCCATCCTGGCATGAATTCTAAAGTAGATTCCTATATAGATAATTTCAGGAAGCAGGAATTAGAGGTTCTGACTAATCCAGAGACTAGAAAGATTATTAATAATAACAAGATTAAGCTTATTACCTTTAAAGATGTAAAATGATATCCAGAAGCGTAAAAAAAGTAAGCATAGTAATCCCAATTTATAACGAGCAAGATAACTTGCTCCCTTTATACAATGAACTTAAAGCAGTTCTTGATACCTTAAATAAAGAGTATGAAATTATCTATGTTGATGACTGCTCAAACGATCAGTCCCTGGAAATACTTAATGACTTATTCAAGAAAGACAACCATGTCCAGGTTATTTCACTTTTAGGAAATCATGGCCAAACCCTTGCTTTGAGCGCGGGCTTTAAAACTGCATCCGGAGATGTAATAATTGCAATTGATGGAGATGGCCAGCATAATCCTAAGTATATTCCCATGTTTGTAAGAGGAATAGAAGAAGGTTATGATTTAGTTTCGGGCTGGAAATTAGAAGATAAAAGCAGAAATCCATTAACAAGAATCTCCTCAAAAATTGCCCATAAGATTATAGCCTATCTTTCAGGCTCTAATCTAAAATATGCAGGAGCTACAATGAAAGCCTATAACAGCGACCTTCTCAAGCGCCTGGATTTAACAGGAGATATGCATAGGTTTGCAGGAGCCTTAGTCTCCTTCAAAGGCATAAAAATCAAAGAGATTCCAATAGTCATAAGAGAACGCCATTCAGGCAGCTCCAAATATTCCAGTTATAAATTTTTAAAAGTCCTTTTAGACCTCATCCTCATAAAATTCCTAACAAAATATTCCAAAACCCCATTTAGATTTTTTGGCTTTGGGGGTTTTTTAATGTCTTTGCTGGGCGCCGCAGGCATAATTTATGTTTTCATAGAAAAATGGTTTTACAACATCTCCACATCCAGCAACTCATCAATCCTCATTGTTTCATCCATACTTATTTTAATGGGAATTCAGTTTATCTTTTTTGGATTAATCGCAGAACTTATCTCGCGAGTCTATTATACCTCAAATAACCAGGAATATTTCACCAAGAGACTTCATTTAAGGAGGGGTTAAGATGAGAATTTTAGTGTTAAATTATGAGTTTCCTCCGTTGGGGGGCGGGGCTGGGAATGCCACCTACTACTTACTTAAGGAATTTTCAAAATATAAAGACTTAGAAATAGATTTAGTTGCATCTTCAATATCAACTTTTAAAATCCAAAAATTCTCAAATAACATAACCCTTTATCTTCTGGACATTAATAAAAAAGGCAATATTCATTATCAAAGCCAAAAAGATCTAATCAATTATTCAAGAAAAGCATTGAAATACTGCAAGCATCTCAAAACAACCAAACAATATGACTTTATTCATGCTTTTTTTGGAATCCCGTGCGGGTATATTGCAATGAAGCTTAAACTTCCGTACATTGTAAGCTTGAGAGGGAGTGATGTTCCATTTTACAATAAAAGGTTTTACTGGCAGGACAAAATATTTTTTAAGAACTTATCCAAAAAAATTTGGAAAAATGCAAAAGAGGTTGTTGCTAATTCAGAAGGCCTAAAACAATTAGCATTAGAATCATCTCCAAAACAAGAAATTTCAGTTATTTATAATGGGATAAACATAAACGAATTTAAGCCATTAAAAAATAAGAAGCCAAACAAAAATATAGTCTTAATTTCAACTGGCAGGCTAATTGAAAGAAAAGGATATAAATATTTAATAGAGGCAGTAAAAGAAGTGGAGGGTTTTGAATTATGGCTAATTGGCGATGGAAACATAAAATCAGAATTAGAACAGCTTTCAAGAAATTCAAAATCAAAAATTATTTTTTTAGGAAAAAAGCCCCATAATGAAATAATAACTTATCTTCAAAAAGCAGATATCTTTTGCCTTCCTAGTTTAAATGAAGGCATGAGTAATTCAATCCTAGAAGCAATGGCGACAGGACTTCCAATTATAACAACAGATACAGGAGGAAGTAAGGAATTGATAAAAGGGAATGGATTTATAATAGAGAAACAATCTTCAAAAGATATTTTAGATAAATTAAATAAATACTTAAAAAATACAGAATTAATAGCCAAGCAGGGAAGAATGAGTAGAAAATTAGCAGAATCAATGGGCTGGGAGAAGGTTGCAAAGGAGTACAGGAGGGTTTACAATGAAAGTTCAAAATAGAGCCGCGAGTTATTTCTTTAGCGAGTTCGATTTTCCTATAAGGTTTCTTTATTCAAGGTTTCATTTAAATAAATTGTTTTTCTGGAAGTTATATACTAGTAATTTTGAAAGGCTCGACCAAAAATTTGAAAAAATAAATAAGATATTGAAGAAAAATGGGTTTAATTTAAAAAATAAAGTTTGTTTAGAACTCGGACCAGGAAATTCTTATATTAATGCTTATAACTTTTTGATGAATGGCGCAAAAAAAGTTATTTTAGTTGATAAATTCCCAAGATATATAAAAACCAAAAAGCAAAAAGAATACCTCAAAAGAGAATTAGATTATATCAAGAAAAAGTATAATAAAAAAGAGTTGTCCTTTGTAAAAGGCGACTCTCTAAATAAAGAGTATATTCAGCTCATTACAAAAGATATAACTAACTCGGGCCTAAAAGAAAAAATTGATTTCGTTTATAGCATAAGCGTATTTGAGCATATAAAAGATGTTGAAGGCAACATTAAACAATTAAGCAAAATATTAAAAAAGGGGGGCTTAATGTGTCATTCAATAGACCTAAGAGACCATTATAATTTTAATAATCCTTTTTTATTCTATAAATATTCTAAAAAAACTTGGGAAAAATATCTAACAAAAGAAGGAGTCAGCTATACTAATAGGATAAGATATTCTGAATTTAAGAGATTATTTAAAAAGTATGGATTTGAAATAATAAATGAGGAAATAGAGAGGTTTAATATAAAAAAACATTCAGTATCAGAAGAATTTAACTCAAATGATAAAACACTAAATGTTGGAAAAGTAGGGGTTTTGTTGAGAAAAAAATGAGTTGGAAGAAAACAGCTAAAGAATATAAGGGGGTGTATAATGGTTAGAAATTTTAGGGAAGAATATAAATTAAATGTCGAAAAGAATATTAATTCAGATATGATAAGGTTATGGAGAACACAAAAAAAAGAAATAATCAAATATTTAGAAGAGCTAAAAGATAAAGAAAAAATAAAGATACTGGAGTTAGGTTCAGGTAGGGGTTTTATGATTAAAGAATTGAAAGGTAAAGGATTTAATATTATAGGAAGCGATTTCAATCCAGCTAATTTAAAATTAGCAAAAAAAATAAATAAAGTAATTTTAAAAAATATAGACGCAGAAAGAATTTCTAGTAAAGATTCTTTTTACGATATAGTTATTAGCATAGAGCTTATTGAACATTTGCCTAATCTAAAAAAACATTTAATAGAAGTAAAAAGGATATTAAAGAGTCAAGGAGTTTATATCATTTCAACTCCTAATTATAAAATAGAAAAAATTTATAATTTTATTAGCAGATATGTAGATAAATCACATATTTCAAGCCAGACACATAAATCTATAAAAAATTTACTAAATAAAGAGGGATTTTCAGTTAAATTTTTACATATCAAAGAGTTAACACCGGGGCAAAAAAATAAATTGGGAATTTTTAGAATTTTTTATCCTATTAGATTTTTACCAAAAATTTTACAACCCTCGATTATATGTGTGGCTAAATTGGAGAATAAACAATGAACTGGAGAAAGCCAATAATTTATACCTTGCTTTATGCAAGTGGAAGCAAGATCCCAAGGAATTTAAAAGAAATCAGAAGAGTTGAAAAGCTTTCAAAAGAAGAAATACAAAAATATCAGGAAGCTAAATTAAAGAAACTTATTTTATATGCTTATGATAACTTTCCTTATTATACAAAAATTTTAGGGGAAGCAGGAGTAGTCAGAAGGGGAGAAGTTGATTTAAATAACTTCAATAAAATCCCGATTCTAACAAAAGAAATAATAAGAAGAGAAGGTCCAAATTTATATTCAAAAGACCATAAAAAAAGAAAATCTTATGAAAACACTTCAGGAGGTTCAACAGGAGAGCCAGTTAGATTCTTGCAGGACAAATATTATGATGGCTGGAATATAGCCACTAAGATTTATTTTAAGGAATATGGAGATCAGAAAGTGGGGGATAAAGAATTGAGATTATGGGGTTCTGAAAGAGACCTTCTAGAAGGAAAGGAAAAATTCTCAATTAGGGCAAGGAATTGGCTTTACAATAGAAAAGAACTCAACTCCTTTAAAATGTCCGAAAAAGAAATGAATGAATTTGTAACCTTTTGGAATAAATTTCAACCAAGATGGATAGAAGCTTATGCTCAGTCAATTTATGAATTTTCAAAATTCATAAAAAATAATAATCTAAAAATAAGAAGCCCAAAAGGAATATTGACAAGCGCAGGAACTTTATATCCTGATATGAAGCAAACAATTCAAGAAGTTTTTAATTGCCCCGTCTATAATCGATACGGAAGTAGGGAAGTTGGAGGTATTGCATGCAGTAATGGTAAACAAAATGTTCTAAATGTTGCCTTTTGGCATAATTATGTTGAGATTCTTTCAAAAAACCATAAAGAAAAAACAGGAAAAGTCTACATAACAACCTTGAACAATTTTTCAATGCCTTTGATTAGATATGAAATAGGGGATATTGGAGAAATAGGAGAAAATGAACGAGAAATAAAAAGAGTTGTCGGAAGAGTATCTTCATTTTTTATAACAAGAGAGGGCAAAAAGATTGATGGGGGGTTCTTTAGACAATTACTGTATTATAAAGATTGGATAAAAAATTACCAAATTATTCAGAAAGATTATAATCTAATTTTGTATAGGATAGTCCCAACAAAAAGGATCAAATTAAGTAAAGAAGAGATTGAAGAAATAGAAAAACGGGTTAAAAAAGCATTAGGCCATGATTGTAAAATAAAAATAGAGTTTATCAAAAAAATAAATCTTAATAAAAGTGGAAAGTACTCTTATACTAAAAGTGAGGTTTCTTAAAATGCATGTCCCAGTAATAATGTATCACTCTATAGCACCTAAAGAAAAAACAATCTATAATAGTTGGCTTACTACTGATTTAAAAATTTTTGAAAAACAGCTTGAATATTTAAAAAAGAAAGGATATAAATCAATAAACTTACAAGATTTATATAATTACAAATTCAAAAATCAGAAAATCCCTAAAAAATCAATTATCTTAACGTTTGATGACGGGTATCTGGATAATTATGTTTTTGCTTATTCGCTTTTAAAAAAATATGGTTTTCAAGCAACTATTTTTATAAATCCGAATTTTGTAGAAAATGCCAAAAAAAGAGAAAATTTTGAGAATATTAAATTTGATTTAAGGAAAATTAAGGATCTAGAATATATTGGATATCTGAATTGGGAAGAATTATTAGAAATGGAAAATTCAGGAATTATGGACATACAGTCTCATTCATTGAGTCATACTTTTTACTTTAAGTCTGATTGGGTAGTAGATATACTTACAGAAAAGAACATTAAAGATTATTATTGGTTTTTTTGGAATTCTTCTACTGACAAAAAAGAGGCAATTCATTGGATGGGCAAGAAAGATTTTTCATCTTTTTTGAAAGGATATCATGGATACCCCATATTCGAGTTTGGAAACTCTCTAGGAATTATAAAATTTGTTCCTAATGAGAAAATAATAAGACTATCAAAAAATTTAACAAAAAATAAAGATTTCAATAAAAAAGAGGTCATAAACAAACTAAACAGTTACAGATTAAATAAAGGGATACTAGAAACTAAAGAAGAATCAAATAACAGATATAATGCCGAGCTAATTGATTCAAAAAAAGTAATAGAAAAGAAACTAAATAAAAAAGTTAGCTTTCTTTGTTGGCCATGCGGATCTTTTAATAAGCTGGCGGAGAAAATTGCAAATAAAAATTATCTGATGTATACTAAGAATGAACGATCCGGATTTAACTTTAGTTTTAATACACGAAAAGATAAACGTAAAATTATCCATAGATGTAATGATGGACATGTTTTCAATAATTTTTTTAGCATAATCGGGTTTAAAATAACCCTTTTTTGCCATAGAAATTATAAACATATCTATGCGAGATTTTTATACCTAAGTTATTTGTCAATCAGATCAGTATATAAACAAATTGAGATCTTCATGATAAAATGAAAATCCTACACCTTATAGATTCGTTGAACCCTGGCGGAGCTCAAACAGTGGTTAAGGGTATTTTTGAAAAGCAAAAAGATAACAAAGATATTTTTTTATTTGCATTAAGAGAAAGAGATATCAAAATGAACATTGAACATCCAAATGTCTTTATTTATCCTTCAAAAGCAAAATACTCTTTAAAACCTTTAAAACCTTTAAAAGAATTAGTAGAAAAAGAAAAAATTGATGTTTTACATTGCCATCTTTTTCGTTCTCAATACTCGGGCTATCTTCTAAAAAAGAGATATTTCCCTGAGATTAAATTGATTTTTCATGAACACGGCAAAATTTTCACTAATAAAATATGGTATAATTATTTTCTGAAAAAAGCTGAAAAATATGTTGATCTTTTCATAGCAGTTTCAAAGGCCACTAAAAATAAGCATATAGAAAATGCAGGTATTCCAGAAAACAAAATTGTGGTACTCTACAATTTTGTTGATACCGAGAGGTTCAACAGAAAAAAAATCACTTTGGATGTGAAGAAAGAAAAAGAAAAATTAGGTATAGAGAAAGATGAATCTGTAATCGGATTTGTAGGCAGGCTAGCTTATGTTAAAGGTTGTGATATTTTAATAGGCGCCCTGCCATATTTGAATTTTAAATATAAGGTTTTAATTGCAGGGGACGGTCCAGAAAAGAAAAACTTAGAAAAATTAGCAGAAAAACTGGGCGTTAAAGATAAAGTCATATTTTTAGGATATGTTGATAATCCTTTAGGTGTTTATTCGCTGATGAATGTTTTGGTTATGCCTTCTAGAAGTGAAAGTTTTGGTATATCTGTTATTGAAGCTCGGGCCCTGAATATTCCAGTTATCGCTTCAGATGTTGAAGGTTTAAACGAAATAATAATTGATAAGGAAAATGGACTACTTTTTGAAGGGAAAGATAGTAAAGATTTAGCAAGGAAAATAGAAACAATCTATTCAAATAAAAATTTAAGGAATAAATTAACAAAAGAGGGTTATAAAAACGTAAAGAGATTCTCTTGGGAAAAATGCGCAAGAGAAATGTCAAAAGTTTATAAGGAGGTTGTAAAAGAATGAATTCTAATTTTGAAAAAAGTTCTAAGAAACCGAAAGTAACTATTGTTATTCCGACTTATAATCAGGAAAAATATATTGCCCAAGCAATAGAATCGGCATTAAAACAAGATTACCCCCACATCGAAGTAGTCTTAAGCGATGACTGTTCAACAGACAGTACTCCTAAAATCGCTAAAGAATACATAAAGGATAAGCGATTTAGATATTTTAGGAATAAAAAAAATTTAGGGCGGGTAGCAAATTATCGTAAATCTTTATATGAGTATGCCAAGGGAGACTATTATCTGAATCTAGACGGAGACGACTTCTTAATTGACGATTCTTATATTTCAAAAGCAGTAGAGATCTTCTTGAAAGATAAATGCATAGTTATGGTTATGGCTAGATCTGGAATGATTTTAGAAAATAGTAAAGAAATTTTGATTGATAAACAATTAGATAAAAATTTCTATTTTTATACAGGAAATACGCTTTTTATAAACTATCCAAAAATACATACTATCTCAAATTTAACCTGTCTTTTCGATAGAAGACTAGCAATCAAAAAAAACTATTATAGCAAGGATTTATTATTTGCAGACTTAGAGTCTAATTTAAGGTTAATCTTAAATAAGAATATAGCCTTTTATAATCAAACCGTAGGTTTTTGGAGAAAACATTCATTTAATGCTAGTAGGGGGATTAGTCTAAAAGAGTTTAATGAAAACATAGAATTGATAAATAGCCTATATCACTCCGCAAATAAACTGAGAGTGTTTAAGGATAGAGATCTTAAAAAGTGGAAACTAAGAATGTACTATTATTTTGTTGTCAAAATTTTAATTCGTATGTGTTTAGTTGACCGGGAAGTTTTTAAAGAAGCTCTTATCTTAATGAGGGGGCAAGATAAGCGAGTGTTTAATAGGATTATATTTAACCCGAAATTTTCACTCTTGTTGCTAATTACTAAAAATAATTTTCTGTCTAAGCTAGTTTTTGATTTGATACTTAATGAACACTCATTCTATTTAGAGTTAAAGGAGTTAAGAAGCCTTAAAAATAAAAATGATTAAGCAAAAATACTACCAACACAAAGAAACAATTCACAATTTTATTTGGAGATCTCTGCAAATATTTGGTAAGGAAGGGGTAACATTCTTGATATTTATAATTTGTGCAAAGCTTCTTGATCCTTACATATTTGGTATCTATAACTACATTCTTGCCATTGTCTTTTTTCTTGTAATGTTTGGAGATTTTGGGATCTCCACAGCTACTTCCAAGTATGTTGCTGAATATAATGTAACCGACAAAGAAAAGTTAAAATCGGTTTTATTCAGTTCAGGGATATTAATATTAGGATTAACTATTATAATCACGATTTTGACTTTATTATTTGGAAAATACTTTCTAGGAGATAAGTATGTTTATGTTTTATGGCTTCTGCCTTTAATTTTCCTAGCCCCAATGACCTCCTTGTATGATGGAATTTACAGGGGGCTTAAACAATTTAAGAAACTAGCAATTATATCCTTAATTATCGGATTAGTCTCTCTAAGCTTTGTTTATATTTTAATTAAGCAATATGGGTTAATTGGGGCTTTGATTGCCCAAGTTATTTTTTATGCTCTTTTGTTTATAGCTTTAGCTTTCTGCTATAGAGAGTTTAATTTTAAGTGGAATAAAGAGGTAATGAAGGGAGTGGGGAAGTATAGTTTACTTGTTGGAATTGCAAATTTAGGAATCTTCCTTTACATTCAATTTGATATTATAGCGCTAGGTTGGTTTAATTATATTAGCGAAATAGCTTATTTGTCGTTAGCTAATAAAATATTTATGTTTTTAGCTATACCCTTCGGGATATTCGCCCAGATAATCGCTCCGGATATTACTAGATTATATGTAAAAAAACAATATATTCAAATAAAAAATAAGCTAAAACAATATTTCATTTATTCCATAATATTAGGAATCTTAATTGCTATAATCTCTTTTATCCTAATAAAACCAATTACCATTTTGTTCTTATCGCAGTATAATAATTATTATTTTTATTTGTTTTTTGGATTATTATTATTAATTTTTCCAATTAGGATTTTTGGTTCAATTTTGACAACTTCCTTTATTGTAAGCACAGGTAAAGCAAAAATAATAACATATAATAGTTTTATTTTTGGAATTTTAAATGCTGTTATGGATATTATATTTATCTATATCTTTGGTTTTGTTGGAGTTATATACTCGACTTTAATATTAGGATATATCTCGGTTTTAATAGCTTATTATTATTTTAATAAAAACATAAATTTAGAGAAAAATGAATAAAGAACAACATCACTCAATGGTCTATTAGGCGCACATAAATAATTATATTTATAATACTATCCCAAAAAAATAAAAAAATCCATTATTAAAATTCATAAAATTTTCAATTCTAAAAATTATTATAACAAACAAAAACATTAGGAAAATAATTATTTTCATAGTCTGCATAACTTGCAAAGTAATTATACTTAACAATTCCAATCTTTCCAGCGATATTCTTACAATTAGTATCAAGTATTTTCATGAGTTGATCGTTTGTTAAATGTCTTAAATTTGCAAGAATATATGTATCACGATTATAAATTATATGTCCATAGGTAACATTCTTGTCTAGGTTTTCATAAGATTTATTAAAAGAATATATTTCATTAAACTTCCCACTATAGGATTCGGTTTCTTTATAGAGTACAACTTTTTTATTAGGAAATCTTTTTAGATATTCAGATAAATAATAGTTGTCATTCCAATTTATTCCTCCATCCTCTAGTCGTATGATGACTAAGTTATCTTCAGGTAATCCAAATAAATAATCAAAAGTCTTGTATAATTCTGGTTGGGCGGTTCTTCTGTGAATTCTATCGCCTTCTATATTTTTCCAGTTAGCTTGTGATATTTGTGAAAAGGGTTTAATTTGTGGGACATAAGATATCTGGATAGATATTACTAAAAGAACAAGGATTATTAGAATCAGTAATTTCAAGGGTTTTCTTTTTTTAATATTACCAAAAAATAGTATAAAGAAAATGTAAACTGAAGAAGATATAAAAAGTACGAAAATTCCCTGAATCACTGCAATGTATCTAAAATCTTCATAGCGGTTAAAAAAATACAAAGAAAAAAATAAAGGTAGATAAATTGACACCAGAAATGAAAGATTTCTTGCTAAATTCTTTTTGAGACCAATTATAAAGCAAAGTAAAAAAATAAATAAATAATAATAAGGAAGGTTATAAGGATTAGTGATATGAATTAAGTAAATAGTATCATATTGTGAAATATTAAAGTTAAGATTAATTTGGTTGGAAATGTTAAATGGAAGATTAAATAAATTCAAAACTCCAAAAATACTTAAAATGACAAAGATGACTGCGGCTAAAAATGCGATATAAACTAAAAAATATTTCTTAAATGGCAGGGCTTTTATTAAGAAGATAGAATAAGTTAAAATAATGAGGGGGAGAAGCAATACTGCTGTTGCATGAAAGTTGAATGAAAAGATAAACAGCAAAAGAATTATAACTCCTTTGATAATGCCTTTTTTAAACTTTGTTTCCTTAAAGAGAGTATTGCAAAGATAAAAAATTATTATAGAAAGAATTATTAAAAAAATATATCCTCTTACGAACCTTGAGAAATATATTATAACATCATTAACTGAATAAATATATGCACCAACTAATGAAATTTTTTTATTCTTAAAAATAGGTTTAGATATAAAATAAATAAGAAAAATTCCAAAAAAACCAACTAATGCCCCCGGCAATCTTGTTGAAAATTCAGAAAATCCAAAAAGCTTACATGATAAGAAAACAAAATAAGTATAAATAAAATTTCTGGTGTACTCTTCTCCAGGAATATTGTATAAAAAATTCCATTGAACAAATTGTCCAGTTTCTTTAAACCCATAAGCCGTTATAAAATGAAGATTCTCATCTTGGTGCAATGGTAATTTCCCAAGATTTACAAAAATATTTGAACCTCCGATTATAAGAATTATAATAAATATAGTAGAACACCACCAACCCTCCTTATACCCCCATTTAACCAGATTATAGGGCAATCTTATCACCCATATAAACGGCGATAAGATTGCACACAGAATATAATACCCCCATCTTTTCACCCAATTTTTTTCTAATTTAGCATTTCCAAACCCATAACTTAAATTCAACTTGGTCAATCTTGGAAACTTCTTATCAAATTCCAATTTTCTTTTTTGTTCTGCAGTTTCTTCCTTAGCCTTTTCATCTTCCAGCTCTTTTTCAACCCTGTTCCTATGAGCATAAAATGTCAGAAAGCCGCATGCGATTGTAACTGCTGTGATGTAAGCCATTAAATCTGTTATTATCTGCCTTTTCAAAAACTGATTTGTCGCAATAACAATCAAGAATAATATAAAGAAATATTTTGCAAGAAAAACTATGCTGCTTTTATCTCTCTTATCTTCCGGTATTTTCTTTACCTCGCTTGTGAGATATATCGTATTTATAACCACCACTCCAAAGAAGAAATATAAAAGATTTGATGACCAGAAAACTGGAAGAAATTTTGAGAACACAAGAATTAAAAGTACTATGAAAAATAAATTAGCTAAACCCATTAAGTAAAAAAATATTACGTAATAATTAAGGTGTTTTAATGGTCTAAGCATCTCACACCTCCACTCTTTCGCTTGAATAAGTTGAACCCGCAAATAAAATTTTATTTACAATTCCAAAACCCCGGTATTGTTTTATAGCCATTGGCTTAAAACAATCAGTTAATCGGTATTTCTTATTTCTCCACATTTTATCCCATCTCTAAATTTACACTTTCAATTGCAACAGCCCCATTTTCTAAAGCTCTTAAAGAGAATTTATCATTTCCTTTTACTTCTACTTCTTTTTCATAATTTAAAATTCCATTATCTTTATCATAAGTATAAGAATCAATAACTAAGAAATCTTGATTATTGAATTTATCCTGAGGATTTAAAGGGATATTAAACCAGGAATTTTTTGTAGGGCTTATAATATCAGAATAAACCCCTAAATCGCCCTTCTCTAACTCAATAACATGCTCTCCTGCTGATAAATTTGTTTCAAATTTTTTCTCGTACCAGCTTTGGTTCAAGTCTATTATCTTGTTTTCATCAATTGATATGGTTATTATCTGCTCTTTTCCACTATGCCAGTAATAAAATCCAATAATTTTTGGGGAATTAGTTTTGGTGTAAAAACTAAAAGGAGCTATTGGCAGAAAATTTCCTAAAATTAAAACTTTATTCGAGTTTACTTTAATATTTTTAAGGGTAGAGTCAGGGGAAGAGTTATCCCTATCAATTATAAAATTCACATAATAAACCCCCTCTTCAACGCTCTGGTTTATTTCAAAATTCTGTTCTTCTCCTGTTGCCCCTTTTTCTTTTATTCCATCATCCTTCGAAAACCCAGTATAAACAACATTCCCCTCATAATCAGTTATATTAATAGTGTACTCATCTGCGCCCAAATAACTATTCAAATCCTGTTTAGTAAATCTAATGTTCAGTGTTTCTTCAGCATAAACTGCCAAATGTAAATCCCCCCTAAAGGTGGTGTTAATTAGAGTTTCTTCTGGAGTGTAGCCCTCCACTTCTGGATTAATTGCCTCTAATTTGCTTGTTGACCAAACACTTGATGATGGAAAATTATTATATAAGAATTCACTTGCTGAACCAGAATCAACAAATGTACTAGAATCAATATTTTCTAAAATATCTTTTTTTGCATAAATTAAATAGCCATCATCTGTTTCTTTTATTAGTTCATAATTATCTAAATTTGGAAATATCAAAACATCATTTAAGTAGATGTTGGAATTGTTCAACATAACCAAGCTTAATGAGAGAGTTCCTTTTGTTGGTTGTATCGTCTTAGCAGGCTTAAACACTAAATTAAATTTCTTTGAAGAAATAATCGGTCTTATAGTTGTTCCTTGGTAAGTCATCTTATCGCCTAGTACCGAGGTATCATCAATATAAAACTCGCTGATTGAAAGTATTTTGCTATCTCCTGCTGCTATTGTATATCCTGTTGCGCTGAAAGGCAAGAAGTTTGGAAATAAACTTGCAATGCTTATGTATGCAATTGCTCCTAAAACTACAACAAAAATTAATACAATTATCCCGCCCTCAATTATCTTCTGGTTTCTTGATTTATTATTATCTTTTTCTTCTTGTGCAAGAACTTCTGAAGGAGTGGGAATTCCTTTCTTTTTTGCGAGCTGTTCCAGCTCTTCTAAATGTTTCTTGAGCTGCTGCCTGTGAAGGTCAATATTGGTTTTTATCTTATAATACTCTGTGTAAGAAATATCTTTTTTAATATTATTTCTATTATTTTTTATGGCGCTGCTGCCTCTGAAATCCTCAAGATTCTTTATGTTGTTTAGCTCTTTTGTCTCTTTGTTGTTTGGCTCTTTATGGTTGCTATTGTTGTTCTCTTTTTTGTTATCCCCATTCTTCTCTCTTTTATTTCCATTATTTTCTGGCATTCTAACATTCCCATCACCTCTATTTCTCTCAAGAACACAAGAATTTAAGGGTTTTTATGTTTTGTTGTGTTTGATAATTAAGGTTTTTGAGGACTATTTGCTCTCCCTTCCATCACCCCCGTCCACACCCTCTTGACCCCCCCAGCTATTAAAAAAGTTCAAGTTATATTTCAAAAATAATAGTGTTGTTTCCTGCTGTCCAAAACAACGAATGCAAAGGTTTAAATATATTCATTTACTGAATTATTCATTAAGTGAATAATAAATTGCCTAACACTGGAGCATTAAAATGGAATTCATGAATAGAAAAGAAGAAACTAAATTCATTGAAGAGAGCAAATCTCTTTCAGAAAGCAAGCTATTTAGCTTGTGCGTTTTTGGCCCTAGAAGAGTAGGCAAAACTAGGCTGATTCTGGAGTCCTTAAGGAGAAATGATTTATACTTTTTTGTAAATAAGGATAAAACAACAGATAGCTTGCTAAAAGAGTACGAAGATGCATTAAAAAGCAAGAATGTGCTTACCGGTCTGGAGTCTCTTAAAACCTGGGAAGATTTCTTCAAGGTGTTATTTACAAGGTATAATGGGGTAGCAGTCTTTGATGAATTTCAAAATTTTAATGAGGTTGACAAGGCAGTTTTTGGGATTTTACAGAAGAATTTCGATTTGCATGAAAATAGAAAAAATCTTATGATGCTCTTTTCAGGGTCTACTATAGGGATGATTAAAAAAATATTTTTTGATAAAAAAGAGCCTTTGTATGGGAGGCTCAAGAGAAAAATGGAGATCAAGCCGCTTCCATTTCATGAGGTAGTTAAAATTTGCAAAAAATTAGATATAGGAAAGATGGGAGATATAGTAACTCTCTATTCTATATTTGGGGGATTTCCAAAATACTACGTTTCCATAGAAGACGAAAGATTAAACGGAAAAAACCCGCAGGAAATATTTGAAAGATTCTTCTTTGAAGCAAATGCGCTCTTTGAAGATGAAGTTAATACCATACTTTCCATGGAATTTGGCAAGAGAAAAGGTGTTTATTACGACATCCTTGGCGCTGTATCAAGCGGCAACACAAGAGTCAGTGAAGTTGCTTCCTACCTGGGAAAAAAAGAAACTTCTTTCTCAAGGCAGATGGACGAGTTAGTAAATTATTTTAACATAATAGGCATAAAAAAGCAGGCTATTGGCAAAAAAACTTTGATGTTTATAGATCATCCCTTAATGAATTTTTGGTTTAAATTCTTTTACAAGGACATCTCGCAATATAAACGAAGAGAAAATTCTTTAATCAACAAAATTAAAGAAAATCTAAATGCTTATGTTGGCAGAAAATTTGAAGGTATATGCATAGAAATGCTTCCAAAGCTCCTTCCGTTTGATTTTGAAGAAGTTGGCAATCAATGGGGGAAGGTTCCAAGCGCCCCTAAAGACAAAAACCAGTACGAGATAGATATTATAGCCTTAAGCAAAAAAACAAAAGAAATTTTATTCTGCGAGTGCAAATGGGAAGATAAGGTAGATACAGAAAAGCTAATTAAAGAGTTAATTGAGAAGTCAAAGTATGTGCAATGGAATAACGAAAATAGAAAGGAGTCCTTTGCCCTCTTTGCAAAATCTTTTAAAAACAAAATTGATGAATTGGAAGGGAAAAAGGTTTATTGTTTCGATCTAAAAGATTTAGAGAAGATTCTTAATTAAATCTTATAGTATTCTGTGTAAGAAATATCTTTTTATCTTAATTTTATGTAATCTATATAAGATGCACAAGAATATGAGCCTTTTTAATTTTGGTGATTAGTACAATTACGGACTAAACTACCCTCCTTACAATACATATATCAATTAACAACTTATAAATACTTTCATTCCTGTGATTAAATCTGAATTCCATTTCCTTTAAATA
>Ga0315277_10002665_pt1 | contig 24726 bp, 14 predicted proteins | sample YL17G05_15_MG_FD_203695 | JGI IMG/M metagenome (GOLD analysis project Ga0315277, IMG submission 203695) | Sediment microbial communities from Yellowstone Lake, YNP, Wyoming, USA - YL17G05_15 | ecosystem: Environmental > Aquatic > Freshwater > Lake > Sediment | place: USA: Wyoming | collected... | reverse complement strand
GGACCGACGTCGACTGCAACGAGGTCACCACCGTGAACGACGTGGTCAGATTTGTCAACGTGGCTTTTCGCGCCGGCACCCGGGCGGTGAATTTCTGCAACCCCTGCGCGCCATGAGAAAGATGCCGGGGTACTGGAGCCAGGCACAGGGGAATAGGTATAGGATTCAAGTGGGAGAAGAGACATGAGATGGCTTACGTGTATGCTGGGGACGGCGCTGCTGGTGACAATGACGGGCGGCGCCCAGGCGGCCAATTCGATCGTGGTCGAGTCGAAATCTGTCCCCCGCGGAAAGAGCGGCGTCACCGTGGGGGTCTTCTTCACCAACGACGTCTTACTCCAGGCAATCGTTGTTCCTCTCGAAATCCGCTCAATCGACACCGGGGCGTTCATGGCGCACTCGCTCGTCGCCACGGGGCAGGGACGGTTTGCCGTCTTTGCGGGTAGTGCCGGTTGGACGATCCAACGCTTCCTGGGCAACAAGAGTATCTACCCGGACGAGTTCGCCTGCGCGACGGACAGCACAGGATTGGTGTGGGGCGGCGCCGACGCCCGCTCCGGCTCCGACTCCATCTTGGCCTTCGTCAGCCCGGACGCGCTCCTCTATGTAGTCGTCGGGATGACGGACAGCTCCATGCTGGCGCCCGGCAGCGATGGGGCGCCGGGCAGTGGAACGCCATCCGTTGTGCTCACCTTCGACGTGACGACAACTGCTGGCCGCTTCGAGATCGACACGACCTGCGTCGCACAGGACAATCACGTAGTGTTCGTCCGCGAACCGCTACCTAATGTGTGGGTCGTCCCGTCGTTTACCAAGGGTGTGGTCACGATCGGGTGCGCCTGCGCCTGCCACGGCGATCCTATTTGCGACGGGGCTCACAACATCCAGGACGTGAGCAAGACCATCGCCGTCGCCTTTCGTGGGGCCCCGCCGGTGATCGACCCAAATCCGCTGTGTCCCTACACGGACACCGATGTCAACTGCGATGGCGTGACGACCATCATCGACGTGACCAAGATGTCGAACGTCGTCTTCCGCGGCGCCAATCCGAACACCGAGTTCTGCCACCCGTGCCCTTAGGACCGAACAGCCCGGTGGCGCCCATCACCTGGCCCAGCGCGAAGAGGATATACCACGCATCGACGTTGACAGCCGAGAACGATGAGCGGGGCATCCCCATCGGGATGCCCCGCTTCTATATTCTTCCGGCCGATGATCGCGCGGGTTTGTGATTAGCTCAGGGTTTCGGTCGTCTCGCGGATCATGATGCTGCGCTTCTCCAGCTCCTTGATGAACCGGCCGTAGAGGTCGCCCTTGATGCAGTCCTCCGGCGGGACAATCCCCTTCTCGCGGATCAATCCTTCCATCAACAGCACGGTGGTGATCGCCACCGGATAGCCGGTGACCCGCATCATGGAGGAGATCCCATTCTTCTTGTCCGCTTCGTCCCACATGAAGTACTCGATCTTGATCTTGCGACCGCTCTTGGTTCCGGTCACTGTGTTGTACATCACACACACGTCGCCCTCGCCCGGATTGGCCCGGAGCCGGGGGGTGATGAGGGAGAGGAGGAACTCGCGCGGCACGATCTTGGTCCCTTTGAAGTCCTGTGGTGCGATATCCAGCAGCCCGCATTCCTTCAGCGTGTCCACGCCCTCCCAGTGGCCGGGCCAGCGCACGGTCTTCTCGGCGAACTCCTTCAGTTGGGTGCGCGAGAAGATGAAGCTCGGCATCCCCGGTGTCACCGCGCAGACAAGCTCCTCATCCTTGCCGAACTGGTTGAAGCGGAACCGCTCGCGATCACCAATCGCGTCAACCTCGGTCACCTTGCCGTTCTTGATCACATACAGCTTGATCATGTACTCGCGGAGGACATGCTCGAACGCCCACGTGATCATGTACCGCAGCGGGTGTTTCTGCGCGGCCTCTTTCGCGGGAATGCCGCCGACGCGCGCGGTCGCGGCCTCGGCCTGGTCCATCTTGCGGATCGCCTCGCCCACGGTGACATTGCTCAGGCCCGGCGCAAATCCCATCCCGTCGACGAAGGTGACGCCGTTGGCGATCGCGGTATTATGCAGCCAGTCGCCGTATTCATTGAGCGTCATCCCCTGGGGGACTTCCAAGCCCTCCGTCTCGTAGGCATCGGGTCGGCGATGATACTCTTCGAGCATGTCGACGATGTTCAGTCCCGCCTCGATTGCGATATGGGCGATCTTGTAACTCGTCCGCCGATCCGGCATGGCAATCGCACCGGCGTCGTACTGCTTCATCAACGCCATCGCGCTGGTCTTGTCGTTCACGTCCAGAACGTGGGGAACCACCTTCTTGCTGCCGATCCACTTGATGGTCCCGTCGAGCGCCTCGCGCCGCCGCCCGGTGATGCCGATCTGCGTGATGTGCTCATCTTTGGCCAGGTCCCAGGCCACGGCGGAACCGATCTTCCCCGAGCCGCCGAACACCAATGCCTTCATGCTGTCTTCCTCCCTTTCGGATTGTGCTATGGCTCTGCTGTCCTGTGCTCTTGGCCGATTGTGGCACGATTCGTACAGTCTGACAGATACAACGGCCGAATCAAGGTAATCCGGCAGCGATGGCCGCTTCACTCGGGTTCAGCAATCGCCCGCGTCGGGCAGACCAGCCGTCAGTGCACAGTCATTTCTCCCACAAGCTCGGTGGCGCCCATCACTTTGTCGAGCGTAAAGAGGATGTAACGGGTATCGACGTTGATCGTGCGCGTCACCCGCGGCTCGAATTGATAGTCGGCGGAGATCGCTTCATAGTTGCCGTCGAAACACAGCCCGATCAGGTCGCCTTTCCCGTTCACCACCGGGCTGCCCGAACTCCCGCCGGTTGTGTCGTGATTGGTCAGGAAATCCACCGGCACGTCGCCGAGGATGAGGTCGGCATAGCGCCCGAGATCATGGCGACGAAACGCCGCCAGCAGCGCCGCCGGGCTGTTGAATGGTTCGACCCCGGTCTCCTTCTCTACCACACCCGTCAGCGTGGTGAAGCACGCATAACGGACCGCATCCGCCGGGGCATACCCCTGCACGATGCCGTAGGTCACACGCATCGTGCCATTGGCGTCGGGGTAACGCGGCCCAATCCCGAGCTCCCGGCAGGCCGAGATCAGCTCCGGATTGAGCTTCTTCAGGGCGCCATCGAACGCCTCACCGGCGTGGCGCATACTCTCCAGTTCGTCATAGAGCGCGGCGGCCAGGTCGATGAAGGCGTCGTTCTGGGCCAGAAGCTGCTGGTGGGTCATATCGAACATCGCCATCCGGCTGTCGAGGACGCCGACTTTGGTGCTGCCGTACAGGCGATCCGCCAGCGCCGTGATGGCCGCTTCCACGCCCTTGCCTGTCGTGTCGCCCACCAGCCGATCGAGGGGCACAATGCGCTGGTTGGCAGGGAGGGCCATCGCTTGGCGCAGCATGTAGATGAGCATCGTACGGTCGACCACGGGAACGAGGTTCACCTGTTCCTCACGCAACCGTCGGCGCAGGGAAGGCAGATCGCGCTCCATGAACCCCGGCTCGCGGTCCATGTCCTTCTTGGCTTTCTCAATGCTCCACTTGTTCAGACGGTTGGCGAGGCTGAAAAAGCGGCACGAGCGTCCGAACCAGGACGTGACCGTCTCCTTCTCGCGATAGGTCCGGTGTTTGTCATACAGTGTGCGCAGCCCCGGCAGGGTCTGGCCGTACTTCGCGTTCAGGTCCTGGCGTTGACTCAGTGCTTTGGTGAGCGCCTCCTCTTGTCTCTGCCTCTGTGCCAACACATGCCCCTTGGCCAGACCGGTCAGCATCCCTTCGTCGTTCTTTAGGTAGTTGGCCAGCCCCTCGATCCTTGAGGCAACACGCACGGCCGTCTCTTCATCCTGCTGGCCGGCGTCTTCCATGATCCCAATCAGATCACGGCGATACCGAATGTCCCCAGAAAGAAAGAAGTTGACTGCTTCGTCAATCGCGAATGAACTCTCGAAACGGGACGTGCCGCCGGGATAGCCGATGTTCATCGCAAAGTCCCCTTCGGCCAGAGGAGCTGTCGACACCGGCAGATACGCGGAAGGACGATAAGGCACGTTGTCCTTGGCGTACTCGGCCGAGCGGCCGTTGGGCGCGACATACACGCGTAGGAACGAGTAGTCGCCGGTGTGGCGGGGCCACATCCAGTTGTCGATTTCGCCGCCGTAATTCCCGATCCCCAGCGGCGGGACCGCCACGATGCGCACATCCTGAATCTTGAAATACGTGACCAGAATGTACTGCCGGCCCCCATCGAACGGGGCGACCTCGCATTTGACGTCGCGCCCCTTCTCGGCCTGGGCCACGATCTGTTTGGTGCGCCGCTCGATGGTCTGGTAACGCTCCAGATCGCTCATTCCGCTCTTGATGGCCTTCTGGACTTTCGCGGTGACATCCTCGAATGACTTGCAGACATAGCAGTTGTACCCGATGGCAGGGATCTCCTCGGCCCGCGTGCGCGCCAGAAACCCGCTGTCGATGTAGTTCTTCTCCGCGGTGCTCTGGCTTTGGATGGCGCCGAACGCCACATGATGGTTGGTGACCACCAGCCCATTGGGCGAGACAAACGATCCCGAGCCGCCGCCGATCTGCACCACCGCCCCCCACAGCCCGCTGCCATTCGGGCTGTAGATTTGTCCCGGCTGCAGCTTGAGTCCCATGGCGGCCAGCGTGTCGGAGTTCAATTGGTTGAGGGAAAAGAGCGGCCACATCCCCTCGTCGGCGTGCAACGGAGCGGCAAAGAGCCCCGCGACGAGCGCGGCCAGACACATGACGAGCATTACCCTACGCATCCTCGGCCTCCTTCATGGTGAGCCCAGTCGAACCATTTGGGCGTGGCACCAAGATGGCGGGAACAGAACGCCGGAATCCATCGCCAGGCCGCATCCGGGCCGGGATTTTGACAGCCGCGATTCGTGGCTCTTCCTTGCCCGCGCCGCCGACATTGCCTAACATACTACTTCGAACGGTCCTTGACGACAGGAGACACAAATACTCGGAGGAGAAGAAGATGAAGGGAAATGACCAGGTGCTCAAAACGCTCAACGCCTTGCTGGCCGACGAGCTGACGGCGATCAACCAGTACATGGTCCACTCGGAGATGTGTAGCAACTGGCGCTACGAGCGGCTGCACAAGGCCATCGAGCAACGGGCGATCCAGGAAATGAAGCACGCGGAGCAACTGATCGCCCGGATTCTCTTCCTCGAGGGGACTCCGGTGGTCAGCCGGCTCGGGGCGATCCGCATCGGGCCGGATGTAGCGGCGCAATTCGCCGTCGATCACGAGGCGGAAGTGGGCGCCGTCGCCGCCTACAATGCGGCCATCAAGCAGGCGGTGGACCTGGGGGATAACGGCACCCGGGAGTTGCTGGAGTCGACCCTCAAGGACGAAGAAGAGCACCTTGACTGGATTGAAGCCCAGCGCGACCAGATCCATCAAATGGGTGTCCAGACCTATCTGGCCGAGCAGATGGCTGAGTAGCAGCCCGCGGCGAACAGGCAACGGGATGACGACCGAGTCGAAGTGCTCGGGCAGAATCCCTGACCCCTGTGCTCGGTCCATTTTGTTAGCCATGTGCCCGGTTTGTACCGCCGGGCGGGACAGACAAGAATGTCTGTCCTCCTGGGCTCCACGGGTATCTGACAGGAGGACAGGCATTCCTGCCTGTCCAGAGCATCGTCGGGGGAAGCCGAAGGGGTGAGGGTTCTGCCTTACCCACGGTCATTCTGTGAGAGGGTCTCATGGATCTGGGGATAAAGGACAAGATCGCCTTGGTCGCGGCGGCCAGCCGGGGCTTGGGCAAGGCGGTGGCGCTGCAACTGGCCCGTGAAGGGGCGCGCGTGGCGATCTGCTCCCGCACGGAGAGGTCGATCGCGGCCGCTTGTGATGACATCCGGCGACAGACCGGCGGCGAAGTCCTCGGCGTGGCCGCTGACGTCACCCGGAGTGACCAGGTTCGGGCGCTGGTGCAGGATGTGACCCGTGCCTTCGGGGGAGTAGACATTCTGGTCACCAACGCGGGCGGTCCCCCGGCCGGGATGGCGAGCGACTTCACGGTTGACGACTACCGTGCCGCGGCGGAGTTGAACCTGATGAGCACAATCGCGCTGTGCTATGAGGTCCTGCCGCAAATGAAGCAGCAGCGCTGGGGCCGTATTGTGGCGATCACGTCGGTGGCGGCGCGCCAGCCGATAGACCATCTGATCCTCTCCAATACCGCCCGCGCCGGCGTCCTGGGATTTATCAAAACTCTCTCCTCGCAGGTGGCCACAGAGGGGATCACGGTCAACGCCGTCTGTCCGGGATACACCAACACCGAACGCATCCAGGAACTGGCCGCGATGTATGCCGCCTCCGGGAAGGGGACGGTCGAGGAGTTCTATCGCAGAATCGAGGTCGAAGTCCCGATGAAACGGATGGGGACGCCGGAGGAGTTCGCCAACGCGGTCGCCTTTCTCGTGTCGGCGTGCGCCTCATACATCACCGGCGTGGCTTTGCCCATCGATGGCGGCTATGTGAAGGGTCTGTTCTGATTCTCCACGGGCCGTTCACGAACGGCCCCTACAAGAGCATGCATCACCCCGTAGGGGCACGGCGTGCCGTGCCCATCATACCGGGTCGGGAGCCCCGACCCCTGCAAACCGGGATTGCTCCGGTGCCCCACCCAAGATCGTTCTGACCCGCCACGGCGGGTCAGAACGGGCGCAGGGTGGGATCTCATTCATACATGGACGAATCCCACCCTTCATTTGTCCCGCAGGGGCGGGACGCATTCCGGGTGGGGCACTAGACCATGCGATCTAGTCGTTGTAGGGGTCGTTCGCGAACGACCCGCACCGATGCGTGGGAGAGGTGGGCGGTTCACGAACCGCCCCTACGGGCACGGATCGCAGTACTCGGTCGCCGGCTTGGCGTTCCTGAATGCCACATTCACCACCTTCACGACATCGATCACCGTCGTTACCGCATCGCAGTTGACATCGGTCCGCTGGTACGGGCAATGAGGGTCGAACACGGGTGCGCCGCCGCGAAAGGCGACATTCACCGTCTGCACCACGTCCTGCACGTTGGGAACGCCGTCGCACTGCGGATCACCGTGACACGGACAGTCGCACAGGCACGAATCATGCGGCGGCGGATTGTTGTAGGCGGCGTCGGCCGGGTGAAGGTGCTGCCCAACCGTCCGTGCCGGCAGGGCAATGGTGCCGTTGCCGTCATAGGCCCAGCTCAGCGCGTGGACGTCATCGGACGTGAGCAGGCGCCGCAGTTCGCAGAAATCATAGCTGTAGTACATCACCGGCTTGTAGCCGAAGGTGCCGTTGTCATTCTCGTGATTGGCGGCGATCCAGTGTCCCATCTCATGCAGCGCCAAGCTCAGCACATCGTAGCAGCTCCCGCTGCAATGCCAGATGTCGTAATCGACGTTGTCGTACCATGTGATATCGTTGTTGAAGCAGATGTCCGACTCATAGATACAACCGCTGCTGTCACCGACGGTGTAGTACCACCAAGTGGAGAAGGCGATGACGCCGTCGTCCAGCCAGTTACACCCCTGGGACATCGAGATGGTGTTGAGACCATCATGCTGTCCCATGCAGACGTTGGGATTGGTAGTCGCTACACAACCGGTCGTGGTCGTACCGAGACACACCAGTTGAAACTGTGTTCCTTGCGCGTTCCATATTCTCGCCGCCGTATCGACGAGATAGTGGAACCACGGCCCCACGACAAAATAGCCGCAGGCGTGCGTGGGATTCGTGGCGTTCACATGGTAGTACACCGTATCGCAACACCAGGCCTGCCCCGCATACCAGAACGCCGACGCCGGCCGCGCCCACACCAGACAGGCAGACAGGGTACAGGCCGCGAGAAGCAAGCGTCTTCTGCTCTTCATCGTATTTGCCTCCTTTGACCTGCCTCACTTCAAGACCGCGCGGATTTGCGCCTTGAAGATGTCCACAGAGATCTGCCGCTCGACCACGGAGCCATTCTTGATCGAGTATTTCCCCTGTTCCCAGCCGGTCACCCGGAACTGACCGTCTTCGATCGGAGTGAGGAAGACGATCACCTCTTCGCCTGAGGCAAAGCGGGGCGCGTGCTCGACACCGAATCCCGTTCCACCGACAACGCCGCCGGGGACTACAATCGATGCCTCTGACTGGGTGGTCAGTGTTCCCTTGTAAGCCTCTGTCACGCGGATGGTCGCCGTGGTGAAGATGTAGTCGTGCGCTGAGTCCCACCATGAGTGGATGGCAGTGACTTCTCCCCGCACGATGTGGTCTGATTTGTCCGCCAGTTGCTTGACGGTCAGCGGTACCATGGCGGCGCTGGCAGCTTCAATCCATATGAAGGCCGCGAACATCGCCACCAACACAACCGATGACCAACTCCACAACCGCGCCGATCTGCAGTCGTGTCGTCGCCGCATACGCACCTCCTTCGAGAAAGGTCCTCCTCTATCGTTACATCCCGCACGGCTCGCAGAACTCCGTCGCCGGATGGGCACCACGGAATGCGACGTTGACCATCTTCACGACATCCTGAACGTCAGTGTTCAAGTTGCAATTCACGTCCGTGTGGGAATAGACGCAGGCAGGGTCGTACACCGGTGAGGCCGCCCGGAACGCCACGTTCACCGCCTGCACCACATCTTGCACATTGGTCACGGAGTCACATTGGGGGTCGCCGTGGCAGGGGCACGGGCAGGGCGGCGCAACGCAGTTGATCAGCACCGAGACGTTGGCGCTGACGCAGTTGGCCACTGCCAGGTCGGCATCGTTATCCCCGTCCAGATCGGTGGCAAAGACCGAGACAGGGCCATCCCCGGCCGCGCAGTTCACCGCCGACCCAAAGGTCCCGTCCCCGTTGTTCTTCAGCACCGAGACGTTGTCGCTGATCACATTGGCCACCGCCAGGTCGGCATCGTTATCCCCATCCAGATCGGCTGCAAAGACCGAGCAAGGCTCATCCCCGACCGCGTAGTTCACCGCCGCCGCAAAGGTCCCATCTCCGGTGTTCTTCAGCACCGAGACGTTGTTGCTGTAGTAATTATTGGCCACCGCCAGGTCGGCATCGTCATCGCCGTCCAGATCGGCTGCAAAGACCGAGCGAGGGTGATCCCCGACTGCGTAGTTCACCGCCGCCGCGAAGGTCCCATCCCCGTTGTTCTTCAGCACCGAGACGTTGTCGCTTAGCATATTGCCGACCGCCAGGTCCGCATCGTTATCCCCGTCCAGATCAGCGGCAAAGACCGCGGAAGGCTCATACCCGGCCGCGTAGTTCACCGCCGCCGCAAAGGTCCCATCCCCGTTGTTCTTCAGCACCGAGACGTTGTCGCCGTTGTGATTGGCCACCGCCAGGTCCGCATCACCATCCCCATCGAGATCAGCGGCAAAGACCGACCAAGGCTCATGCCCGGCCGCGTAGTTCACCGCCGCCGCAAAGGTCCCATCCCCGTTGTTCTTCAGCACCGAGACGTTGTCGCTGCCGGCATTGGCCACCGCCAGGTCGGCGTCGTTATCCCCGTCCAGATCAGCGGCAAAGACCGAGCCAGGCCAGCTACCGGCCGCGTAGTTCACTGCCGCCGCAAAGGTCCCATCCCCGTTGTTCTTCAGCACCGAGACGTTGTCGCTGCCGTTATTGGCCACCGCCACGTCGGCATCGTTATCCCCGTCCAGATCGGCGGCAAAGACCGAGATAAGGCAATCGCCAGCCGCGAATGAACGGGCGGCCTCGAAACAGAAGTCCTGTGCTGCGACGGTCGCCGGCGCAATCAGGACAGTGTCCCGGTTCACTGTCGCGTCGATCCCTGCCTGAATCGTCGGCTGATCGGAAGGGACGCGGATTGTCGCGGCCAGCACGTTTGGACCGACCAATAGACAAACACTCAGCCCCATGCCCCCCACCAAGAGCAACGTTCTGAACCGAGGCACGACCACCTCCGGTTATGTCGATGTGAAAAACCGTACTACTATCACGCAAGATAACGCGAAGGCGTCCTGAGTCAACCGGATATTGCGGGCGGGAGCTAAACCCTCACCCCATCCCTCTCCCTGAAAGGGAGAGGGATGAAGAAGCCTCCTCACCCTTGGGCCTGTTGAGGACCCGTCCTATCCAGGGGGATTGCTTCGTCGGCCGTCCGCGGTGGCGGACGACCTCCTCGCAAAGACATCGTAAGACCTTTGCAGACTTGATGTCGTTGCGAGGAGCGAAGCCCCGCTCGCAGAGCGGGCAAGCGACGAAGCAACCCCCTGCCGTGTCGAAGTCGCCTCGGATCAGGTTCTTCGACACCCCCCCGAGGGCAGCGGCCTGTCCTGGCCCGCTATTCCTTGCTCCGCGCCGCGGCGGCTTCCACGACGCCGATGGCCGCGAGATTGACCACGCTCTCGACTGTGGCGCCATACTGCAGCAGGTGCACCGGGAGACGGGTCCCCATGAGCATCGGGCCGACCGCCACCGCTTCGGCGACGTGCTGCAGGAGGTGGAGGGCGACATTGCCCGACTGCAGATCGGGGAAGATCAGCACGTTGGCGTTTTGCTCCAGCTCCGAGAAGGGGAAGTAACCCTGACGGATCTCGCTGCTCAACGCGGTGGCAAGCTGCATCTCGCCGTCGATGCGCAGCTCGGGGGCGCGCTCGCGGGCGATCTCCGTGGCGCGGCGAACCTTGCGGGCGAACGGATGGTCGACGCTGCCGAAATTCGAGAAGGACAGCATCGCCACCTGCGGTTCGAATCCCAGAGAGCGCGCCGAGCGCGAAGCCAGAAGCGCGGTCTCGGCCAATCCCTCGGCGTCCAGCTCCACGTTGACGGTGCAATCCGCGAGGAAATAGATGTCCTTGCGCAGCAGAACCATGTAGAGACTGGCGATCTTGCGGACTCCGGGAGCCGGCCCAATGACCTCAAGAATCGTGTGGAGCGGTTCGGCGTAATGTGTCCCGACGCCTGAGATCATCATGTCGGTGTCGCCGGTGTGCAGCATCATCGCCGCGAAGTAATCGCGCCGACCGAGTCTCTCGGCAGCGGCGGCGCGCATGATGCCCCGGCGGCGCCGCAGTTGGAAGTACTCCTCGACATAGGTGTGGCGGCGCGGGCTGCGGGCGGGATCGACAATCGTGACCCCGCTTAAGTCGAGATGGAGGCGTTGAATCGTGCCCTGGATCTCATCCTCTTTTCCCAGAAGAGTCGGGCGCGCGATTTCTTCATCCACCAGGATGCTGCAGGCGCGCAGGACGGTCTCATTCGCCCCCTCCGAGAAGACGACACGGAGGTTTGCCTGGCGGGCCCGCAGAATCAGTTCCCGCATGGTTTCGCGCCCGGTGCCGAACCGCACGGTCAGACTCTCCTGGTGGGCTTCCAGGTCGAGGGGATGCTGGGCGACGTCTTCAGCGATTGCCTGCTGGGCAACGGCCGCCGATTCCCGCACCAGAATACGCGGATCGATCGGCTTCGGGAGAATGTACTCCGGGCCGAAACTGAAGTGCTCGTTGCCATAAGCCCGCTCCACCTCTTCTGAGACATCCTCGCGCGCGAGCTCGGCGAGAGCGTGGGCGGCGGCGATGAGCATTCCTTCGGTGATGTGCGTGGCCTGAACGTCCAGAGCGCCACGGAAAATGTAGGGGAAACTCAGCAGGTCGAGCACGGCGTTGGGATACTGGCCCAGAGCGGTGGCGACAATCACATCGCGCCGGCAGGACTGCGCCGACTCGTACTGGATCTCCGGCTCCGGAGTCGCCAGGGCGAACACCACGGGGAAACGATTCATGCTGCGGACCATTTCCTGGGTGAGGATGCCCGCCGCTGATGCCCCCAGAAAGACATCCGCCTCGCGCACCCCCTCGGCTAACGTGCGCGCCGCGTGCTTCTGCGCAAACACCCGCTGGTATTCATGCAGGTCCTCACGGTCGGGATGGAGGAGTCCCTTGGAGTTGTAGACGAGCAGATTCTCCGGCCGCACGCCGAGCCGCAAGAACAGCCGGGCACATCCCGTGCCGATCATCCCCGCCCCGCAGATCACCACACGGATTTCGTCGATTCGTTTCTCGACCAGATCGAGGGCATTGAGCAAGGCGGCCGCCGCGACCACGGCGTTGCCATAGAGGTTCTCGTAGAACACCGGGATATTGAGCATCCGACTCAGGCGGTCGTAGATGTACATGCCCTCGGGTGCGCGGATGTCTTTCAGGTTGACGCCGCCGAACGTCGGTTCGAGGAGCTTGACGGTCTCGATGATCTGATCGGAGTCGGTCGTGTTCAATTCCAGGTCGAAGACATCGATGTCGGCGAGCCGTTTGAACAGGACGGCCATTCCCTCCTGCATCGGCTTGGCCGAATCCGGTCCGGAATTCCCGAGGCCGGGCACCGCCGAGCCATTCGTGATCACGCCCACCAGGTTCCCCCGGGCGGTGTAGCGGAACACCTGAGTCCGGTCCGCGGCGATTTCCTGCGCCGGGAACTCCGCACCCGGCAGATAAGCCAGACGCATTTCCCGTGGCGTGAGGCAGGGCTTGGTGGCGTGCAACTCGATCTTGCCCGGCCGCCCGCTGCCGTGATAGTCGAGGGAATCCTCACGTCGAATCATCATGCACTCTCCATAGTTAGGGATATCAACCGGATGGCGCGGGACGATGAAGCGGCCAGTTCTCTGCCGTCTCCCGGAGGACGGCCAGATACGTCGGCACGGGACGCGCCTGCAGAATCCAGACCTTCGTCCCTTCGATCCCGAACTCAATGTCAAGCGGATAGCCGTATGCGGTCTCCAAACGGACGGCGGTGCGGACCAACTCGCACAACTCAACATACTCCAGGGCGGGGCGGAACCGTTGGTGGTAGAGAGTCTCCGCGCGCCGCGTACCGAGGCCGGTCCGCGCATCGAGGACCACCTGCGCCAGTTTGTCGGCCGTCGTGTAGCGAAATCGCAACGGTGATCTTTCCGGATCACCTTCCTTGGCGACCACAATGTGATCGGCGGGCACAGTCCCGGAGACAATCCCCTCACCGAGCCCCAGTCCGGCATTGATCAAGATCTCACGGGGTTCACCGCCGGCCATGTTCACGGTGTGAAGGACGCCGGCGACGCGCGATCGTACCATGCGCTGGACAATCACGCCCCCGCCGGTCTCCGTGGGGTCGGTCCCAAAGAGCGCCCGGTTCTGAATGGCGCGCGCCGTCCACAGGCCGCTCCAGGCGCGGCGGATGTACTCCAGCATCGCGCTCGCGCCGCGAATGAAGAGGAAGGTGTCGAACTCCCCGGCCCGGGCGGTGGCCTCGGCATCTTCTTCGCGAGTCGAAGACCGGATCGCCACAAACGGTGACCCGCCGTCCGGCTCCGGGCCGGCGACCTGATCGGTCACGGCCAAGCTGCTGTAGGCGGCGATGATCTCCTCTGCCAGCTCCCTGGGAAGGGTCGCCTTCTGCCAGAGATGCCCGATCCACTGCGAGATCGCCTCATAGTCCGCGTGCGGCAGCGCCAGGATGCGCGCGATGGCCTCGCGTAGGGTCGCATCCCGCGGTGCCGTGGAGTCGAGTTCTGCCAGGGCCGGGCCGGCCGGAGAGTCCAGCATCTGCCGAAAGGCGCAGTCGGTCACCACAAACCAGGCCGGAACGAGCCCGCGGCCCCCCAGACGTTCAATCTCCGCCAGATTCGCCGCTTTCCAGCCGACGAAGGAGGAAAGCTCGAAGCCGCCGTCGGCGGCCGTGAGCGTAAGCCGATCATTGAGAATGCTCTTCGTGTTATGATCCGTCTGCGACAGCAGTTCCTGCCGTCTCTTCCATACATCCGTATCTGCGGACTGGTCACCCAACACCAGATCGAGTCGTTCGATCTGGCGGATCAGATGCCGCGACGGCACGACCGTCTCGGGCTGTTCCGGTGCCGGGATCACCTTCTGCACGTAACGGGCGCGCAATTCGGCGAGCCTTGTCCTGGCGGCTGCGTCAATCGTCGCGGTATCGTGGGTGGTCTCCTGAGATACGGCGAAGCCGCAGTCGGCAAGAGAACAGGCGACGTTCGCGGCAGTCTGGTCCAACCGAAGTGCCTGGAGCCGCAAGAGGAGGATCTCGTAAGGCGTCTCCGCGGTCGTGATGAGACGTTGGGCTTTGTCACAGACAGCCCGGCATTGCTTGTCCAGGTCGTCGACGATTTCGCGCAGACGCGCCCGGGCGGCTGTGCCCACCAGCGGATTATCGAGGAGCAATCGCAGAAGCCGGGCCCGTTCACTGCGGCCGCCGCCGCGGCCGGACAGATACTCACCCAACAGAAGCTCATCGAGCGCGTGATAGGCCAACGCCGGATCGCTGAGTCGGGCAAGGAGCTTCTCGATAAGGTGCCGGGCCTGGAGTCGGCGGCCGCGGAGAACCAGGATCTCGGTCGTGTCCTGGGCCTGTGTTAGAAACACACTCGCCGCGCCAAATTGTCGGATCCCTTCGTGAAGCGCTAGGGCGTCCCGGTCGTGACCTAGAATCCTCAAGACACCCTCGTCCGCATCCAAGATCACGAGGTCGCCCTCTTGAAGCCGGTGTTCCTTGTCGTGCAGATGCTGGTACAGGGAAACCGCGAACCCGCAGATCTCCCTGTTCTCCTCCGAATAGTCGCTTGTTCGGTAGAGCAACGTCAGTGAACCGTCGTCGGCTGACTGCCATTGCCCCTGGATGATCAGCGCCGGTTTGCGGAATTGCGCGGCGACCAGCCCGGTGTGGCTGAGGATTCCGCCCCCGGTCGACACCACGCCAGCCGCCTGGTAAAGAAAGGCGTTGTCTTGCGGACGAACAGTCGGTGCGATCAACACCGCGGCGGTGCAGTCCTCGGGCGCGCGGCCCTCGGTGCCCAGCACGGCTCGTCCCACGGCACGGCCCGGTGATGCCCCCAGCCCCGCAATGGCTGTCTCGCCGGGCAGCGCGCGGCGGCGGCGGGTCGGGTTCGGTAGTTGGAACTGGGCGGCAATCGCCTCGGCGCTTGTCTCCGTGGCTTCCCCCAGGGGTTCCACACCGGAGGTCAGGTAGTTGTTGCGCAGCAGCAACGCCGCCAGTTCGACGGAATTGCAGCTACCGTTTGATCGCCAGCTCTCCACCGGGCGTTCGCGTCGACGGTACAGAGCCCGATCCCTGGCGAACAGCGCCAGCCGAGTGACGCCACGGGCATCGCGCAGAACGAAGAGACTGATGCTCTCGCCGCGGAGTGCCAGGCCGCCACGCTGCACCTCATATCCGTTGATGTGTCCTGTCGTGCGGAAACGCATCGTGCGCTCCAGGGGTGCCACCAGAGCGGCTAACCGGGCGGCCGCCGCGGTCTCATCCGGCGACGCGAGGATTTCAGCAAAGCGCTCGGCTTCGTGTTCCCGCCAAAACAGCTCGGTCGACCGGGCCTGGAATGCCCGCGGCGTCGCGGTGATTTCGCCGCGCGCGACGGCTTCACGCATGGGAACAAGCACCAGCCGCTCCAAACCCAGCTGTCCCACCATCCGGCTGTCTTCCAGCTCCAGCGGCGACAAGAGATCCAGGCCCAAGCTGCCCAGACGGGCCAGAACGCTGGCGTAGAGATCGACGGCGGCCTGTGTGTTGAAACGGTCGGTATAGGGGCCCCGTCCCGACCAGGCAGTCTCGCCATCGGCTGCGCTGGCGCCGATCTCCGGTGCCATTCGGATGCCGGTCTTATCCCTGGTGAGCAGCTCCCGCAACGGTAGAACGCCCCAGTGTGCGAACGACCCCGCCCAGGCCTCGGCGACGACACGTTGCGCCTCACGGTCGAGGTTCAACGAGCCAATGATCCAATCGACGTCCATCAGATAGGGGACGAGGCGAAAGATCGCTTCCGCCTTCTGGCACAGGTCGCCGAGGTTGAGCGCCCGCTCCTTGTCATAGCGGGCGTGGATATGCGTGTTTTCGACCTGGACCTCGAACTCGAGGTGGCGGAAGAAGAGACGGATCGCCTTCAAGGAGATGTCCGGGTGCGCCGGCAGTTCATACTTGCTGACACCATAGTACTCCAGATCGATCATGCCGCCCCGCAGCGGCGGCGAGTAGTCGATGCGCAGGAAAGCCGGATGATTGCGGAAGGCAATATAGTAGTGGACCTCGTTGCCGTAACAGTAGGTGTCGACCTGCGGAAAGTCCTCCTGCCCATAGAAGAGCTGTCGGGCAAACCCGTCGATGACGACCGCCACGGGATAGGGGATCGTCACGCCCTGGTCCGCCCGTTCCTCTGCCGACTCGTAATCTATGAAGCGAATGCGCCTTACAGTGGACAACAGCCGCCGCCGTGACGCGAGTACCAGATCGACGGTCCGATTGGTTGCCTGGCTCCTACCGACCAGCCGGAAGCCCAGCTTCAACCCCCGCTGATGCAGGTATCGCTTCAAACCATGCAGCGTCCGCACGTCACCGAGAGTGCGCGGGTCTTCGAACATCTGCACGAGGCGCGACAGTTCGGGTGACAACTGCGGTTGGCGGCCCTGTAGCTCCATCTCGGCGACAATTCGCCCCCGCAGCTCTCGATAGAGCCCGGGGAGGATCGTGCACTCCTCGCTCAAAGCGGCAAACAGGGCGGTGAAGTCCTCGACGATCCGATCCATGCGCTTGACGATTTCCTGCACCCGGTCGCGGGTGAGCGGTGCCAAGTTGAGGATCAGTGCCAGAAGCTCGGCATGGGCCAGGTTGTAGGTACGGAATCGGGCCACTTGATCTTCGCCTTCGCCGCCGGTGGAGGGCGCATATGGCAGTCCACCATGGGCAACAAAGAGAAAAGCGTCACGGGCTGGACGCGCCTCCTCGGAACCGGCAAAGAGAGACGCCTCTGCGGACGTGACCATGAACGGCAGAGAGCCGTTCACGCTAATGCCGAGGCGGCGCTGGACATCGAGGCCCAGATTCATTCGTGCCCAGCCCAGCTCGGCGATGGCTTTGCACAGCAGACCATCCCCGCAAATCGTCTGGGCCAGGCGCAACGACGGAAGGGTGGTGTGCGCGAGGCTCGGCACCAAGGCCAGGTGCAAGACGTCCAGATGACTGGCACGGGTATAGGCCAGGTAGGGCGCCAGGCCCCGGTAGTTCTCCGGGCCGAGCAGCAGCTTCGCCAACTCGCCGGCGGCCGGCTGACCGTCAAGATCGAGCAGCCGTGCCGCCAGACTGCGCAGCGCCACCGTGCCGCCGCTGACATAGAGGTCGCGAAGCTGATCCCCATCGGTTCGGCTTTCGGTCGAATCCAGGTGGCAGAGAATCTGAGCGATGCACTTGAGGTCTTCACTCTCTCCGGGGACCGAACCGTTGATGTCGACCCGATCGGCGAGGATCGATGCCACATCCCGATTGACCACGAGTGCTCCGGACCGCGCCAACTGCCGTGTCAAATCCCGAGCGCGGCGCACAAGATCAGCGTCCTTGGCGGCAAGCATCACGGCCAACACCGGCCATGGATGGCTGCTCCGGGTCGCGACACCGGCTAGGAGGTCGAAGACCGGCTTGGCGATTGGCCCGGCGCGTTTCTTCAGCAAGGCGGCAAGCTGCCGAATGGCGTCGCTGTCCGGTTCGTTGGGTCGTGCCGCCAAGATGGGCTTCAATTGAGCGCAGACGGCTTCAACTCGCTCTCCCTGATCAAAGGGCAGGTCGAACAGGGATGTGACGATGTCGACCAGCTGGTCGGGGGAGCAGGAGTCGGTGGTTTGATCGTGTGGTCCGGACCCGGTTGGTGCCGGCCCCTCCCCCAGACTGAACGTCTCATCCATGGAGAGCACCTTGGTCCGCTGTCCGATCCGCAAGCGCGGTGATGAATGACACCGAGTTCCTCTGGCTGGTCACAGATGCCTCTGCGGATCCCGGTTGCAACCCGCCAGAGACAACCTGGTCCGAGGCGGAGACGCCTCAGAAGTGTAGTCTCGGCTGATCGCAACAGTCAAGGTGACCAGACCCGCGGATGATATTTCTGACAGGCTGCTGCTTGAGGGGACAGTGATGGGAAGCAACCTGCGTTCTCGTGGACCGGGTCGCGAAGCGGACGGAGGAGAAGCTGCCGGATCCCTCTGTCTGATGGAAAGCACTGATCACCGGCTCATATCAACAACAGCGCCGCCACCGCAAGCGCCAGCATCATCAGGGCGGTTTCCGGCAATCCGACAAACGGAATCAACAGGAGACTCCCCAGCAGGGCGCCGGCGAACCCACCCAGCAGATCGGCGGCATAAAGCGGCGAGACAACCGCCCGCTGCTCGTCCACACGCCATAAGCTGGCGTATGCGAAGAGGCCTGACACGAGCAACCCGGTAACGAAGAGCAACAGGGAACTGACCAGCAGGCTCGCCGCGAATCCCAGACTGGCCAGACCGGCAAATCCCGCACTGACAAAAGCGAAACCACCGAGAAGCCCGTATCCGACTCCTCTGCCGATCGACCGCGCCTTACCTGGTTTCGCGGCGGCCGTCTGCAGAATCAAGATCGCTCCCAAGGCCAAACCCGCCATGACCGCCATTAGCAGAACCCCGACGTTAAGGAACAGAACGCCGCTGGTGACCTGATAATGCAGGATGATGCCCGACTCCAGAACCATCCCGACGAATCCCGCCACCGCCACCAGGACGGCCCGTCTGATCTTCAGACGGCGGCGGATGAGCAGGAAGCCGATGCCGATGAGAAGCAGGATCACTCCATAAGCAACCGCGTGGCTCGCCATCGATGTGTCGAATGAGCCCGCATCCCAGTTGATCATCGCGGGAATGAACTTCGACAGCCAGATCATGCTCGCATACCGATAGCAGACCGGGCGAGTATCCGTATTCGGTGGAGCGGGCGTCGATTCAAGACGTCGGGCCAGATCGAAGAAGCGGTCGTTAGTATACAGATACTGAATGTACGGCGGAGTCACCAGCTTCGTCTCGATGCCCCGCCGCTTCAGACCCTCGCTGATAATGGTGGGATCGCGCGGCAGCTCATTCTGCGATGCGATGACCACATTGGCGGTGGCGGGGAACACACGGATGTCATGGAACACGTCGCGCAGCGCATTGATGACGCTGGCATTACGGTACATGACAAATCGGGTCCAAATGTTCTCAGAAGTGGCCAGGCGGAACGCCAGAACGCCGTCCGTGCGAAGGATGGCCGCGCAGCGCGCAAAGAACTCGCGGGTGTAGAATCGGTTGGACAAGCCCGACGTGGGGTCCGACATGCCGACCAGGATCAGATCATACCTTCCGGCGCCTCTCACGAAATCCCGTGGGTCGGCGATGTGGATTTCCACAACGTCGGCGCTTAGCGGTTCAAGGCGGGTCGGCGGCAGGTTCTTTCTGGCCAGGGCCAACAGAGTGGGATTCAACTCGACATAGTCCACCTTCTCCGGGGAGTACTTGAGAATCTCGGCCAGTATCCCCCCCAGTCCACCGCCAAGAACCAGGACGCGTCGGGGATTGTGGCCGTGCAGCGCGGCGAGATGAACGAGTTCTTCGGCAGCGACGCCCTGGGTTTCGAACGCCAGGGCGTCGTTCTCGAAGACGACAAATTGATCAGCGCGTCGGGTGATGGTGATCCGGCCGTAAGGAGAGTCCTCCGTGTCGAGCAGATCGGGATGGTTTAGGCGGGTCAGGTAGCGGTCGACGGGGGAAGAGAAGACCAAAGCGACAACCAGCAACACGGACACGATGATCGTCACAAGGCGGAGTGAGCCGCGCTCCCGGCTGAGAAACGCCAGGATCGCGCCTACCGATGACAAACCACAGAAGAGTGCGATGGCGAGGTTCTGGACACCGTACTTGAGGAGCAACGTGGCGGCCAGACCACCCAACAATCCTCCCGCACTCTCGATGGCGTAGGCCAGAGCCAGGGTCTTGCGCTCGGCGATGAACAGCTTGGCGGCCTTCTGGAAGAGGAGACCCAGGGTGATTCCGATGGGGCAGAGGACCAGCAGAACGGCTATCAGCTGACGGCCGAACGGCAGGTATGTGCCCGGGATGCCGCCGGAGGCCTCTCGCAGCCAACGGATGCCGGCCACGTCAAGTGGGAGCAGCACCGCCAACAGGACAACCAGCCAGCCAACGAGTGTTCTTGATGGCGTGCTCCGTCGGCGTCCGATCACGGCGCCCGCAGCCGTCCACAACAGCCACACGCCCATGGCCAGAACATAGATGAGCTCAACGCCATAGAACGCGACGTTGAGTTCGCGCAGGAGCACAACCTGGCCGAGGATCGAGACGAAGCCGGCGATGAGAAGCAGGAGCGCCACGGCGGGATTTCCCCGGCGTCATCAACGGAAATCGGACTCGCTGAAGACCGTGGCCTGAAACGTGTAGAAGACCGCTCCGGTTCTCCAACTGCCGGGCGGGAGGCCTGCCTTCGCGCAAAGATGCTCCAGCATCTGATCACGATCCCATCCCTGTTCGGGTGCGACCTGCGGAAGGAACACCGCGGAGTTGCCATCCTTTTCCATCAGGACGCCATCGCGCCCAATCTGGATATCGGTGTACGCCGCGATCGGCTGATAGGGAGTGAGCACCGATATCTCAATCTGCGCAAGCGGGAGTTCTTCGGGCTCAAGCGGCGGGAAACGCGAGTCATTGAATGCCGCCTGCAACGCGCAGTAGCCGACCACCTGACAGAGCGGCAGGTCCCCTGCCATGTGGCCGATGCAACCCCGCAATTGACCGTGCTCATTAAGAGTGACAAAAGCGCCGGCGTTGCGCCTGAGACTGACGTCAAATCCTCTAGCCAGTGGGGCTGTCTGCGCTTCCAGATACTGCCGGATGGTCTTGCGTGCGAGAAGGAGCAGCGCCCGTTTGCCGTCGGCAGACAGTGCGGCGGGCCCGGTCTGACCGAGTGCGCTATCGCCGAAGACATCGCGACTGGCGGGCACGGAATCGCGCACGATGGCCACGGCCCCATACCCGACGACACGCGCGCGATCTCCCACCGCTGTCTCACCCGAATTCGCGTAACTGATGATTCGGGCGCCACGCGAGCCCAGCCGACGGGCAGCGACAGCCGCCGCCAGGATCGGCCCCTCGCCGCAGGCGCAGGTCACCAGGTTCGCCGTGTTGCCGCGCATCTGCCGCTGCATCGTCCCCTGAATTGCCCTGGCGTCCAAACTCGCGATGGTCCGCAACGTCTCACGATCGACTCGTCGCGCGTCCTCATATTCGGGATAGTGGGACAGATCGGAGCTGGCGACAATCAATGCGCGCCGTCCTGCCAGCGCCGTCGCTAACGCCTCGCCGAATCGCGAGCAGAGATCGAAGTCCGGTGCACCGATCACAACCGGCAGGATCGTCGCGCGGGGGAAGAGCCGCTGCACGAAAGGGAGAAGGACTTCGATTGAGTGTTCATGTGCGTGGACCGATTCCGCGAAGGTGAAATCCTTATCCGCCGCGAGCAGACGGGACGCTAAGCGTTCATCGATCTTGGCCTCGCCCAAGGGTGTCTGGAACCCGCCCTCAGGATAGATCGAGACCCCGCTGAACTCCGGCGTCGTGTGGTTGGTCCCGAGCAGGACAATCACGTCATAGTCAAAGGGCGCCGCCTGCCGGAAGGCATCGGCATCGATCTGGCCGGAGTAGATGTACCCGGCATGAGGGGCGATTATCGCGATCGGCCTCTCCGGAGAGGGCGCGATGGCGTCGCCGAGGTAGCAATCAACCGCCCGTGCCAGTGTGGCCGAGTCTGCCGGATAGAACTGCCCCGCGACGGCGGCCGGACGAATCTTGGCATCGTCAGCGTGCGCCGGCATGGCCGCCAATCCGTGGCCGCCGCAGGCGATCACAATCAGGATTGTACCGATAATGGGTTTCATTGTGCCTCTAATCGGCAATGCTCCACACGCCGGCAATCGGTGCGTTGCAGAACTTGCAGTGCCCGTTTTCGATTTGCATGCTGGTGATGAAGAAACCGCTGCGCTCGATCACGACCTTTCCGCACTTGGGACAGTAAGTGTTGTCGCCGGGGTGCCCGGGGACGTTCCCCACGTACGGGTAGCGCATCCCCGCGGCGCGCGCGATCTGGTAGGCTTTCTCCAGCGTCTCGACCGGCGTGGGTGGGAGATTGAGCATCTGGTACTCCGGATGAAAACGGGTGAAGTGCACCGGCACATCCGGCCCCAGCTCTCCTGTGACCCACTTCACCAGTTCGGTCAGCATCGTCTCCGAGTCATTCAGTGTCGGTACGACGAGGTTGACAATCTCGAGGTGTAAACCGTTTTTGGCAACCTGCTTGATGCTGCGCAGGACTGGCGCCAGTTCGGCGCTGCAGACACGATTGTAGAACTCCGGGCTGAAACCCTTCAGGTCGATCTTGATCGCCCGGAGTACGGAACACATCTCCGTCAACGGTTCTTCGTTCATGAACCCGCAACTGACCAGGACGCAGGCGATCTTGTGCTTCCTGGCGGCACGGGCGATGTCCGTGAAGTACTCGATGAACACCGTCGGTTCATTGTAGGTGAAGGCGATCACCGGCACGTCCTGCTTGTCGGTCGCCGCCACGATTGACTCCGGGGACGTAAACGGCACGGGATAATCTTCCGGCCGGGCTTGGGAAATCTCCCAGTTCTGGCAGAACTTGCAGCGCAAAGGACACCCGGCGGTCGCCAGCGAGAATGCCGCCGAACCGGGGAGGAAATGGTAGAACGGCTTCTTCTCAATCGGGTCGACGTGGACCGAGATCGGGCGGCCGTAGACGAGACTGCGCAGCTCCCCGTTCACATTCATCCGGGCGCGGCACTCGCCGCGTTCCCCCTCGTGCACGACACACCCGCGCGCGCACAGCATGCATTTGACGATGCCCTTCCCGTGGTCGAACCGGTCACCGGAGACTCCATCGTGGGCGGTGTGGCAAGACAGACAGGATGCGCCGGGGGCGTTGGCGGAAATCCAATAGCGCGCCAGCGGCGCATCCCGCAAGAGAGTATCGTCAAGTGCCCCAGAGGTCGGACCGGCAAACGCCGGCGTGGCCAACTGCCTCAGCCAGCCGGGGCATGACAACGCCAGCCCGGCCGCTCCCAGCACGAGTGCTGAGCGCGAGGTCAACTGCAGGAAATCGCGCCGCGATACTGTGTGCAGAAACCGGGTTGGTGAGTCGTCATCCTGCGAAGAGAACACCGGGCGCCTCCTGTGACCGGCTCTCGCCCGAGGGGAGTGTTGAAAAAGCCAGCCCACGCGAGGTGGATTGCTTCGTAGATCGTCCGCCTTCGGCGGACGATCTCCTCGCAATGACATTATTAGTCCTTTGCGGACATGATATCATTGCGAGGAGCGAAGGCCCGCTCGCAGAGCGGGGTGAACGACGAAGCAATCTCCCTCCATTTAGAACTCGCCTCGGTGCAGGCTTTTCAACACGCCCCGAGCGTCGGCGCAGTCATTATACTACTGCCGTGGAGGCCCGGAGGCAAGTATCTGCGGCGCTGCACCGCATCCGGAACGCCGGACCCACGAGCTCAGGTCACCTCGGAGAACTTGGCCCGCAGGGCGCCGCACACTGGGCACCGGTCGGGCACCTCGCCTGAGACCGTGTGCCCGCACACCTCACACACGAAGATCGGCTGCGATGGCAGATCCGCCCCCGCCTTCACCGCCGCCAATGCCTGCGTGTACAGGTCATGGTGCACTTTCTCAACCGCGAGCGCGTGCTTGAACGTCGTGATGGCCCCTGTGTGTTTCTCCGTCTGGGCCTCGTTCAGGAACTGCGGATACATGGTGTGGAATTCGTATGCCTCGCCCTGGATCGCATCCTCCAAATTGGCGGTGGTGCCCTTTACGCCTCCCAGAACGCGAAAGTGGGCATGGGCATGGACTGTCTCCGCCGTCGCGGCGGCGCGAAACAGCTTCGCGACTTGCGGCAGGCCCTCCGACTCGGCCTTCTTGGCATAGGCGAGATACTTGCGATTCGCCTGGCTCTCGCCGGCGAACGCGGCTTTCAAGTTGTCCGTTGTTGACATGGGTTTCTCCTTTGGATGCCGCCATTCGCACAATGGCGACGCCCATAAAGAAGCGACAGCGGGGGCGGAATCGCCAGCGTCTTCGTGGGCAGGATCGGATTCTGTGTCAGCAGATGGTCGTGATCCCCGCGCTCTTATCCGAGGGCGAGGAAACCTTGCCCCTACGGCGCATGGTCCTCGTAGGGGCGCCATTCATGGCGCCTTTCTCTCGGGTGTGATGACTCACGCCCCTACAGAAAACCGCATCGCACTGTAGGGGCACGGCGTGCCGTGACCTGCCTTCAAAGGCGAGGGAACCCCACCCCTACGGTGCACTCCGGTGCCCCACCCAAGAACGTTCTGACCCGCCACGGCGGGTCAGAATGGACGCAGGGTGGGATTCCCTCCTGGAAGAATCCCACCCTTCATTTGCCCCGCCGAGGCGGGACACATTCCGGGTGGGGCACTAGGAGCGTCTAACAGAATGAAGAGGCGAACGGATGTTGAGCGTCGTGCCCGTGCAGTCGTGCGGTGTTGAATGTGCCGCGCCCTCACCCTACCCTCTCCCCCAAGGGGAGAGGGAAAGCTCGGTGCGACCGGGCAGATAGGTAACACTTTAGACCGGGCACATGGGTAACACATTTGCGTGCGGTGAGGGGTGGTTTGTCATGGGTTTGATCTCCTGCGGCCAACGGGCCGTTCGAGTTTTTGTCGGCGTTGATTCCACGTCGCCAGGTAGACCGGTCCAAAGTAGAGGTGCCAGTGGTCGTCATCGGCCTGGCAGAGGCCGACGGGTTCACCGGTGAGTCGTTCGCTGAGGTACA
>Ga0315277_10002663_pt1 | contig 24736 bp, 11 predicted proteins | sample YL17G05_15_MG_FD_203695 | JGI IMG/M metagenome (GOLD analysis project Ga0315277, IMG submission 203695) | Sediment microbial communities from Yellowstone Lake, YNP, Wyoming, USA - YL17G05_15 | ecosystem: Environmental > Aquatic > Freshwater > Lake > Sediment | place: USA: Wyoming | collected... | reverse complement strand
GGAGTGGAAACAACCGGCCGGCCAGAACCAAGCGCATACGTTAAAGTGCCGGAGACCGCTTGATCGGGATTTTGAGAAAGTGACAAATAAATTTCGATTGCCTGCAAAAACTTCAACAGCTCACCAGTCGGCAAATATTCATTATAAAACAGCACATGATCCTGTACCCCCAACTGATAAGTTTGTTCAATTAATTGGTTGCGATATTCTTCTCCTTCATTCTTAAGCACAAGCGGATGAGTTGCTCCGATTACCAAGTAAACAGTGTTAGGATAAGCCGCCACAATTTTGGGCAAGGCGGCGATCCCATATTCTATGCCTTTCCCCCTGCTTAACAAACCAAAAGTTGCCAAGACTCTTTTACCGTTAAGCCGCAGCAGAGTTCTAACCGCCTGACCATCAGTGTAAGGAGAAGGATGAATACCGTGCGGAATAATCCTGATTTTCTTCTCCGGCAAACCATAAACTTGCATTAGCAGTTCTTTAGAGGTGTTGGTCATCACGTTAAGCAGATCGGCATGTTCGGCGATTTCCACCACTACATTTTTAAGCTCTTTGGCCGGAGCGGGCAAAACCGTGTGAAAAGTAACAACCACCGGTTTTTTTATCTCTTGCAAAAATACTAAAATATTTTTTCCATGATCAGCGCCAAAAATACCGAACTCATGCTGGATTGAAATCATTTTCACCTGCGGCATGGCATTAAGTTTCCGGGCCGCTTCCTGATAATCAGCCGGCCGGTTTTCGGAGATTTGCATGATTACTTCCTGCGGATAATTGTAAGTCTGCAAAACATCGGTGTTCATCGCAATCATTTTCGCTTCTTGGCGGGGTATGAACAGCTGATCAAAATTTTTCAGCAGATCCGCTGTAAAAGTCGCGATACCGCATTCGCGCGGCGGATAAGTAGCCAAAAAAACTACCCACATTCTTTCATGATGAGGTTTTATGGTCAATTTAGCTTGATTTTTCATAAATGTTTACTTTAATTCGATTAAAAACGCGCCCCGTGGACGCATATTTTTACCTTAAACTGATTATAACACTAATTATGGCGAAAATGGAATTTATTGTCAAAATATTTGAACTGCCTCGAATAAAAATAATAGCTAATATTAAAACAAAAACAGGCATTACTGCCTGTTTTTGTTTCGTGACTCCACGTATATTTTAAGCTGCTTATCTCTTGGCGCCGCTATAAGCAATAGCTCTGACAACATTCCAGGCCAAAGCCTTAACCGGCTGATGTCCATAGACATAGACAAAAGTCTTAATGGCGGCTTTTTCACTGTTCAAGTTGCGGTTAAGCGGCAATAAACCATAGGCGATAACCATAATCGCATTTTCATCAATATTATTCTGAAAGTTGGCCGCCCGCAGATAAACATTTTTAAATTCGAACTTGGCTAAAAATTTGGCCTGGGCATTGCGTTCTGTCGGCCAACGGCCGCTGGCAATTTTAAGCACATCCGACCACTCGGCTTCGCTGTTGGGCAATTTACCATAGGCTTGGAAATAGGAATTAATTACTCCGGCCCGTTCCCCGGCGCCTAAACGCTTGGTGCTGGGGGTGCCGTAGACTATAAAATTATTAATGGTTGTTTTTTCAACCGCATTGATCTTGCTATCAAGATTTAAAATCGCCGCATATTTTATCAAGCTAGCTTTCTCCGCCGCAATATCAACTCCGCTGCCCAAATAAGCCAAAAGTATTTCACGGTTATCGGCGCTTAAAATTTGAGTTTCGGAAGCAATTTTTGTCAAAACATCTGCAGTCACCGGCGGCTGTGCGGCCGGTAATTGTTGAGCTAATTGATTAATTCCTTTGCAGTACAAAACATTAACTTCATTAATAGTAAACTTGCTGACCATGCCAGTTGGCGCGCTAAATCCGCTAGGAGTTAAAATTTGTGCGGCATACTTAGCTTGAAACTGTTTAACCGCTTCAATAGTTGAAGTGCTATAAAGCCCGGTTATTTTTAAAGCAGTAAAACCTTCGTAGTCGCGCAAAAATATTTGCAGTTTTTGAACTTCATTAGGATCGTTATAAGCATTCTGATAAATATCTTTAAGCAGATAGGGGTCACAGGATGGAATTTCTAAAGCCGGGGTGGTTGTAGCCGGGGTGGTTGTAGCTTGAATTGGCGGCTTTATTATCGGCACTGACACGGCAACTATATTAATAACCGCAGAAAATACTTGCTGAATTTCACCGCTATTACCGCGGAACTTAACATAAACGGTCCGATTCCCTTCGCCTGGCAATAGAACCCAATTTTTAGCGGTAGCGTAAGTTTCCCAATTGCTCCCGGAAAAATTAGAATAATTAGAAATCAGCATGCCGGTAACGCTAACACCGCTCAAAGTCAGGACTACATTACTGGAAGTCGCCTGCGAAGCGCCATTATTTATTTTGACAAAAAAATCAGTTGGCTTCGGCGCAGGTATAAAACCGCCGCCACCACCACCGCCACCACTTGTTATAGTCCAGGCATAACTTTTTGCCGGTGCTTCAGGATTTAAAGCCAAATCAGTTGCCTGAACATAGAATGTATGCGAGGTAACGCTTAAGCCGGAATAATTTACCGGACTTGTACAAGAAGAGAATGAGCCGCTATCAAGTTTGCACTCAAATGTCGATGGCTCGTTAGCACTAAAGGTAAAAGTGGCCGAAGTATTGGTCGTGCTTGCCGGAGGATTCGAATTAATAGTAGTTGTCGGAGGCGTAGTGTCATCAATTACAAAATTAGCTGTTACTGATTTATTAGCCGTAACATTAGTATCCGTTCTGGCAGCGGTTGGATATGCATCGCTCCAATTATCAAAGTGATAACCAGGGTCTGGCGTGGCTGTAACTTGAGTTCCATCTGTTCCATAATCAACCGTTTGCGGTGAAATACCGGTGATTAAACCATTAAGCCCGGCATTATAGGTAAGAGTGAAGGTGTCAATTGTAAAACTGGCAGTGGTTGTAATGTCAGCCGTAACATTAGTGTCCGTTCTGGCGGCAACAGTGCTATTGTTATCACTCCATTTAACAAAACTATAGTGACTATCTGGCGTGGCAACAACCTCAGTTCCATCAAGGCCGCTATTAACTATTTGCGGGGTAATTCCAGTGATAGATCCACCGACTCCGGCATTATAGGTAAGAACAAAAGCAGGAAAGGTTACACTATTGTCCGTTGAGGTTGAGGCATCATTGCTATTTCCAGCAGAATCCGTAACCTTGCCGGCACCAATAGAAGGAATAACAGTACCTGCTAGCGCCGGAACGGTCGCGGTAATCGTGAAGGTTGTCTGATCACCAGAATCAGTAACAAGCCAATTAGAAATAATTGCTGTTCCGTTTTGAGTAATATCTGCATTTGTAAATGTTGCCGGATTAATCGGCCCATTAAAAACTACGGTAAAATTTACCGGGCTTGTAGCCGCTGGGTCGGCTTGCCCGCCCGCCTGATTAACGGTTACTGTTGGGCCGGTAACATCAATATCAATATTCTTAGAATCTCCCAAATTGTTTGGACTGCCAGGAACAGCAGAATTAGTTCTGGTATTTCCCCACCCGTCTCTGGCTGATTCCGTAGTTATTGAAGCGACGGTCAAACCGGTAATGTCCTCTCCGGAATCGGTAGCCCCGACAATATAATCGCCATAAATAGTTGCGCCCGAAACGTTATTTAAAATAACTGAAGCTCCATTGTTTAAAACTACCGTAAGACTTGATAGTGCACTCATGTTGCTATCGTCGTATGTTGCCGTAATGTTAATATCCGCATCAGGACCATAAGTGTCGTCGAAAGTTGAAGAAGTAAAGCTTACTAAATTCGGAAGACTATTATCAACATTAAATTTATTAGAAGTGCTTATCGGGCCGTCCACGGCGCTATTATTAACAGTTATTCTTATTTTAAGGTTAGAGTTATCTAAACCATCTAAAGGCCCTCCGCCATTAGAAGCAGATTTCGTATCCCAAACAATGGTTAAAGTTATATTGCCGGTGCTTGTATCAATAGCGTTTATAGTACCGACCTGATATGCATTACCGTTATCCAAATCAATGCTGCCCGAAGAAGGGGTAGCGGAAACAAGAAGAGGGTCATACCAATTAGCTCCGTTATCCGGGGAATACTCTATCTTTGCTTTAGTGTTTAAAGGCGAAGGTTCAGATACTGTTGTTTCAAAACTTATATACCCGGAACCGTCAGTAGCCTGAGTAATATTTATCGGCGCCGAAGCAACTGGAACGGCAGAGGTTGTGATATTAATATTTTTATTATTCCCCAACGAGCCAGCGGCACCGGGAGCGGGTAAAGTCAAGTCAGCATTGTTTGTAGCCAAATCATAAATATAACCGCCGTTTAAGCTTAAAGAATTAATAGCGCTGTAATCCAAATCTGCAGAATTTTGACCATCAACAACTGTATATCTAAAAGTTAAGGTATCTAACCCAGATCCGGAATTATAGTCAGCCGTGCCAAAGCTATTAAGAGAGAGGGAAGGAGTGCCGCCACCGGTATCGACTGCCATTGCTTCAGAGAATTGAACGGTAATATCAATAATCTCGTCAACTCCATAAGTTCCATCAAGCTTGGCTGAAGTCACATCAAGTATAGTTGGCACGATAGTATCGGTATATATAGCTTTAGTTGCTTCATTGGTTGGATTAACATCGGTAGCAATATTACCCGCTGAATCAGTTCCCGTAACAGACCAGTCTTCAATGACTGCTCCAACCGCGGCCGCGTCAGTTGATATGGTTCTGGTATATTTGTAATCATTCCCGGAAACTAAAATCGTTGCTCCATTTGTAATATCATTGGCAATTCCTTCAGCGACAATGGAGACCGTGGGCGTGGAGCCCAGAGCTTCATTGGCAGTAATCTTGACGTAATAAGTTCCGGCTTTTAATTTTGCATTATCAGCTGCGGGAGTAGTCAGACCGGAATCAGAATAATATTGCATAGTAAAATTTGGGGCAGTGGTATCTTTTGTAATATTAGCAACATTATCTGTGCCAATATTCCCCGCGGCATCAGTATCTCTTAAATATAAAGTAAAGGTATTCCCCTCAACAAGCCCGGCAAATTCAAAAATATCACCAAGGGTAGTTACGCTATTAGTACAAGCTGTCCAATTAGTGTTATCAACCGAACATTGAGGGCTGGTAGTTTCATCATCTGTAAATGTAATTATTTTACTGGCGTTTACTTTGGTGCCGGTAGTAGGTGCTGTAATAGAAACGGTTGGCACTACACCAATCGCTCCGCCGGTATGCGTGCCGGAGTTTGGAGCACCAACAGTATTGCCAATCAAATCCTGAGCATTGGCGACCGTGATTATGATATTTCCACCATCAAACATTTCACCGGATGACCAGGTCAAAACATAAGTATTACCGGAGACTAGGCCGACAGTGTTTGGATTGTTAGAGAGAGTGCCCTTTCCGGTGCCGGAGACAGTATAGTTGGCGGCCGTAGTCACGCCCGTGCCCATCGCTTCACTGAATATAATGTTAACAGTTAAACCGGTCTGAACTGCGACTGTAGAAACGGTCGGCGGTATACCAATCGCTCCGCCGATATCCGTGCCGGAGTTTGGAGCACCAACAATATTGCCAGCCAGATCCTGCGCATTAGCGACTGTAATCGTAATATCTCCACCACTTTCCATTTCACCTGACGACCATGTTAAAACATAAGTATTACCGCCGACTATAGCGGCAGTATCTGGATTGTTAGAAAGCGTTCCTTTGCCCGTACCAGAAATCGTGTAATTGGCAGCCGTAGTCACGCCTCCATCCATGGCTTCACTAAAAACAACATTAACAGTTAAACCGGTCTGGACAGTTACAGTGGAAACTGTTGGAGCAGTGTTGTCTTTCGTAACATTAGCGACACTATCCGTACCAACATTTCCCGCGGCATCAGTATCTCTTAAATATAAGGTAAAGGTATTTCCCTCAGTAACCCCAGAAAATTCGGGAATATCGCTAAGGACAGTTACGCCGCTATTACAGGCTATCCAGTTAACATTATCAACTGAACATTGAGGGCTGGTAGTTTCACCATCTGTAAATGTAATTATTTTACTGGTTTTTGCTCTAGTGCCATTAGCGGGTGAAGTAATAAAAACAACCGGCGCCGTGCCGATCGCGCCTCCGGTATGCGTGCCGGAAGTGGGAGCGCCGATGGTATTGCCTGCTAAATCTTGGGCATTCACAACCGTTATCGTAATATTTCCGCCGTTAAACATTTCGCCTGATGACCAGGTTAAAACATAAGTATTGCCGGAAACAATAGCAACAGTATTTGGATTATTAGAAAGAGTTCCTTTGCCGGTACCAGAAACAGTATAGTTTGTATTTGTCGTCACGCCCGTACCCATGGCTTCACTGAAAGTAATGTTAACGGTTAAACCGGTCTGGACTGCGACGTTAGAAACAGTTGGGGCTACGCCGATCGCGCCTCCGGTATGCGTGCCAGAAGTGGGAGCGCCGATAACGTTGCCGGCCGAGTCCTGCGCATTAGCGACCGTGATCGTAATATTTCCGCCGTTAAACATTTCACCTGACGACCAGGTAAGCCGGTATTTATTACCGGAGACTAAAGCAATAGAGTTTGGGTTGTTGGCGAGAGTTCCTTTGCCGGTACCAGTGACAGTATAGTTTGTATTTGTCGTCACGCCCGTAACCATCGCCTCGCTGAAGGTGACATCAACAGTTAAACCGGTCTGAACTGCGACCGTAGAAACAGTTGGGGCTACGCCAATCGCTCCGCCCGTATGCGTGCCAGAAGTGGGAGCGCCGATGGTATTGCCGGCCGAGTCCTGCGCATTAGCGACCGTGATGGTGATATTTCCGGCGTTTTTCATTTCACCTGATGACCAGGTTAAAGTATAGGTGCTGCCGGAAACGAAAGCCACGCTGTTCGGATTACTGGAGAGAGTTCCGATTCCTGTGCCGGTGACAGTATAGTTTGTATTTGTCGTCACGCCTGCACCCATTGGTTCACTAAAAACAACATTGACGGTTAAACCGGTCTGGACTGCAACCGTAGAAACGGTCGGGGCTACGCCGATCGCTCCGCCCGTATCCGTGCCTGAAGTGGGAGCGCCGATGGTATTGCCGGCCGAATCTTGAACATTAATAACAGTAATAGTGATATTCCCGCCATTCTTCATTTCACCGGATGACCAGGTAAGCCGGTATTTATTGCCAGAGACTAAGGCAACAGAGTTTGGATTACTGGCCAGGGTTCCGATGCCTGTGCCGGTGACAGTATAATTTGTATTTGTCGTCACGCCCGTAACCATCGCCTCGCTGAAGGTGACATCAACAGTTAAACCGGTCTGGACTGCAACCGTAGAAACAGTTGGGGCTACGCCGATCGCGCCTCCGGTATGCGTGCCAGAAGTGGGAGCGCCGATGGTATTGCCGGCCGAGTCCTGCGCATTAGCGACCGTGATCGTAATATTTCCGCCGTTAAACATTTCGCCTGATGACCAGGTTAAAGTATAGGTGCTGCCGGAAACGAAAGCCACGCTGTTTGGATTACTGGAGAGAGTTCCGATTCCTGTGCCGGTGACAGTATAATTTGTATTTGTAGTAACTCCTGTTCCCATCGCTTCGCTGAAAGTGACGTTAACGGTTAAACCGGTCTGAACTGCGACCGTAGAAACAGTTGGGGCTACGCCGATCGCTCCGCCGGTATGCGTGCCAGAAGTGGGAGCGCCGATGGTATTGCCGGCCGAGTCCTGCGCATTAGCGACCGTGATGGTGATATTTCCGGCGTTTTTCATTTCACCTGATGACCAGGTTAAAGTATAGGTGCTGCCGGAAACGAAAGCCACGCTGTTTGGATTACTGGAGAGAGTTCCGATTCCTGTGCCGGTGACAGTATAGTTTGTATTTGTAGTAACTCCTGTTCCCATCGCTTCGCTGAAAGTGACGTTAACGGTTAAACCGGTCTGAACTGCGACCGTAGAAACAGTTGGGGCCGTTGAATCTCCGGTGGCAACGGTTACATAACCGGTTGTCGCGGCAAAATAGGTATTGTCTTGATGAGTTGCGGCTGAACTTGTAGAACCCCAGGTTGAAGGAGTTTTGCCCACACCGGCAAGCAAGAGACTGTTTACGGCTATATTAAGACCGGGGCCGATACTGGCCGTAGCGCTTCCGGTAGGCGCAATGCTTAAAGCACCGGCAGCTGAAGTACCGGTTATCACAGATTTCGCACCAGAACCGGAGAATGTCAAATTCCCATAGGCTGCAGCAACAACTGCTTGAGCTCCGGCTGCTCCGTAAACAACCGTGCCGGTCGCGCCGCTAGAGAGCGTCCCGGAAGTTACTGTTGTCGCGCCGTTCAAAGTTAAAGTATTCGTACCCACGCCAAGAGTACCGCTAGTCAATGTCAGGCCGTTAGTAATCGCTTTTGATCCTCCAAGGCTAACTCCGCTGGCATTATTAATTATTACTCCGCCGCTGCCGGCCCATGTCGCCGGAAATTCCGTGCCGGTTGTCTGCAGAGCGGATCCTTTATATTGCAAAGTGGAGGCTGCTCCGTAAGTCGCGACGGTGCCGGCGGTTGTCGCCGTTCCTTCCATCGAGAGAATTCCATTCACCGTTGCACCGGTAGTTGTCTTCGCGCCGGAACCGGAGAGAGTCAGGTTCCCATAAGTTATGGCAACTACTGCTTGAGCTCCGGCTGCTCCGTAAACAACCGTGCCGGTCGCACCGCTGGACAATGTTCCGGAGGTGACCGTTATCGAACCGTTCAAAGTCAAAGTATTCGTGCCCACGCCGAACGTTCCACTGGTTAAGGTTAAAGCGTTGGTAATCGCTTTTGATCCTCCAAGGTTAACTCCGCTGGCATTATTAATTATTACTCCGCCGCTTCCGCCAAATGTCGCTGGAAATTCCGTGCCGGTTGTCTGCAGAGCGGATCCTTTATATTGCAAAGTGGAGGCTGCTCCGTAAGTCGCGATTGTGCCGGCGGTTGTCGCCGTTCCTTCCATCGAAATAATTCCGTTTACTGTTGCACCGGTAGTCGTCTTCGCGCCGCTATTAGAAAGAGTTAAATTATTATAAGTATATGCTCCGACTGCTTGTGCGCCAGCGGCATTATAATTTATCGTACCGGTAGATGGTGTAAACGTGCCCGCTGTGCCGCTTAAAAAAGTACCGCCCGCATTCAAGGTTCCTGCATTGGAAAAAATAATTTGTGAATCGACTCCAGCAGAGGTAATATTTCCGGAGACCGTAACAGTACCCGTAGAAACTGTTATTTGGGTCAAGTTTAACCCACCGCTTGTACCAGTAAGCACAATTGACCCGGCAGATAAACTTCCGGCATCAACGGCAATTACTTTGTTGGTAGTACCTGAGGGTAAATTTATTGTAATCGCATTAGTTACAGTTAAAGAATTGGTGCCGCTAATAGTAAGGGTGTCGAGTTTATTACCCGCGGTAAATGTAACATCTAAAGCGACGGCGGCAGTATCAACCGTCACAGTCATGGCGGTATTAGGAATGATCACATTATCGACCGCTAACGGCACACGGCCACAAGACCAGGTTCCAATAGTATTCCAGTTACCGGCAGAAGCAGTACAAGCAAGGGCCTGAGCCTTTGGTACGCCTACCAAAAACGAGGAAACAAAAAAAGCGAATGCAAAAACACTCACTAATAAAAAAGATGACCAATTTTTTTTGTTCTTATTTATATTCATATTTATTAAACTGGTTGTACCTCTTTTTTTGAACAAGTTATCTATAATTATTATACACTACTTATTAAAAATTGTTAAAGCTTTTTATACACAGGAGATATCTTAAAAAGTATAATAATATTATAACACAAATCTATAAGAATAGTAAAACAAAAACGGCCGAAAAGGCCGGTTTTATTTTACTTGCTCGGGGACTTGGATTTACCCCTTCGCCTGTTACCGCTTGCAAGCAAGCGGGGCTCCGGGGCATAAACTTCTCATCCAGTTTCCAAGAATGGTAAAAATAAAACCTCGACAAAAAGTCGAGGTTTTATTTTTACATGCTCGGGGACTTGGATTCGAACCAAGATAAACAGGTCCAGAACCTGTTGTCCTACCATTGGACGATCCCCGAAAAAATCAATTACAAATTATAAGTGATAAATTATAAATTAAATAAAAGTGCCTTGAGGCGGCACTAAAAAATATTAAATTATTTTTACCATTCTGTCAAAACACACCTCGTCCGCTCCTCCCAAGAAAAAAATTTCTACTTTTGTCATCCTGAGCGCCGCGCGAAGGATCTAGACCGCAAGAAAATTTCAGAATCTTCGAACGACAGAAAAGTAATCGGTTCTTTTAAGCTTCCTATTGTTTAGATCCTTCGTCGTTAGCCGCGGCGGCTTACTCCTCAGGATGACAAAAAAACTTTTTACTTTTTCACTGAAACGCACTTCGGACCACGCCGCGTTGTCACTCCTTTGGAACCATTCCTATCCCCTCCTTAAAAAAGAGGGGGAATATTTTATCCGATAATTTTTCCGCCGAAAGTTTTTAACAAATCGCTCATCATATCCTTACCGTGATTCAAATCATCAGCCGAGGATTCCTCAGTTGGAATCTCAACTTCCAGATTGGTTTCAATGCCGGCAATATTTTTATTAGCATCTTCAACTTCCAAGTTCGCATCAATAACGGTTTCCACCAGCAAAGGCGCCTGATAAACTTCGCGCAGAACATTTTGCAGTATTTCTTTCATTTTTGCCTCGTCAATCCGGTCTTTGTGAAATTTATATTTAAAGGCCAGGCAAACCTTATTGCCTGATAATTCGCGCGGCAGGCATTGGCGCAAAATAAAAGACAAGGAATGATTATATTTTTTAATCTTGGCCAGCACTTCGTTCCAGCGGGAAATAATTTTTTCTTTATCCAGGCCCGTGGCGGAAAAATTAACCTGTTCAGTGTTTGGGGCCGGCGGAATATTTTTAGTGCCGCCTGAAGCGGAAAATGTCCGGCCGCCTGAAGCGGAATTTATCGTCGGCGTTGCGTTAATTTTTGGCGCGACATTGGAAGATTCAAAACATAATTCGGCAATAGCCAGTTCAGCCGGCAATTGGGTGATAAAACTGTCTTTCATTTCCGCTTTGGCGATAATAAATTTTTCCAGAAAAATAATCAGCTGATTTATTTCCAATCCTTGCTTAATTTCATTTATCTTGATTTCAAAACTCTCGCCGATATCCAACCCCAGCCTTTCGCCCAGACTCGGATTTATCTTTCCCAAAAGTATTTTTCTTAAAACTTCAATCAAGTCGCCGATAAATTTTTCCAAATCAACGCCATCATCCATCAGCTTATTAATCAGGACGATGCCCCCGGCGGCATCTTTTTTAATCAGTACTTCCAAAAGTTTGATAATTTCGGCGATGTCGCTGCGGGGAATAACCAAATCCGCTTCGGCGCGGGTAATTTCTTTACCGGAGATGGAAACAAGCTGTCCCAAAAGGCTTTCCGCGTCGCGCATATGCCCCTCGGACTGGCGGGCAATCGCCTCTAAAATTTCTTTATTTGCTTTTATGCCCTCGGCTTTAATAATATAAGAAAGTTTTTTTACCGTATCTTCAATGCTGATGCGGCGGAAATCAAAACGCTCGCAGCGGGAAATAATCGTAGCCGGCACTTTATGGATTTCCGTGGTGCAGAGAATAAAAATAACATGGGCTGGCGGCTCTTCGATCAATTTCAGCAAGGCATTAAAAGCGGAAATGGAAAGCATGTGCACTTCATCGATGATAAAAACCTTATATTTATATTTGGAGGGCGTAACGCGCGCCGAAGCAATGATATTTTCCCGGACATTATCAACGCCGGTGTGCGAAGCGGCATCAATTTCTACGATGTCCAAGCTCCGGCCGGCCACGATTTCCAAGCACGAGGCGCATTTATCGCAAGGCTCATACTCCCCTTCTTTGCGCTTTAAACAATTCACGGCTTTAGCCATCAAGCGGGCGAAGGTTGTTTTGCCGACGGCTCTAGGGCCGCAAAAAAGATAAGCATGGGTAATTTTTCCCGTGCTAATTTCATTTTGCAGAGTAACCTTGATATGATTTTGCCCAACCGCTTCCGCGAAAATCTGCGGACGATATTTTCTATACAGTGTCGCCATGTTTTTATTTGGTCATTCCCGCGAAGGCGGGAATCTAGTGTCTACTAAACTAATCTGGATTCCCGCCTTCGCGGGAATGACGTTTTTCTATTTGCTTTTAATTACATTCTCCGCCGCCGCCCAAAGGCTGTCGCCCGCTACGGGCACTAAGATTACAACCTGATCGCCCGGCACGCCCTTATAATAAGTGATGCTAGCGGTGATGACGCGGAATTTTTTCCGTTCGGCGCTGACAAAATAATTTCCATTGCCATCCTTTTCCAGCTTGCCGATAAGGCGCTTTCTTTCAACCGGCTTGGTTTGCTTGTAAATAAAAGTTCCTCTGTCGGTAATCGTTAATTTCAAAATATCACCTTCCACCAATTTTGATTTGGAAGCGTAATTGGCCGGCACGCTATATTCCTTGCCGTCCGGGCCGATCATATTTTCACCGTTAAAGATTCCTTCCACCACTTTGCCGCTTTCTTCATCCGCCTCTATTAAACCATCGCTAATTTCCGCGATAGAAATGCGTTCCTCATCCCCGTTATCAAGCAGACCGCCGAATAAATCCGATAACCTGGCGCTGTTTTTACGAACATTTTCCATCAATTGCTTGGCTAAAATAATTTTTGTTTTGGAAACAATTACGGAATTATCACTGGAATTTTCTTTTTCATCTTCTTCGCCATATTCATCCTCCTCGTCTTCTTCATCTGATTTTTCTTCATATTCTTTTTCAGCCACAATCGCATCCGCCAAGATCGGTTCTAAATCGCTTTCTTCCGCTTCTTCGTTTTCTTCTTCATTTTCATCGTCAGACAACTCTTCATCTTCAGAATCTTCTTCCTCATCGCTTTCAACCTCATCTTCTTCATCATCGGAAGAAATAAGAGAAGCATCTCCGGCCGCGGCGTCAAAAACCGGCGCTTTTATTTCGGTATCAACGTCTTCGTCTAAATCAAAATCTTCATCCTCTTCAGAACCAGTCTCTTCGTCATCCTTAGAAAAATCAGAAATGGAAAGATTCTCCTCATCGGCAGACAAATTATCGGGTTCAAAATCGTTATTTTTGTTTGAGTTTGGCATATTTTTGTTTGTTTAATTTTTATTTTTATTCTCATCTACATACTATATTAAAAAAGCCCTTTTTTCAAGGGCCTTTTTTGTGGTGTTTTTTATAAAGATTTAAGTTTTAAATCTCAAAACATTGTCAGCCGTTTGTTTATCTCCGCTTCAATCAGAGAACGGTCACGGCCATATTTCAGCTTGCTAAGAGTTTTTATCTTGGCGGATATTTCCGGCCGGTCAATTCCCGGCAGCGGCCAAATCGTCCGCATGGAGAACGGCCTAGATGCCGTATTGTCAATCAGGAGTTTAACATAAGCGGTATAAGCTTCAATATTTATCAGATCATACTGGTTAAAAACGGGCGAAAATTCCTTAGCGAGAACTTCAGCGTCTTCCGAACCGATTTTGAAAGTAAACCAGCTTCCGACGTTGCCAAAGACAGCCGAACGGATCGCTTCGCCCTCTTTGCCCAATTGGCCCAGATATTGATGGGCAATAATTAAATTCAAGCCATATTTTCTCGCTTCAGACAAAATTGTGTTGATAGAGTCGGTGGTAAAATTTTGAAACTCATCAATATAGAGATAAAAATCCTTGCGCAAATTATCCGGCATATCAGCCCGGGAAAGCGCCGCCAATAAAATTTTACCGACAATAATCAAGCCCAGAAGATAAGCGTTCATGTCGCCAATTTTTCCCTTAGACAAATCAACCAGCAGAATTTTCTGTTTATCCATTATATCGCGCAAATTAAACGAACTTTTTTGCTGGCCGATAATGGGGCGCATTGTATCGTTGGAAATAAACTGGGTCAATTTAGAAGTAATATAAGGCACAATATTGGCTAAAGCCGCTTCGCCGCCCGCTTTTTCCGCCTGCTTGCGCCAAAAATCAACGACCGTAATATCCGAGCAATTTTCCAATTTTATTTTGCGAAAATCAGGATCGGATAAAACGCGCGGCACTTCCATCAGCGTTGAGCCCGATTCCACGTGCGCCATTATCAAAAGCAAGGCGTTGCGCATATACTGCTCAAACATCGGCCCGCCGGTAGTTTTCAAATCATATAGCTTATCAAAAATTTTAATGAGCTCGTTGATAACAAAAGTCTTCTGCTCCGGATAGCGCTCATCAAATTCGATCAAATTCAAGCCCATCGGCCGTTCAGTGTCGGCCGGCGAAAATAAAACCACATCTTCGGCTCTCTCCGGCGGAATGCGGCGCAGGATATCTTCTATTAAATCACCGTGTGGATCCATTATGCACACTCCTTCGCCGTTTAAAATATCCTGAATCGCCAAGCTGGCGATAAACTGCGATTTGCCTGTACCGGACTTGCCGATGATATACATGTGGCGGCGGCGATCGGGGCGCTTAATGCGGATTTCTTTTTCCACTCCGCGATAAACATTTTTGCCCAAGACAATTCCTTCGGTTGGCGCGTTAGGCGGCGCCGACGCCTGCCGGGCGGTCAGCCAGGCGATATTGGGGGTTTCCAGATGTTTCAAAGGAAAATGAAAAATACCGGCCAACTCCTCGGTATTCAGAAGAAAGCTTAAACCCTGATCAAAACGGCGGTAAATAAAATCATGAATTAACCCGCCGTTGAATTTAATAATTTTTTGTTTGAAGATATTGCCATATTCATAATAGTTAAATTCGGCAAAAGCATTAACCATATTGTTCAAATAAGCCTTGCCATTAGAAATATTTTTAGTGCTGGCTACAATCCGTAAATTTACGTCTAAACCGGCTTTAGAATTTTTTTCTTCAAAATTTTTCAGCATTTCTTCTTCCATCGCCGACAATTTTTTCGGCTCTTTGGCTTCGGTTTTTTCCCTTTCACCTTTCGGCTTCGCCTCTTGAGCCACGCTCCTTAAAAAAGACAAAATCTTTTTTGACGTACCGCCACCTAAGGCTTCACCCAATCCCTTGCCGCGATTCACTTCGCGGACAACGGCCGAAATTTTGCTGTGCCAAACCGCCTTAGCGCTGCGCACCACCAATTGTACGACCATTGATTCGTCTTTTTCCAGCTTGCTCATAACGTTAACAATGGAATTCATCGGATCAATTTCCATTTTATTATACGTCCGCAAAGGAAAAATAAAACTTTTTTTAGTTTTCAAAACGCAAGTATTAACTTTAGCGTCCGGATGAAAAATATTATAGTCCGGCACTTCTTCCACTAAGGCATCCGGATAATGGGCATGGATCTGCTGCTCGATATAGCGGGCGGAAACGGCCGGCGCCACCACGTAAAAAAATATTTTTTTGTCTGAAGCGACAATTTCAAAAGAAAAATGATCCTCGCGCCCAAAGAGCCAGGCCTTAAGCCCGCGCTGGGCGCGCGCTCCGCCGATACTGTTAAAGATCGATTCGCCGACCGCGATTTCTTCGCGCAAACCCTGAACCGTTACTTCCTTATTTTCTTCGCCCGGTTTTTCCTTGGGAAGACGCACCATAAAAACCGTTTGCGTCAAATACTGATTGCGGACAAAATAATTCCGCATAATTTTTAAAACAATCAAAATAATAATCAAAAAGACGACGGCAAAAACCGCAAAAAAAGCGACCGCCTGCCAATCGGCACTCGCATTAATTTCCGGCAAAGAAAAACTTTCTGTGGAGTTGAGGCCGTAATTCATATTGAGAATCAGGATTTAAGAATTAAGATTTAGGAATTAAAATTTAAGAGTTGTCGCTAATTAATTAATTATTATTCATAAATCATAAATCTTAATTCTTTTTTCTTAATTTAATTATCTCATCTGCTTTAATTTTTGCTTCCTGCTCCAGAAAATATTTATTGACACCCGGAATAATTGAAAGCCATTTTCTTATCAAACTGACTATCTTGCCGATATTAATTTTAGTTTTTTCCAGAAGTTTGTTGATTTTTTTAGCGGTTTCTTCGCCGGCCTTGCGGAATTCCGCCTGCAATTCCTGCGGCAAGCCGAAATAAATATCTTCCAATCCGCGGGCCAAAAAATTTTCTATCTTTTTCTCTCTTTCTTCATATTCGGAAATAACGCTTTTAACCGGGACGGCCGCCGCTCTGGCCGCGGTCAAAAGCGCTTCTGTCTCGCCGGTTGTTTCCGCTTTTTTTTCGCCAAACTTCTCCTGTTTTTCCAACGGCAACTCCGGCCGTTCATTTGGAGCGCCTGCTTGTGTTTCTATTTTTTTCGGCGCCTCAAAATTGGCGCGGATATTCGGTTCTCCCGGCATATAATTATATATCTTATTATATCACAAAATTAAAAAAGGGCGAAGAACGCTGCCTTTAATAATCCGCTGAAAAATTATCAATCTAAAAAGCATCGGGCTGGCGTTTTTTTCGTCAAAAAATTTATTTTGTGCTATAATATAATCACTTAACAAAAAAACAATGCTGAAATATAAAAAAATTTCTAAAAACATCCAGGAAATAATAATTGATAATCCGCGAATCAAGGGAAAAACCCGCTGGCTCAATATCATTAATCCGGGCAAAGAAGAATTGAAATATCTGCGGCGCTTTAAACAGTACGCTTTTGATTTTCATGAACTGCGCGCTTCATCGGCCAGTGTCCAGGCGGAACACCCGACGATTGAAAAACGGGATAAATATTTCTTTTTTATTTTACAATTCCCCTGTTTTTCCGGCAATAAAATTGAAGCGGTCGAGGTTGATTTTTTTATCAGCCATGGGCTTTTAATCACTTTGCATAACGGAAAAATAAGCGCTCTTAACAATTTTTTCAATACCGCTAAAAAAGACGAAAAATCCGTTTTAGCTTACAGCCAGCCATCTTCTGCCATCTTGCTCTATGAATTGCTGAAGAAACTGATTTTCGGCTGTTATGAATTAATGGATCAAAACAGCGCCAAGATCAACGCGGCGGAAAAAATAATTTTCTCGCACGAGCAGAAAAAAGCCGTTTCTGAAATACTTGAACTTCAGTACAACATCATTAATATCCGCCGTATCATCACAAACTACAAAAATATCCTAAAAAAAATTAAGGAAATGAAAAGTTCGGTTGTCTCCACGTCCAAACTGGAATCTTACTATTTTTACCTGATCGAAGAAACCAAGCGCATTTGGGAATTTTCCGAAAGCCAGAAAGAAACCATCCAGGCGCTTCATGAAACCAACGAATCCATGCTTAATTACCAAATTAATAACATTATTAAAACACTGACAATCGTTTCCGTTATTTTCACGCCGCTGACATTTATTGCCACGCTTTTGACCATAAGCACCAATAACGGCATGCCTTTTCTGGAAATGTTCAATGGCTTTTGGTTCGTAACCTCCGGGCTTGGCGTTCTTGCTCTCTTAATGTTGCTTTATTTCCTGCGGAAGAAATGGCTCTAAGTTAATTAAGAGTTAAGAATTAAGAATTACGAATTATTTTGAAACAAAAAAGAGGCGCACAAGGCGTCTTTTTTGTTAAACAAATCCCCTCTTGGGAGGGGTGGCCGGTCCCTGACCGGACGGGGCGGGTTTATTCCTGACAATAAATTATTTAAAAAGTAAATTATTATTCATTATTTTCTTTATATCGTTTAAAGATTTTACTTTCACAAATTTTTTTCTAAGTTCAGCGGCATCAAGCATTCCTTTGACATACCAGCAAAGATGCTTGCGCATTTCCAAAATCCCCTGTTTGCCTTTCAGTTTTTCCATCAACTTAGCATGTTCATAGGCTATTTTAAAAATATCTTTAATCCGTAATTCATAATCCATAATTCGTAATTGTCTGAAAATCCACGGCCGGCCGCAAGCTCCCTGGCCGATACCAAGGCCATCGGCGTCAGAATCTTTTAAAAGCTTTTGGGCCGATTGCCAATCTCCTACTCCGCCATTAGCCAAAACTATGCCCTTAAACTTTTTTTTCACCCGGTTAATCATCACCGCGTCCACTCCCCCCACGAAACCCTGCACCAAAGTCCGGCCATGCACCATAATCGCTTTAATATCCAGGTCTTTCATCTTTTCAATAAAATCCAAAACACTGACGCGCCCCGCCTTAATCCGCACTTTTACCGATATTGGCAATTTGGTATTGGCGATCACCGTTTTGATCACCTCGTGCGCCAAATCCAAGTCTTGAAATAATTTTACGCCAGCGCCGGACTTTTGGATCTTGGACGCCGAACAGCCAAAATTTATATCAATGCCGTCCGGTTTAATTTTTTTCTCGATCAATTTAACGGCGATGGCAAAATGATCGGGATTATTTCCAAAAAGCTGGACGACAAATTTCGCGCCGCCATTTTTTTTATACGACTTCATCAACTCCCAAGTTTTTTCACTCCCATGCACCATGGCCGTGGCCGAAACCATTTCACTGTAAACCACGTCCGCGCCACATTTTCCACACAAATAACGAAAACCGGCATCGGTGATGCCGGCCATCGGCGCGAGCGCTATTATCGGTCTGTTTAATTTTTGCCAAAAATTATTCATGCTTTTTTATCTAACATCTATTTTAATTATTTTTTATAAATCTCGGCGCCATTATCCGTGTCTTTGATTTGATAGCCAAGTTTTTCAATTTCCTTCCGCAAACGATCGGATTCTGGCCAATTTTTCTCCGCGCGGGCTTCTTGCCTTTTTTCCGCTAATTTCTTAATTTCTTCCGGCACATCTCCCTTGTAAACAATAGTAAAAACTTGGCCGGATATTTTTATTTCATCAAATACGTTTATAGCCAGGGTGTGCCTCTCTTCATTAAAATTTAAGCCTAAAACCTTATCAAAATCCAGAACCGTCGCCAATTTATTTTTTGGCGATAAATCGGATTTCAAGACTTCCTGCAAAACCGACAAGGCGCCCGGAGTATTAAAATCATCGTTCAAAAATTCGGAGAATTTATTTTTATATTCAGAGCTTGCCGCGCCTTTTTTATCACCCAGTTCTTTAAGCTTATTATAAATTCCATTCAATCCGTTTTGCGCCGCTTCTAAAGATTCCCAGGTAAAATTCTGTTTGGAACGATAATTGGCTGATAAAAATAAATAACGCAAAGACAGAGGCATAAAACTTTTGGCTTTGACCTCGGCCAAAGTAAAACCAGTACCGGTGGATTTGGACATTTTTTCATTATTCACCAAAAGATGCTCGTTATGCAGCCAATAATTTACATATTTAACGCCATTAGCCGCCTCGGATTGGGCGATTTCATTGGTATGATGAACCGGGATATGCTCAATGCCGCCCATGTGAATATCCAGCGTCTCGCCCAAATATTTTTTAGCCATCGCGGAGCATTCAATGTGCCAGCCGGGAAAACCATCGCCATTTTTAACTAATGGCGAGATAAATGGAGACGGCCAATATTGCAAAGCATCGGCATGAGTGCCGGCGCGAAAAAACCAAAGCGCAAAATCATGGGGATTTTTCTTGGCCGGGTCAGTTATTTCCCCCTTGCCAACGCCGGCAATATTTTTTTCTAGATTCTGCCCGGATAAAGCCGTATAATTTGGAAATTTGAAAATATCAAAATAAATCGCCAAAGGCGTCGCATAGGCAAAATCTTTATCCAAAAGTGCCGCGATCATCTCTTGCGCCTCTTTAATATGCTCCGTGGCTAAAGGCGCAAAAGTCGGATTTTTAATATTCAAATCACGGGCATCATCTTCGTAAACTTTAATATATTTTTGAGCAATTTCTTCGGGCGATAAATTTTCCCGCTTCGCTCCTTTGTCCATCTTATCTTCACCCTCGTCTTCATCAGAAGCCATGTGCCCGACATCAGTATAATTTTTAACATATTTGACTTTATAACCGTCGTATTCAAAAATGCGCCGGATGATATCGCCCAAAACGGCCGCCCGCAGATTGCCAAGATGCTGAACCCAATAAACCGTCGGCCCGCATTGATAAAACAAAACCCTGCTTTTTTTTATGGGCTTAAATTCTTCTTTTTTCCTGGACAACGTATTGTAAAGATAAATTTTATTCATATACGGTATTTTAACGAAAAATAAAGGGAAAAGCAAATTAAAAATTAACTGCTCTATAATCTGTCAATCAAAGCGGCAATCCCCTGTCAAGAGACTGCCGCGTAACAAAAAATAGTTTTTTAATTCTTCTTTCTTAATTCTTAATTCCTATTTTAGCCCGTCAATTTCATTAATCCTTACCAAATGCTTCTTGCCGAAATTATCGCGATAAAGGAGATAATATTCTACCTTTTCCGAATTTTTTTTCAATTCGGCGATAAATTTTTCATTGTAAGAGACAAAATATTCTAAATCCATTTTTTCAAACGCGCCGCCGGTAAAAAGAATTGTTCTTCTCCCCTCTCCGATGCGCTCGGATGTCGGACGGACTTCCAGATTAAAATCCGTGCCGGCGAATTTAATAACCAGCTTCGGCTGATCAATGGCGCCGGAACCGGAAGATACATTAATAAAATCCGCAAACACTTTAAAAACAAAAACCACTTCATTGAGCGAACCGAACGGACGCTTAATTAATTCTTTGAGGGCGGAAATTTTTAAACTGTCTTTTTTGGCTACGGCCGAAACGCGAACATGAACCTTGGAGATCCGGATATTGGCCGTCACCTGCCGGCGCATAATTTTGACGGATTCATAGGTCAGATAAGCGTAAACAGCCGTAATCAGCACCAAAATTAAATTGGCGTTTTGGTTTAAAACTTCTAAAATTTTATTTATTATGCCGGACATATTATTTCGAGTTTATTATACTACTATACCACGAAATTAGGAAATAAAAAAACCGTCTGGGGATGACGGTTTTTGCGTTTTTAAATTAGGGGTTACCTGACTATTTTGAATTTTCCCCCTGCGACTTTCAGGATTTTACCATCAAGTCTGCTTACCTTGAATGTATCTGGTATTTTTTTTCTGTTTATGTTTACAAAATCTTCATCCAAGGAGCTGAAACACAAAGAATAGCGTGTCCCCTGCTTATCTTCGATAGTCAGCTGCTGCAGTCTCGTATCAAACCCAATTATTTCTCCACGCAAACCTTCGGCGACCGGCACTCGCATTTCAATCATATTGCGCTTCCTTTGTTGAAAAAGAATTGCTTTTTTGAAAAGAATTACTTTCCGATTTTATTTTTATCATACTTTGCCATAGATTTCAAGACCTCAGGTGAAGTCGTGGCGATTTCCGCCGGCCGGATTTCCAATTTATACAAAGTGAAGACATCGTCCGTCTTTTTTATTGGTTTTATTGTCAGGCCGGCTGATTTTAATTTGTTATCGTTTAAATAAGCAAAATCTTTTTCCGGAAAAGTAAAATTATAATAATAAACCGGTAAAAGATCGGCTAATTTCCGATAGAGATTATTCATCGCATCATCAGTCAGCAAGCCGACAATCACCTTGCGTTCGGGAAAAAATATTTTGTCATGATATTGGGTGACGATGACTGATGAAGGCTCGGTTAAAGCAATAACCTGGTCATATTCCAGCTTTAAATTCGCATTATTGACGGCCAGATAGGCTAAGCCTTCCTTGGATCCGCTCATAACAAAATTGAAGGAAAAAAAGAAAACTAAAATAATACAAATTGCTTGCGTCGCGCCGATTAAAAAATTTCTTCCCGGCCAGGCGGGCTTGAAAAATTTTATTATTCCGGAATAATTGCCGATAACGACAGCTTCTTCGCTTTCTTTATCACGGGCAAATAGCGCCCAAGAAAGGCGTGTTAGGAAAAAAGCGGCTAAAGGCATCGCTCCGAGATAAATCGGCAGCCAATAGCGAGTATAAGAATTGCCAATGGTAATTTCATTAATATTCGGGTTGTCGTGAAAATCCCAGCTGCCATAATACAAAATCAGAATAACGCTGACAGCAAGATAAGCCGATAAAAACGCCCAGTATTTTTTCTTCCATTTCCAAACGCGCGTCAAAAAAAGAAATAAGCCCAAAAAGGCCGGCCAAAAAAGCAGCGGGAACATTTTTAAAAAATAATTTTTAAAAACCTGCTCGGCCTGCGCCGGTTTAAGGCCGAAATAAAAAATATTGTCCTGGATCTTTTTAAGCGGCGCGGAAATACCGGCCAATTGCCCGCCGGTTACGGTTTTAGTTAAATCCTGGCCGGCCGAAGTGATAATCGCGATCGATTGGTTCATCTTCGGATATCCGCCGTAAATAAAACCGCCATAAAGAATTTGATTCCAGGATATCACCGGCACAAAAGGCAATAAAACAAAAGCGATAAAGATAAGCAATTTAAAAAATCCGACTTTTTTGAAATTAAGCAGCCAAAGAATCAATAACATCGGCACGACCCAAAGAACCTCTGAGGTTCTGGTAATCAGAGCGGCGCCGCAAAACAAACCGCCCAAAGCGGATAAAAATAAATTCAGCCAGTCCATTTTCCAGAATCTCCAGGCAAAAAATTTATTTTTTGCCGGCGGCCTGGCGCAAGCGTAGGTGATAAAACACAAGCCGATTATCAGAAAAGAAATGAACAAAACATTATGGAACATGCTCCGGACGCTGTAATAAAAAAATACCGGAAAGCTTAAAAGCAAAAAGGTGCTTAAAAAAGCGATGCGCGCGGTAAATATTTTTTTCAGCAGCAGATAATAGAAAAAAATAGCGAACGCGGCGAAAAACGGCGTTAAATAGGGCAAAACCTCAATTGATGTAAATTTAGCGATTGTGCCGTAAATTAAAATTATTCCTAAAAAACTTACCGGCTTAAGAAAACCGCCGTCGCTCCGGAAACTGCGCGACTGCATTATTTCGCCTACATAGGGATTATATTTTTCATAAATGGTTAATTGGCCGGTCTGGGCGTAAAGCTTGGAAAAGACATAATTGGCGGTTTCATCGGGCGAAGCCCATTTTATAAAGCCGTCTTTTTGGACATAAGAAATAAAACCGTAAGCGGACGCAAAAAAACCGGCCGCCAAAAAGACAACGCAGATTCCCCGCCAATATTTCTTTAAAAAAATACCTATTTGCTTCATTATATAAACTTCTTAATTTACTGGATTCCCGCCTTCGCGGGAATGACAATTTAAACTTAACTTATCAAATAATGCGGATTTTAGCAAGAAAAACGATAACCTCGCTCTCCTTAAATAAATCTGCTAAAATTAATTTAGTATGAAAATCAGTTTGAAAAAACAAATCTTTTATCTGGCGCTGGCCACCATCTGCCTGATTTCTTTAAGCGGCGCGGTTGTTTATCGCTTCTACGCCTTAAACTGGCTTGGCGTAATAATGGCCTTAATTTTGGCGGCTGGGGGGTTTTATTTTTTCTTCAAGCTATTTGATAAAAAAACGCCTTCCGGCTTAACCGGAATTGAAGCCGATTCTACTTTTAAAAAAACAAGATTTGATTGGAAAAAATTGATTTTTGCCCTTGCCTATCTGGCATTTTTTACCGGCTCTTTAATGGCTCTTTTTTCGGCGCGCACCGGCCAGGCGCTCACCTCGCCCTGGCAAATCGTTCCCTCGTCTTTTTTTATTTTTTATATTTTAGCCACCGTCGCTTTATTTTTTTTGATTCGAAAAGGCTTGAAAAGTTCTTTATTTTTTATCTGCCTGCACTATTTTATTTCTTTTTCCGTTCTCTGGATTGTTTTCAAAATCGGCTACGGCTACGATCCGTTTATCCACCAAGCTACGGTAGATTTGATTACCAAGCAAGGATTTGTTGATCCGAAGCCGTTTTATTATCTGGGACAATATTCTCTTGTTTTAATCGCCCATAAATTATTTTTTATTCCGGTCGTCTGGCTGGACAAATTATTGGTTCCGGTTTTGGCCGCTTTAACCTTGCCGCCGGCCATTTATTTGTTCTTAAAAAAAATCGTCCCAAATTCATCATCTATCATTTATCATTTATCATTGCTGATGCTTCTGATTCTCCCCTTCTCTATTTTCACCCTGACCGTCCCGCAAAACTTGGCTTATTTATTTTTAATCTTGGCGATTCTTTTCGCCTTAACAGCTTCCTCGCGGGTGGAAACTGTTTTAAGCTATCTTTTGGCTCTTTCAGCCATGGCCGCCCATCCAATCGCCGGAATACCGGCTCTGTTTTTCGCCATCGTTGTTTCAATTTATCGCGCGCCTTTAAAGACAAATATTAAAAATACTCTTTATACGCTGATTTTTATTTTTAATGCCATTGCTCTGCCAATTTTATTTTGGCTGACGCAAAAAAACAATTCTTCCGCCAATGCCGCCGAGGCCATTGCGGCCAACTCCGGTTTTAGCTTGCCGGCCGTCATCATGCCTGAGAGAGAAAATATTTTCCTGAATTTTATTTATTTTTTTCAAAGCAACCTCCCTCTGATTTTAATTTTGCTTTCAATAATAGCCGTTTATGCCGTTTATCGCTATCGGCGCAAATATACAGCCCTGATAATACCTGCCGGACTTTCTTTAACCCTCCTTTTGGCCTATTTTTTAACGCGCCGGATAAATTTCAGCTTTTTAATCAGCTACGAACGCGATGATTACGCCAACCGGATAATAACCGTCGCTTTTATTTTTTTGCTTCCGGTGTTCAGTCTGCTTTTTTATAAATTCCTGAATCGCATCTTGA